>ERZ808240.1600-NODE-1600-length-27420-cov-6.148511_pt1 | contig 27420 bp, 22 predicted proteins | sample MGYA00521084_ERZ808240 | MGnify/ENA primary metagenome ERZ808240 (study PRJEB31516, sample SAMN03275571) | gut metagenome | biome: mammalia-associated habitat; material: feces | host: Papio cynocephalus | place: Kenya | collected 2012-08-06 ... | reverse complement strand
TATGGCGGAATAGCTCAGTTGGCTAGAGCACACGGTTCATACCCGTGGTGTCGAGGGTTCAAATCCCCCTTCCGCTATTTTTTTATGCCTGAAATTCTATATAGAATTGATGCTATATGCAATCTCATGTCAGAAATGGCATGAGATTTTTAATGTCTTTTTGTCGATGCGCGGTTGTCGAATCCGTTCGGATACTGTTCTAAAATATGTAAATAATGCAGGAAATGTGGTTAATTGTGACAAAACATCGAAAAATGTTACAAAAATGTTTCAAATATTTCTAAAAAATTTCAAAAATATATTGACAAGTTAATAAACATGATGTTAAATAGGAGAAGTTTGTTGCGAACAAACGGTTTTGGAAAAGGAGTGATTAGATGAGGTTAAACATCGACAAGCTAATGATAGGATTTGTGATGATCTTAGCAGTATGTTTATACGCACCAACATTATTGGAAGATTACAAAGCCAATAGCACAACAAATGAGAAGGTAACAGAGGTACTTGCAGAAGCTCCGGCACCGGCAATGACAACAGAGTCTATGGTGCTTGCAGCAGTTACAACGCAGGAGCGCATCGGGGAAGCTGTTCAGGCAGCGAAAGTTACAGAGAGTATTGGAAATGATATGACAAAGACTGTAACGACTGATGCAGCAAAACTCACACCGAAGTTTCAGGCAAATATGAATGTGACAAATATGATAGAAGAAACATCGGTTGCAGACAAAAGCATGCTTCAGACAATGGTCGAAGCACAGACGAATCCGGTATATTCGGAGTTCATCGCACATGTAAAGTCATTACCGGTCGAGATCAAGCCGTCTCTGATGGCGAGCGACGAGCGAGACAAGGTATTGACAGTTCGCGACAATTATGATGAATTCTTAGCAACGGTAGAGGCATATTATTCAGAGAAGGAAGTTTTAAAAGCTTCACAGAATGCACAGACATATGTGACTACATATACAAATCAGACCGGAGACGGAAAATTGACTGCATCCAAGGGTGTAAACTACGGACCAAGCGGAAAAGAAACATATTACAACTTGAATATGAATGGTGTCGTAGCAACTATGCAGGGAATGGGAATCCCAGGGCAGTATTGGGTTCGTGAGGATGGTGTAAAAATGTACGGTGATTATGTTATGGTTGCCGCAGATCTGAATACACATCCGAGAGGATCTCTTGTAGAGAGCAGCCTTGGTACAGCAATTGTAGTAGATACAGGTGGATTTGCAACATCAAATCCAAATCAGTTAGATATTGCAACTGCATGGTAAAAGAAAAGGGAATGTTTTCATGAATTATTACATGGAAACATTCCCTTTTCTTATCGAGCAAATTAGCAAATTTGGATTATCAGTTATGCAGTTATGACTGGTTGTTATCCTGATTATCGTATTTAGCTTTTAAATCATCCATTGGTGTGGAACCAAAGGTCTCAAGTGGTGTCTTTAATGTACGCTCCAGGTCCTCCTGCTCCTTGTTCTTCTGTGCAGTACGCTTCTTCCACCAGGAGAAGAGAATACATACGACGATGACAACCGCCGCTGCAATGATCAGCACCTTGAATACGCCGGCAGAATGATTCGTTGCCTTGGCGATGGTACGTGTCTTTACGAACATTACATAGAACTGGATACCGGTTGCATCGTAGAATTCCTGTGCGCCGGTTACGACGTTGTTCTTTGTATCGATCCAGTTTAAATCATCCCGATAGCAGTGGGAGTCAAATGCTTTGTCGGATTTGATTTTTGAGATGCCATCCTGCTTCATGATTTCCAATGTGTCTTCCATCATGCCTTTTAACTGGATACCAAGATCGTCATTGTAGTTGTTCTGGTAAGCAGAAATCATATCGTTGATATAAGTATCCATGAGTGCGTTGGCTTTGACACCATATTTAAACTGACCGTTGTCGTTTTCATCTACGACTAAGAGCAGTCCATCCTCACGTCCTTTGAATATCGTGTTATACTGATCCTCTGCGTATTCAGAAATACGGTTATCACTGAGTTCACCACCTGTATAACCGCCATTAAACTGCATATAGCTGGAGAAAATGATCAGGATGAGCATGAACAAAATGATTGCTGCAAATATACCGCCGCCGCTGTTTCCGCGACCTTCATTTGCATATACATACGTTGTCCTGCCGCCATAATATCTTCTTGGAGGAGGGGGAGGCATACCCGGATCTCCGTGATAGTGATGTGGCCCTGGGCCATAATCGTCGTATGGTCTAGGCCCCGGTCCCGGACCGTGAGGTCTTGGGCCTCTGCCAAAACCGCCGCCTCTCGGACCGCCGCCAAAACCGCCTCCGCGAGAACCGCCGCCACTGTGGAAACTGCTTCCACCGCCGCTAAAACTTGCACCATGATGACTGCCGCCACCGTGACCGCCGCTGCTAAAGCCACCGCCACCGCCGGATCTTCCCATAATAACCCCTCCTCGTTATGTATAAATTTGTACAGTACATTTTATTTTATGCCTGTGATAGTAACATTTTACAATGAAATGGCGGATTCGTAAATATAGAAAAGCAAATTGTGACAATTCTTTCCATTGTAGAAGGAAACGTTTGCATATACGAGGCAAATATGATAGATTATAGTACGATACTTTGGTTTTGTTCGATATAAAGGAGCGTAGTGACCATGAGAGTTGGCATGGGGTATGATGTACATAAATTAGTAGAGGGACGACGCCTGATCTTAGGAGGCGTGGAGATTCCGTTTGAGAAAGGTTTGCTTGGACATTCGGATGCGGATGTGCTGGTGCATGCGATTATGGATGCACTGCTTGGTGCAGCTGCACTTGGGGATATTGGAAAGCATTTCCCGGATACCGACCCGAAGTATGAAGGGGCGGACAGCATGCGGCTTCTGGAGGAGGTGCATAAGCTGTTAGACGCGGGTAATTACATGATTGGAAATGTGGATGCGACAGTGATCGCACAGCGGCCAAAGCTGGCACCGTATATTGAGACAATGCGGGAGAACATTGCAGCAAGGCTGCAGATTGATAAGAATCAAGTAAATATCAAGGCAACCACGGAGGAGGGACTTGGATTTACCGGACAGGGACAGGGAATCAGTTCCCAGGCAATCTGCCTGCTTGAGACGATTGATAATTTCGATTATCGCAGCTCGCGTGTGGTGGATGATACTGTAGAAAGTGCTGCCAATCCATGCATGGGATGCATGGGCTGTGCAAAAAGATAAAAATAATGGATAATAGGAGGATATTTTAGTTTCATGAGTGACGGAGACAGTTGCAGGCTCAAATATTTTGAAGGCGAACCGGAGGTACTTGCGGAGGTTCGGCGGATGTGGGATGAAATATTTGATGATCCAGAGGGGTTTGCGGATTATTATTTTACAGAGATTTGTAAGCAAAATAAAATTTTACTTGCCTATAAGGGAGATGTGCTGGCAGGCATGATCCATCTGAATCCTTATGAGATGCAGGTAGAAAGAAAAAGGGAACTGTGCTATTACATAGTCGGAGTGGCTGTGAAACCGGAATATCGGGAGCAGGGCATCATGCGTCGGATGATGCAGCGTGTGCTTGCAGATATGAAGAAGGACGGCAGAGCATTTACATTTTTGATGCCGGAACGGGAAGAGTACTATGAGAGCCTTGGGTTTGAGAAGGTCTTTCATACGTTGGAGCTGGATATTGATATTGCGGAGCTGGAGGACGAGGATGTTGTACCAGACGATCTTTCCGGCGAGGAAGGATATTATACGAAGAATCTGAAGGATCTGCATGAGGAACGTGCGGATATATTGGAGCATCTTTCGAGAGAGGTAAATGATGCGCTGGCGAAGAAATATCAGATTTATGCGCACCGGACGCCACAGTATCTGGAACAGATGTGTATGGAGCATCGCTGCCAGAATGGTGATGTAGTAGCGGTGTACGAGGATGGCATGCATATGGATGACGGACAGGTGGAAGAACGTCTGGCGGGTATGTTTTCTTATGACATTTATGATGATACGATGTATGTGGAGCGTTTTGAGAGCTTTGATGAACATGTGCGGTATGTTCTGGATGCGGCGGTGCGGCTGTCAGAGCAGGCATTTTGCAGAAGACTGGTTGTGACGATGTCAGAGCGGCATTTCTGCGATGATATTGCAAATATGCTTGGCGTGTCTGTGCGGATGAACGAAGGACATGGATTCATGGCGCTTTCCCTGCAGGATGATGATACATTGATGATGATTCTGCATGAAGCAAGTTTTTTTGATGAAATTGTATAAAAACAGATAGAAATTTCAAGAAAAACTTTGATTATGAAAGTATATGTGATATAATTTATCAGATAATGACGCACGGGAAACGATGCGTAAATATAAAGTAAATTTTTAAGAGATAGGGGTAGACCATGTATAAGATTGTAAAAAAAGAAGTCTTAAATTCGGTTGTTGTCATGATGGAGATAGAAGCTCCTTATGTAGCTGCACGTTGTGAGGCAGGACAGTTTGTCATCGTCAGAGTGGACGAAGATGGCGAGCGTATTCCTCTTACAATTGCAGATTTTGACCGCGAGCGCAATACAGTCGAGATTATTTTCCAGGTAGTTGGATATTCGACTACTTTGATGGCAAGATTGAATGAGGGCGATTACCTTCAGGATTTTGTAGGACCACTTGGACAGCCGGCGCCACTCAATAAAGAGTGGAAGCGTGTGATCGGTATCGCAGGTGGTGTTGGAGCAGCTCCACTTTACCCACAGGCAAAGAAGCTTGCCGAGCAGGGAACAAAGGTGGATGTGATTATCGGCGGACGTACGGCAGAACTTGTACTTCTCAAGGAGAAGTTCGAGAAGTTCTGTGACAATGTATATATCATGACAGATGATGGTTCCCTCGGTGAGAAGGGTGTTGTTACAAAGAAGCTGCAGGAGCTTCTGGACGCTGGTGTACAGTATGACCATGCAATCGCAATCGGACCACTCATCATGATGAAGTTTGTAGTAGCACTTACAAAGAAGCCGGAATACAACCTTCCGACAGCCGTTTCTTTGAATCCAATCATGATCGATGGTACAGGTATGTGCGGCGGATGTCGTGTCACAGTCGGTGGCGAGACAAAGTTTGCCTGTGTAGATGGACCGGACTTCGACGGATTTGAAGTTGATTTCGATCAGTGTATGAAGCGTCAGACATTCTTCAAGGAAGAAGAACATGAATGTATGATGAAGCTTCAGGCTGAGCAGATGCAGAATTAGGAGGGAACGAAAGATGCCAAATATGAGTCCAACAAAGGTTCCTATGCCACAGCAGGATCCGAATGTGAGAAATAAAAACTTTGAAGAGGTTGCAACCGGGTATACAGCCGAGATGGCAATGGAGGAAGCAACCAGATGTATTAACTGTAAGAACAGACCATGTATGACGGGATGCCCGGTTAACGTGCCAATCCCTGGATTTATTGAGCAGGTTGCTGCCGGTAATTTCGAGAAGGCATACGAGATCATTACAAGTGAGAATGCACTTCCGGCAATCTGTGGACGTGTATGCCCACAGGAGAATCAGTGTGAGGGCAAGTGTATCCGTGGTATCAAGGGTGAGTCTGTATCTATCGGACGTCTGGAGCGTTTTGTCGCAGATTACCACATGGCACACGGCGAGAAGGCAGAACTGAACATCGAGAAGAACGGCAAGCGTGTCGCAGTTGTCGGTTCCGGTCCTGCTGGTATTACATGCGCTGGTGAGCTTGCGAAGAAGGGGTACGATGTAACAATCTTTGAGGCATTACATAAGGCTGGCGGTGTATTGAGTTATGGCATCCCTGAGTTCCGTCTTCCAAAGTCACTGGTTGCAAAGGAACTGGAAAATATTACAGATCTTGGTGTAGACCTTGAGACAAACGTTGTAATCGGACGTTCACTCACAGTTGACGATCTGTTTGCACGTGGATTTGATGCGGTATTCCTTGGAACAGGTGCCGGGCTTCCGAACTTCCTTCGGATTCCGGGAGAGAATCTCCTTGGTGTATATTCCGCAAATGAGTTTTTAACACGTGTCAATCTGATGAAGGGTTATAAGAGGGGTGAAGTTCCGACACCTGTCAAGGTAGGCAGGCGCGTAGCTGTTGTCGGTGCCGGTAACGTAGCAATGGATGCAGCAAGAACAGCAAAGAGACTTGGGGCAGAGGAAGTTTATATTGTATATCGTCGTGGCGCAGAGGAAGTGCCTGCCCGTAAGGAAGAAGTCGAGCATGCAAAGGAAGAGGGCGTAATCTTCAAGCTCTTGAACAACCCGGTTGAAATCCACGGAGAAGATGGATGGGTAACAGGTATTGAAGTTGTTGCACAGGAACTTGGTGAGCCGGATGCTTCCGGACGTAGACGCCCACAGCCGATTGAGGGATCCAACACAATCCTTCCGGTTGAGACGGTTGTTATCGCGATTGGACAGTCGCCAAATCCATTGATTCGTCAGACAACCGAGGGCCTGGAGACACAGAAGTGGGGCGGTATCATCGTCAACGAAGAGACCGGTGAGAGTACACGTGAGCATGTATATGCCGGTGGTGACGTCGTTACAGGAGCTGCAACTGTTATCCTTGCAATGGGTGCCGGTAAGAAGGCAGCCAAGGCAATTGATGAGACATTAAAGGAAATGTAAGCATGGAAGGTTATGCAGAATACGCAGTACAAAAGAAATTAAAAGCAAAGGATCGGATGCCTGTTGTGGCATCCGTTGCTTTGATGATCGTCGGATTTGGAATCTGGACATTTATGGCGGGCTGGGTCGGACCATCAATCCTGATTATAGGTATTGCTCTTACGATCATTACAGCGACACGACAGGAGCTGGAGTATGAGTATATATTTGTGAATGGGGATTGCGAGATTTCGAAGATCGTGAAACGGTCATCGAGAAAAAAGGTGTATGAGTTTGAAGCGGGTAAGATCCAGAAGGTGCTGCCGTATACCTCCATTCTGTTTGACAACGAACGTCAGGCGCATCCGGATCTGGTCATCCGGGATTATACATCCTGTTTTTCAGATCGGGAAGAGAAGTGGCATGCATTTATCAACAACAGCAAGAACCATACAGAAGCGGTAGTTATAGAGCTGAATGAAAAATGTGTGGAACATGTGAAGCTTTTCTACAAAGATAAATATATGAAATAAAAAAATGGAGCTTGAAAATTTAAGCTCCATTTTTATGTATAAAATATTCTATGTACAATTATGGCTCAAGTGGTGTCATTTTGAGACCTTTGTACATCTTGGAATAGATACTTTTTTCATCCTGATAGAGTACATAGCCACGTGCGCCGTCCTTTACGATGTAGGCATATTTGTTCTTCTGAACGTTCATGTACAGAACCTCATCTACGTTCAGTTCCTTTGCTTTTGCCTTAGCCGTATATACGTTAAGTGGTTCCAATTTGAATTTCTTAACTGCCTGATCCACTGTCATAGTTCCTTACCTCCCATATAGCGATTCTATTGTTTTTACTCTTGCCCTTCAAGGTGTAAAAATATATAATCATAACTAATCATATTATAGTTCTTTCATTGACTTTAGTATATTGTATATTATTGCTAAAGTCAACTGTGAATATTGCACAAAAATCGTCATTTTTGTAGGTGGAATGAACGACTTTTTTCGTCGAAGTGACAAGGAAGGGATAAAAATGGACAAAGAAATAAACGAAAATGTAAAAAAAACAAAAAAAATGCTATTGCATGTATGCTGTGCACCGTGTAGTTCGCATGTGTTGAGTGTGTTATATGAAGAATATGATATTACAGCATTTTTTTACAATCCTAACATTACGGAAAAAGCAGAATATGAAAAACGAATTGAAGAATTGAAGCGTTTCACACAGGAGGCGGAGTTCGCAAGAAATGTAGTTGTGAGTGATGGTGCGTATGAACCGGAGAAGTTTTATGCGATTGCGAAGGGCTTGGAGAAAGAACCGGAGCGTGGACGCCGCTGCTACAAGTGCTATGAGCTGCGGTTAGAAGAGTCAGCCCGTTATGCTAAGGAACACAGTTTCGATATTTTTACGACGACACTGTCAATCAGTCCGCACAAAAGCACAGTATGGCTGAACGAGATCGGTGAGCGGATGGCAGAAAAATATGGTGTTGCATATTTGTACAGTGATTTTAAGAAAAAGAATGGGTATGCTCATTCCATCGAACTGTCACGGGAGTATCATCTGTACCGGCAGGACTATTGTGGATGTATTTACAGCCGGCTGGAAAGAGAAGAACAAAAGAAGAATAAAAGAATCTGAAAAAGGGGTTGTACTATGTCGAAAATTGATGTATAATTTTTGCAATTTGAGAAAAAGAGCTTCGGATAACTATGCAATTCTTCCGTATCACTCTTTTTTTTTGAGCAAATTTCCTGTTTTACAAGTAAATCTAAGAAGAAAGGACAAAGACTATGAAAGCATTTCTGATACTGGAAGATGGTCATGTATTCGAGGGAAGAAGCATCGGTTCGACCAAGGAAATCATCAGTGAGATCGTGTTTAACACATCCATGACTGGTTATCTGGAAGTACTGACGGATCCTTCTTACGCAGGGCAGTCTGTATGTATGACGTATCCATTGATTGGTAACTATGGTATTTGTAAGGAAGATATGGAGGCAGAGCGCCCATGGCAGTCTGGCTTTATTGTCAGAGAACTGGCAAAGCGTCCAAGTAACTTCCGAAGTGAGGAAAGTGTCGAGTCATTTCTTATAGAAAATGATATTACCGGAATTGAGGCGATTGATACACGCGCCCTGACGAAGATCCTGCGTGACAAAGGTACGATGAAGGGGATGATCACAACGGATGAGAATTTTGACAAGGATGATTGCATCAAGCGGATCAAGGCATGGGAGATGGGACATGTAGTATTGGATGTCACATGTAAAGAGAAGGTGAGCTTCCCGGGCGATGGCTACAAGGTGGCAGTGATCGACCTTGGCGTGAAGAAAAATATTGTACGATGCCTGCTGGAACGTGGATGTGCGGTAACTGTTTATCCGGCAGAGACACCGGCAGAGGAGATTATCGCAGATGCACCGGACGGCATTATGCTGACGAATGGTCCTGGCGATCCGAAGGATAATGTGAAGACAATCGAGGAGATCAAGAAGCTTTTCGCAACAAAGATTCCAATCTTCGCAATCTGTCTCGGACATCAGCTTCTGGCACTTGCGAATGGCGCGGATACACAGAAGATGAAATATGGACATCGTGGTGCAAACCATCCGGTAAAGGATTTGAAGACAGGAAAGGTATATATTTCAACACAGAATCATGGCTATGTGGTAAAGGAAGAGACACTGGATCGTGACATTGCAGAGCCAAGCTTTATCAATGTAAATGATAAGACAATCGAGGGTGTGCATTATCTTGGAAAGAATGTTCAGACCGTACAGTTCCATCCGGAGGCTTGTGCAGGTCCGCTCGATACAGGATTTTTGTTTGATGAGTTTATGAATATGATGGAGGTGTCTAAATAATGCCAAAGAATCCACACGTAAAAAAGGTTGTAGTTATTGGATCTGGCCCGATTGTCATCGGACAAGCGGCAGAGTTTGATTATGCCGGTACACAGGCATGTCGTTCCCTGAAGGAAGAAGGCATCTGCGTTGTTTTGATCAACTCGAATCCCGCTACCATCATGACAGATAAGGATATTGCGGATAAGGTATATATTGAGCCTCTGACACCGGAGGTTGTAAAGGCGGTTATCAAGAAGGAAAAACCGGATAGCGTCCTTCCGACGCTGGGGGGGCAGGCTGCATTGAACATTGCGATGGAACTGGAGGAGTCTGGGTTCTTAAAAGAGCATAATGTAAGACTGCTTGGTACATCTTCGAAGACAATCAAGAAAGCAGAGGATCGTCTGGAATTCAAGAAGACGATGGAGAAAATTCATGAGCCGTGCGCACCATCTGAAGTTGTTACAAACATCAAGGATGGTCTGGCGTTCGTGGAGAAGATCGGATATCCAATCGTACTGCGCCCGGCATATACACTTGGCGGAAGCGGCGGTGGTATCGCACATAACGAAGAAGAGTTCGTGGAGATATTGATGAATGGACTGCGTCTGTCACGTGTTGGACAGGTGTTAGTTGAGCGTTGTATCGCAGGCTGGAAGGAAATTGAGTACGAGGTAATGCGTGATGCAAACGGAACCTGTATTACGGTGTGTAATATGGAGAACCTTGATCCGGTTGGTGTCCATACCGGTGATTCCATCGTTGTAGCACCATCTCAGACACTGGCAGATAAGGAATACCAGATGCTTCGTAGTGCAGCCTTAAATATCATTACAGAGCTTGGTATCCAGGGCGGATGTAACGTACAGTTTGCATTGCATCCAACCACATTTGAATATTGTGTCATCGAGGTAAATCCGCGAGTAAGCCGTTCATCTGCACTTGCTTCGAAGGCAACCGGTTATCCGATCGCGAAGGTAGCTGCGAAGATCGCACTTGGATACAATCTCGATGAGATCAGGAATGCAATTACAGGCAAGACATATGCGAGCTTTGAGCCGGCGCTGGACTATGTCGTAGTCAAGATGCCAAGACTTCCATTTGATAAGTTCATCATGGCGAGCCGGAAGCTGACCACACAGATGAAGGCGACCGGTGAGGTCATGAGTATCTGTACGAACTTTGAAGGTGCGTTGATGAAGGCACTTCGTTCCCTTGAACAGCATGTGGACAGTCTGATCTATGAGAACTATAACGCTCTTCCAACGGAGGAGATCCATGAGATGCTGCACCGTGTCGATGACCGTCGTATCTTCGTTATTGCAGAGGCATTGCGCCGTGGAATTTCTGCAGAGGAAATTCATGATATCACGAAAGTAGATATCTGGTTTATCGATAAGATTAACAATATCGTACAGGAAGAGAAGACATTGCGCGAAGCACCGGAGATCACAAAGGAAATGATGCAGGAAGCAAAGCGCATGGAGTTCCCGGACAAGGTGATTGCGCAGATTACAGGCAAGAAGGAAAAAGAAATCAAGGAGCTTCGTTATGGCTATGGCATCTATGCATCTTACAAGATCGTAGATACCTGTGCGGCTGAGTTCGAGGCGGAGACACCGTATTATTATTCCTGCTACGATGGGGAATCCGAAGTCGAAGTGGATGAGAATAAAAAGAAGATCATGGTACTTGGTTCCGGCCCGATCCGTATTGGACAGGGTATTGAGTTTGATTACTGTTCGGTACACAGCACATGGACATTGAAGAACAAGGGCTATGAGACAATTATCGTAAATAACAACCCGGAGACAGTCAGCACGGACTTCGATATCGCAGATCGCCTGTATTTCGAGCCACTGACTGCGGAGGACGTAGAGTCTATCGTAAATATCGAAAAGCCGGATGGTGCGGTTGTACAGTTCGGTGGACAGACAGCTATCAAGCTGACGGAAGCACTTTTGGAGATGGGTGTGCCAATTCTTGGTACAAGTGCTGAGAATGTCGATGCAGCCGAAGACCGTGAGCTGTTCGATGAGATTCTCGAGAAGTGCTGTATCCCAAGAGCAGCCGGTAAGACTGTATTTACTGTAAAGGAAGCGTTGGAAGCTGCCAATGAGCTTGGCTATCCGGTGCTTGTCCGTCCTTCCTATGTATTAGGGGGACAGGGTATGCAGATTGCAATTTCGGATAAGGATATCATTGAGTTCATGGAGATTATTAATCGGCATGAACAGGAGCATCCGGTGCTGGTTGATAAATACCTGATGGGTAAGGAGATTGAGGTGGATGCCGTCTGCGATGGCAAAGATATCCTGATTCCTGGTATCATGGAGCATATCGAGCGTGCAGGTATCCATTCCGGAGATAGTATTTCCGTGTACCCGGCACAGACGATCACACCGAAGATCAAGCGTGTACTTGAGGATTATACGAAGAAGCTTGCGAACAGCCTGCATGTCATCGGACTGATCAATATTCAGTTCATTGTATATCAGGATGAGGTATATGTCATCGAGGTTAACCCACGATCGAGCCGTACCGTACCATACATCAGTAAGGTAACCGGTATTCCGATCGTCGATCTTGCAACGAGAGTTATCACAGGCGAGAAGATTAAGGATATGGGCTATACACCGGGTCTGCAGCCGGAGTCAGAGTACTTTGCAATCAAGATGCCGGTATTCTCCTTTGAGAAGATCCGTGGTGCCGAGATCAGCCTTGGTCCAGAGATGAAATCAACCGGTGAATGCCTTGGCATTTCTAAGAATTACAACGAAGCATTGTACAAGGCATTCCTTGGAAATGGTGTGAACCTGCCGAAGTATAAGAAGATGATCCTGACAGTAAAGGATTCAGACAAGTTAGATGCCGTAGAGATCGGACAGCGGTTTACCGCACTTGGCTATGAGATCTACTCAACAAGAAGTACCTGTCGTGTCCTGAATGAGAATGGCGTTCCGGCGAAGCCGATCAATAAGGTGGAGGAACCTTCTCCGAACCTGCTGGATCTGATCCTGTCGCACGAGATCGATCTTGTTATCGATACACCATCCCAGGGTGTAGAGCACAGCAAGGATGGCTTCGTGATTCGTCGAAATGCAATTGAGACAGGCGTGACAGTCCTCACAAGCTTAGATACTGCACATGCGCTTCTTACGAGCCTGGAGTCATCAGACCGCCACAATCTTTCTCTTGTAGATATAAGCGAAATATAGTAAAATAAAGGTAACCATGCAGATTATCTGTTTGGTTACCTTATTTTTTGAGGTGATGGAATGAATATTGGTTCGAACGAGCCGGATGTGTCGTTCAAGACACCGGGCAAGATTGCAGCGGGAGAGTCGTATGCGAAGGTGAGCGCGCATGAACGTGAGCACGTGGCGAATGCGATTCAGAAGAGCAGCAAGCCGGGGGCAAAACTGATATCGGCAAATGTGACGTTGAAGATGGGCGTCTGTCCGGAATGCGGCAGGACGTATGTTGCTGGCGGCGAGACAACGACGCAGATCCGGTATTCAGAGACGAATCCGTATGAGAAGAACCGGAAACGGGCAGAAGCCGGATTTTTGATCGGAAACAACTTCGATGCTACTTCTTGGACCAGCATTTGACGTTGCGCTTTCGATTGCGCTTCGTGTCTGCTTTATATCTTATTTCACATAACGAATTTAAATATTGCAGATAATGCTTTTGCGAATCGAACGAGTCCTCCGGGAAAAGCGGAAGCAGCAGTTTCACGGGGTTTTGTTTGTAGAAGATGCAGAGCTTAATAAAAAATTCCATTGTTGGCTTTCGGTAATCCGCTTCCAGATGACAATACGATGAACGTGAGATGCCGGTTGATGCGGCTATTTCTTTCTGGGTGTAACCGGAGTGGAGTCGGAGACGAATGAGCATAGCTCCGAAGGTTGTTGCGTCTGACATGATAGATCCTCGCTTTCTGGATAAAATTGAAAATTAGAATGAAATAATTTGGAAGCAGCCGCTTCCAGAAAAATAGAAAAGAAATCATATTCGAGAAGCAGTGTAAGTTCAGCCAGAACATCGACTGGCGGCGCACATCTTCCCGTTTCATAGTTACTGTAGGCTTGTCTTGTAATATTGAGTCGTTTGGAAATGTCGGTTTGATTGAAATGTTTCTGACGACGCGAAATTTTTAGACGAGGCCCGAATTCTTTTGGAATCATAGAATGTACCTCCATGGGCATTATGTTAACAGAAAAAGAAAAAAATACAAGCAGAAAAAATAAGATTGGCACATATTCACAAGTGAGACTGTGAATACTGCACAAAATAGGAGAAGGAGACAGAACATGAGTAAAGCAGATGATTTGTTCATTGCGATGTGTAAGGATATTATTGAGAACGGTTACGATACGAAAGGCGAAAAGGTGCGCCCGAAATGGGAGGATGGGACTTCGGCATATACGATCAAACGGTTTGGTGTTGTAAACCGATATAATCTGGCGGAGGAATTTCCGGCAATCACGCTTCGAAAAACTTATATCAAATCCGCGATTGATGAATTGCTCTGGATCTGGCAGAAAAAATCAAACAACGTCCATGACCTGCACAGCCATATCTGGGATGCGTGGGCAGATGAAGATGGTTCCATCGGTAAGGCGTATGGTTACCAGCTTGGTGTGAAACACAAATACAAAGAGGGGATGATGGATCAGGTCGATCGTGTAATCTATGATCTGAAGAACAATCCATACAGCCGCCGTATTATGACGAACATTTATGTGCATCAAGATCTGTCCGAGATGAATCTGTATCCGTGTGCGTACAGCGTGACGTTTAATGTCACAGGAAACAAATTAAATGCAATCTTAAATCAGCGTTCACAGGATGTGCTTGCAGCGAACAACTGGAATGTTGTACAGTATGCGGTTCTGGTTTATATGCTGGCACAGGTAACCGGATTTGAACCAGGCGAACTGGTACATGTGATCGCAGATGCACACATCTACGACCGCCATATTCCAATTGTAGAAGAACTGATCAGCCGCCCGACGTATCCGGCACCGAAGTTTAAGATGAACCCGGATATCAAGGATTTTTATGATTTCACGATCGATGATTTTACAATCGAAGATTATCAGACCGGACCACAGATCAAGAACATACCAATAGCAATTTAAAGTGAAATATTTGGAGGGTAATATGGACTTAATAGTAGCAGTAGATAACAACTGGGCGATTGGAAACAAGGGTGATCTGCTTGTATCAATACCAGAGGATCACAAATTCTTCCGACAGACGACAATGGGAAATGTCGTTGTACTTGGAAGAAAGACACTGGCAGGATTTCCGAATGGCATGCCACTTGCGGGAAGAGACAATATTATTTTATCGACTGATCCGAATTATACTGTGCGAGGGGGCACGGTTGTTCACTCGAAAGAAGAACTGTTCGAGGAACTGAAAAAATATGCGGATAAAGAAATCTTTGTAATCGGCGGCGGACAGATCTACGAGATGCTGCTTCCGTATTGCAAGTATGCGCATGTGACGAAAATCAACTATGATTATGCAGCAGATACACATTTTCCGAATCTGGATGAACTGGAGAACTGGGAAATGATTGCGGACAGTGATGAGCATACCTATTTTGATTTGGAGTTTTATTTCCACAAATATGAGAATAAAAATCCATTAGCATTTTAGAAATTTGGTGATTTTTGCATAAAATGCACAAAATAATTAATTAAAATGTTATAAATCATACAAAAAGTCTTTCAAATATGACGGAAGTATGGTATCATTTAAGGTAGATTTGAGCGATTATTTTTATTTTGGGAGGGTAATAAAAATGGCAGATGTAATGTTGACGTCCGGACAGGGCTTTGAGGGTTACGAAATCGTAGAGTATTTGGGATTTGTAAATGTACAGTCTGTACTGAGCTCGAACTTTTTCAAGGGCTTTGCAGCAGGTGTGAGTGAAATGTCAGACTCTGAGAGTGAGAAACTTACAGGCAAGCTGGAACAGGTAAATGAGACAGCGTTGAAGCGCCTGCAGACAATCGCAGCCAAAAAGAAAGCGGATGCGGTAATTGGCGTGGAACTGAATTATACACAGTTTGCAAGCTATTCCGTAGGAACAATCGCTTCTGGTACAGCTGTTCGCCTGAAGAAGAAGCCAGAGGAGAATCCAGTTACAGAAAAATCTCTGTATGTCAGCAACTACTATAATCGTCTGGTGCCAAGACCAGTACGTGTATGGTTACGTGGTTCTAAGAATGGGGTAACAATTTCCGCAGATTTCTTTAATTATAACAAAGATGATATTCGTGCAATCCGTGCAGATGTCGAGTTGACAAACCTGTATGAAGAACGATTGCTGTTAAAGGATCTGGACTTTGTATTCGAGAAAGGAAATGTTTCTCTGATCGAATCCAAGGATATGGAGTGTAAGCTTCCTGCAAAGGATATTCTGCTTTTGAAGGATGCAAAAGTACGCATCTCCAAATATGTGACAAGCCGTGGCGTATTCGCGTGCAACGATCAGCCAATCGATGTCAGCATGCCGTTACATAGATTATCTGCACTTAAAGAGAAACGCGGTATTGATGCAGTTGAGAAGTATCGTACCGATGGTATGATCTGGACATGTAACTGTGGTTATGTAAACGAGGCTGGCGCAGATGAATGCCTGATCTGCGGACGTAAGCAGGAGGATATGAAGAGTACATCGAAGTTCAATCCGGATGAGATGCTTGCAAAGATGCAGACGAAGGAATATGTCATTGAACTGAAGGATGTATTGATGGAATACATCAAGGATATTGATAACGAGTACAGAATGGAACTTTTGGAGATTATGGAGTCAGGATTGCAGTATGAAAAGACAAGAGGCAACATGAAAGACACCGTAATCGAGAAGGTAGAAAAGGTGTTTGAAGGACACTAAGTAAAATGAAACTGACAGAGGTGACAGGACATGGGCGCAGGACTCAGCATGGCGAGTGTAAATAAAATTAAAGAGTTGGCGAATTCCAGAGAATATAGTCTGGCACTTGAGTTAGTGGAACATCAGGATTTGACAAAATCCCTGAACCCGCAGTTTCTGAGGCTGTGTGGAGAGATTTACATAAAAAATGACAGATATAAGGATGCCAGACGATGTCTGATCATGGCACATCGTCTGGGACCGGAATCAAAGCGGGTCTTGTTTACGTTTGTGGAGCTGTATTTGCGGATGGGATATTTCCAGCTGGCAAAAACATATTACAATATGTATATGTTTGATGCCAATGCATATGACAGCCGGGACATGGAATATGTCTGGAACAAGCATGAACATGCGGACGATTACAAGACGCTGGAACCATTGATTGCCGGGTACGCACACAATCTGGACTATGACTGGAGTTTTGAGTTATATCTGCTTTACAAGAAAGAGGAAAAACAGAACGAGGCGTCGACGCTGGCTGAGTTATATCACGCATCGTTCAAGAATTCCGATAACAGTCAGATCATATTGGATATCGAAGCTGGAAAAGCGAAAGTAGATACATATTTCGATATATATGCGGACACCGAAGCTGTAGATGATGATCCGGATATGGAAGCACTTCGTGCAGAAGAACAGGAGCTGCTTGCCGCCGATGATCTGCGGATGCATCCGAAAGAGGCAGAGATTACGATCATGTATGAGGATTCATATACACCTGCCGGATCGGAGAAAAAAGTGCAGAAGATGCTCAAAAAGCAGGAACGCGAGGAGCAACGGAAAGAAAAGAAACTGCTGAAAAAACAGAAACAGCAGGAAAAGGCAGAGGCTGCGGCTGCAGCGGAAGCTGAAAAGACTGAGACAGAAGTAAGGTCGGATGCAGAAGTGAAACCTGTTACCGGAGAAAAAACGGATACCGAAGCGGAAGTGCCTGAGACAGTTGCGGATGAGACAGAACAGAGGACGGCTGAGGAAACAACTGTGACAGAGCAAGAAGCAGCGGAGAAAGCATCTGAGACAGAAACATCAGAACAAAAAACGGCAGTGGAAGCGCCTGAGACAGAAGCGGAAGAACCGGAAAAAGAAAAAAAGAAGGGATTTTTCCAGAGACGGAAGAAAAAGAAACACGAAGAAGAATCTGAGACAACGGATGCTGATATAGAAGAAACAAAAGAAGTAACATCGGAATCGGAAGATGCAAAGCCATCGGAAGAACCGAAAGAATCAAATAGTGATATTTCATCAGAGATTGCAGAGACAACAGGGCAGGCGGAAGATATGAGACATAGAAAAGGGACAATTGCAAAAGATGTAGTCGTAGTAGATGAAGATGATGGCTTTGAAGCAGAAGCGGATACGATCGAGGAACTTGCATCCAAGGAACATGTGACGCAGGAGACTGAGACGAAGGAAACAGAAGCGACAACAGCCAAGAAACCGACGTTTGAATTCCAAACAGTGGAACTGGCGCCGGAAGATTTTGAGGAAGAATATGAGGTTGACGATTTCTCTGAAACTGTGGATGAAGAATTCGGAGAGATGAAGATTCCGGAACCAAAACCAGAGAAGGAAGAATCGGAAATCGAAGAGACAGTGGAAGAAGCTGTCGAAGAAGAACCGGAGGCAGAGGAAGAAATCGAGGAGCCGGAGGCTGTAGAACCGGAGCCGGAGATGGAAGCCGAACCAGAACCGGAAATCGAAGAGACAGTGGAAGAAACTGTGGAAGAAGAACCGGAAGCAGAGGAAGAAGTTGAAGAGCCAGAAGTTGTAGAACCGGAGTGTGAAATTGAATCGGAGCCGGAGATGGAAACTGAGCCAGATCCGGAGATCGAGGAGACAACAGTGGAAGAAGTTGTTGAGGAAGAAATCGAGGAAACAGTGGAAGAACCGAAAGAGGAATTCCATGTAGCTCCGTTTACAACGAAACCGGAGAAGAAGAAGCTGGACTTCCCGGTATTTAAGTCATCGTTATTCCCGGATTATCACAAAGAAGTGAAAGTCGTTGAGAACAATTTCAACGAGATCATGGAAGAAGCACAGGATAAGATGACAGAGAATATGCAGAAGGAAGAGCAGATGCAGAGAGAGGCAGAAGCGTTACTTGCATCACTTGGAATCAGCATAGACTCGATCCCGACAACACCAAAGGCTGAGAAAAAAGAAGAACAGCCGGTACAAAAAGGACCTTCACGAGATGATTTAAAAGCATCTTTGAAGATAGATTCTGTTAAGAAGAATTTGCTAAAACGTGTGAAAGAATACAGATAATTCTTGACGAGAAGGTATGACCGAGAGAAGGTATGACTGAAAGGAGGCAATGGGAGTGGCTATTGATCAAAGAGAAGCATTGATTGCTGCGGTAAGAGCACAGGTAGAAAAAGAGAAAGCTGCCAAGGCTGCAAAATTGAAAAAAGAGCAGGAAGCAATGCAATTGTCTGGGACTGCAGATGCGGGAGAAGCTGCAGCAGACCACAATAAGCCAAAATACAAAACTCTGTCAGCAGAAGAGCTTGCGAGAATCGAAGAGAAGAAGCGTCGTAAGAAGGCTGCAGAACTTGGTATTAAATTGGAGGATGAGGAACCAGAAGCGGCACCTGCGAAGGAAGGGCCAAAGAAGTCAAGTGACGAGGGACTTGGCATGAGTGTTGGCATTCAGGCAGATAAGTCTGGAAAATCCTTAGATAAACCAGCTGGTGGCGGACTTGGTGCGCCAGTGGGAGGCGGACTGTCTGGAGGAAAGACGGAAGGCAAAGGATTTGGAGGATTGGGTGGCAGCCTGGGAGCTACAGAACCATCCGGAGGTCTTGGACTCAATATTGACATGGGTAACAAGCAGGCAGAGAAGGTACCTGAGAAGAAAAAGACTCAGGATGATGAAAAGGCAAGATTGCGTCCTACAAAATTATCCGGTGCCAGTGGCAGTGTAAAGGTAATCAATGGGGATGATGCGGAAGACGAAGCATCCTTTACAAAACAGGGAAATACAACCATTATTTCCGATGGTGTAGAATGGAAAGCACAGGAGAAAAAATCATTCAAGAATGATGCAGATGATATTATCAGCATTGTGCCAAATCGTAGTACTCCAACCAATGACGTAAAGAGTATGTATGATCTTGGTGATGAGGATGAGGATGCTCTGGGTGCAGAGATATCAAAGCTTGCGCAGTATGGAGATGCCGAGAATAAGGCAGAGGAAGAAAAGAAAAAGGCGCAGGAAGAGATGGCGAAGAAGGCAGCAGAGGCAGAGGCAGCCAAGAAAAAGGCAGCCATTGAGGAAGCTGAGCGGAAAGAAGAAGCCAGAAGAAAGAAGCTGAAAGAGGCAGAAGAAAAGGCGGCTGCACAGGAGCGTAGAATCGCAGAAGCCGCAGCCAGACAGCGTGCGGCAGCTGCAGCGGAGAAACGTGCAGCCGAGGAAGCCCGTATTAAGGCCGAAGAGGAAGAAAAGCGTAAGAAGGCTGAAGAAGCGCGTCTGAAAGCAGCTGAGGAAGCTCGTAGGAAAGCCGAAGAGGAAGCCAGAGCCAAGGCAAAGCAGGAGGCCTTGAAGAAGGCAGAAGAAGCAAAGAAGAAAGCCGAAGAAGCAAAACGTATTTTAGAACAGGCACAGAAGGCGGAAGAAGAAGCAACAAAGCGTGCAGAAGAGAACCGGAAACGTGCCGAGGAAGAAGCTAAGAAGAAAGCAGAGGCAGAGGCAAAGAAGAAAGCCGAAGAGGAAGCTCGTAAGAAGGCGGAGGCAGAAGCCAAGAAGAAAGCAGAGGCAGAGGCAAAGAAGAAAGCCGAGGCAGAAGCCAAGAAGAAGGCAGAGGCGGAAGCAAAGAAGAAAGCCGAAGAAGAAGCCCGTAAGAAGGCTGAGGAGGATGCAAAGAAAGCAGCGGAAGAAGCCCGTAAGAAAGCCGAAGAGGCTATGCGTATCTTAGAAGAAGCGAAGAAGGCTGAAGAGGCAGCGTTAAAGGCAGCCGAGGAAGCCCGTAAGAAGGCTGAAGCAGATGCAAAGAAAGCAGCAGAAGAAGCCGCAAAGGCAAAGGCTGAGGAAGAGAAACGTAAGAAGGCAGAGGCAGAAGCCAAGAAGAAGGCAGAGGCGGAAGCAAAGAAGAAAGCCGAAGAGGAAGCCAAGAAGAAGGCAGCGGAAGAACTTGCTGCAAAGGCAGAAGAGGAGGCTCGCAAGAAGGCAGCCGAGGAAGCAGCAAAGGCAGAGGCGGAAGCAAAGGCGAAGGCTGAGGAAGCTCGCAAGATCTTAGAGGCTGCAAAGAAGGCAGAAGAGGAAGCACTGAAGGCGGCAGAGCAGGCAGACAGCATTCAGATCGACCTGACACAGCCGGCGGAGGAAGGAAAACTTCCACTTGCTGCATCTTACCTTGAAAAGTATACAAAGATGGAGAAAACTGGAAAGAGTCTTGTGGATACATTCAATGCCATTACTGTCAATCAGGAGAACCGTAACGTATGCATGATGGGTGATCACGGATTTGGTCTGACCAGTGTTGGAGAAGATTTCGCAAGAAGCTTCTATGATATGGGAATCTGCAAGGCGAAGACAATTGCGAAAATCAAGGCACAGGCATTGAACAAGGTAAAACTTGCAGATGCAATGTCAAAGCTTGCTGGTGGATGCATGGTTGTTGAAAATGCAGGCCTGATTGCACCAGATAAGCTGACGGAGCTGATGAAGCTTACTGCCAAGGATGCAAACGATGTTGTAGTCATCCTGACGGGTGCAACAGAGTCCATCAACCGCTTGTTTGGAGCAACTGGAGATGCAAAGGACAAATTCACACATCAGATCAATATGGAAGGCATTTCTACACAGGATATGCTTGCGATTGCAAAGGGATATTTCAAACAGCAGGGATTCAAGACAGATGATTCAGTAGAGGGTACTGTGAAGAATCTCTTGATGGCAATGGAGTCAGGAAACATTGACCGTATGCTCAAGGCTTGCGATGAAGCAATGCTCAAATGCGACGACCGTGAAAAGGCAAAAGGTTCCAGCCGGAAATATTTACTAAGCGAAGATTTTAAATAACCGTTGAAAAAATCAGAGCCGATGCTTATAATTTAAGCATCGGCTTTTTGTGTGATAAGCTGATAGACGGGATGATAAATAAGAAACCAGAAGATAAGAGGTATAAAACGTGGTAAATATAGATATCGGTATAGACCTTGGAACATCGAACACGGTCATATACATAAAAGACAAAGGAATCGTAGTGAATCAGCCATCGGTGGTCGCATATGAGGCAAAGAGCAAAAAGATCATTGCGGTTGGAAATAAAGCGAAAAAGATGCTTGGAAAAACACCAGAGGATATCGAGGTGACACGCCCAATCCGAAATGGCGTTATTTCGGATTATATTATGACGGAACGTATGCTTAAAATCTATGTCAAGTCAGCCATTGCAAAACGGAAGATATGGGGCAAGCCAAACATCTGCGTCTGTGTACCAAGTGGTGTCACGGATGTACAGCGCCGTGCGGCGTGTGATGCAGTATACAGGACCGGCGCAAAGAATGTGTATGTGCTTGAGGAACCGTTTGCAGCAGCTATCGGTGCGGGAGTAGATATTGAATCGGCAGTTGGCGCGATGGTTGTGGATATTGGTGCAGGAACAACGGATATTGCAATCGTAGCAAGGGGCGGCGTACAGCACAGCAGTTCCATCAAGATTGGTGGCGATGATTTTGATGAGGCAATCATCCGTTATATGCGGAAGCGTCACAATGTGCTGCTTGGCGAAAGCTCTGCTGAGCAGTTGAAGAAGGATATTGGTTCTGTGTATCCGCGGGAGCAGGATGCAATCGGCTATGCACGGGGAAAGGAACTGGTGCGTGGACTCCCGACGAAGATGGCGGTCAAATCATCTGAAATGATTGAGGCGTGTCAGGAGGAGACAGATCAGATCTTAGATTCAATCCGGGAGATGCTGGAAGGGGCACCACCAGAGTTAGTTTCTGATATTTCGGAGCATGGTATTATTCTTGCCGGGGGCGGAAGCAAAATTTTTGGTATGGACAAGCTGATTATGGATAAGATAGGGGTTCCGGTTGTGAATATTAAGAACCCGGATCAGGTTGTTGCGACAGGTGCCGGAACGGCACATTATTATATCAAGGACGGAAGAACCTTGGAAGAGTAAAAGACAGGATAAAAATACGTGGAAAATAAGAAGAAAACATTGCGTGAACATGGCGTGGAGTATGTCTATGGTGAGCGGTTCCTCCCACTCACGCAGAAGGAAATGCAATTAAAGGGCTGGGAACAGCCAGACTTTGTTTATGTGATCGGAGACGCCTATGTGGATCATCCATCCTTTGGACCGGCGATCATCAGCCGTGTGTTAGAGGCGCATGGATACAAAGTGGCAATCATTTCACAGCCAGACTGGAAAGATGAAAATTCGATTGCAATCTATGGCAGGCCAAAGCTTGCCTTTTTAGTGTGCGCCGGAAATATGGATTCGATGGTGAATCATTACACGGTATCCAAGAAGAAACGACATACAGATGCCTACACTCCGGGGGGCGAGATGGGAAAACGACCGGATTATGCGACAATCGTTTACTGCAATTTGATCCGGAAAAAATACAAGGATGCGGCAATTGTGGCAGGTGGTATCGAAGCAAGCTTGCGCCGGCTGGCACATTATGATTACTGGTCCAATAAGCTGAAACATTCGATTCTCGTTGATGCACAGGCGGATATTGTAATCTATGGCATGGGCGAGCACGCGATCGTGGAGGTTGCAGATGCGCTGCAAAGCGGCATTGATATCAAGGATCTTAGTTTTATTCATGGAACAGTCTACAAAGCAAGAAATCTGGAGCATCTGTATGAAGACTATATTGAACTTCCGTCGTATGACGCGTTGCAGGAAGACAAATTAAATTACGCGCGAAGCTTCAAGATACAATACGATAATACGGATCATATCACAGCGAAGATTCTGGTAGAAAAATATAAGGACTATCAATATGTGATCCAGAATCCACCGGCGGAACCGCTGACGGAGCAGGAGATGGACGGGGTGTATGCGCTTCCATATGCGAAGACGTATCATCCAATTTATGATGCACAGGGAGGAATCCCTGCGATATCGGAGATCAAATTCTCACTGGTCAGCAATCGGGGGTGCTTTGGAGGATGCAGCTTCTGCGCACTTACGTTTCATCAGGGACGGACATTGCAGACACGCAGCCATGCATCGATTATAGAAGAGGCAAAGGAAATGACAAAAGATCCGGATTTCAAGGGCTATATCCACGATGTGGGAGGCCCGACGGCGAATTTCCGGCAGCGCGCCTGCAAGAAACAGGAGAGATATGGCGTCTGTGCGAACCGCCAGTGCTTATTTCCAAAGCCGTGTCCGAATCTGATCGTGGATCATTCGGATTATCTGAAGCTGCTGCGGGAGCTTCGGAGTCTGCCGAAGGTGAAGAAGGTATTTATCCGTTCAGGTATCCGGTTTGACTATCTGATGGCGGACAAGGACGACACATTCTTCCGGGAGCTTTGTAAATACCATGTCAGCGGACAGTTAAAGGTGGCACCGGAGCATATTTCGGACAAGGTGCTGATGAAGCTTGGTAAGCCGGAAAATGCAGTCTTTCAGGCGTTTTGTAAGAAATACAAACGGATCAATGAGGAACTTGGCTTGAAGCAGTATATGGTACCGTATCTCATGTCGTCACATCCGGGTTCCGCCTTGAAAGAAGCAGTGGAACTGGCGGAATATCTGCGGGATCTGGGTTATATGCCGGAACAGGTGCAGGATTTCTATCCGACACCTTCGACGATATCAACCTGCATGTATTACACTGGCGTGGATCCGCGGACGATGGAGAAAGTGTATGTGCCGAATTCCCCGCATGAAAAAGCGATGCAGCGGGCATTGATCCAGTACCGGAATCCGGATAATTACGATCTGGTGCACGAGGCACTTGTGAAAGCGGGAAGGACAGATCTGATCGGGTTCGATAAGAACTGTCTGATTAAACCACGGAAGATGAAGAATGGCGCAAATGAGAAAAAATCTCAATATGGCGCATCGAATAAACAATCTGGAAATCGTTCGACTGTGCAGCATAAAAATTTTGCGCAGAAGCAGGGACAAAAACAGAAGCCGCAAATGAATACAAAAAACAAAAAAAGTATACGCAATGTACATAAAAAGAAACAAAAGTAAGGGTTTCTTTTATTGCGAAACCATGGAAATTATGATATTATCTATCTAAGCGTGTCGACATATGCATGATCGGCACAGATAGAAACAATAAAACGAAATGGAGGAAAATTTCAACATGGCAAAGAAAGTAGTTTTAGCTGGCGCATGTCGTACAGCAATCGGTACTATGGGTGGTGCACTTTCAACGACACCGGCACCAGTGTTAGGTTCTATCGTTATCAAGGAGGCTCTGAACAGAGCAGGCGTTCCTGCTGACCAGGTCGATCATGTATATATGGGCTGCGTAATCCAGGCAGGTCTTGGACAGAATGTAGCTCGTCAGGCATCTCTGAAGGCTGGACTTCCTATCGAGACACCTGCAGTTACTGTAAACGTAGTTTGTGGTTCTGGTTTGAACTGTGTTAACATGGCAGCTCAGATGATACAGGCTGGCGATGCAGATATCGTTGTAGCAGGTGGTATGGAGAACATGTCTATGGCTCCTTACGCAGCTATGAATGCTCGTTTCGGTTACAGAATGAACAATGGCAAGCTTGTTGATACAATGGTAAACGATGCTCTTTGGGATGCATTCAACGATTACCACATGATCAAGACAGCCGATAACATCTGTGAGCAGTGGGGATTAACTCGTGAAGAGCTCGATGTATTTGCAGCAAACAGCCAGCAGAAGGCAGCAGCAGCTCAGGAGTCTGGTGCATTTGACGCAGAGATCGTTCCGGTTATGGTTAAGAAGAAGAAAGAGACAATCGAGTTTAAGAAAGATGAGGGACCTCGTCCTGGAACAACTGTTGAGACTCTGTCTAAGCTTCGTACAATTAACCCAGGCGGATTCGTTACAGCTGGTAACGCTTCTGGTATTAACGATGGTGCAGCAGCAATCGTTGTTATGTCAGAGGAGAAGGCTCAGGAGCTTGGTGTTAAGCCTATGGCTACATTCGTTACAGGCGCACTTGCAGGTGTTGATCCTTCTATCATGGGTATCGGTCCTGTTGCTTCTACAAAGAAGGTTATGGCTAAGACAGGCATGAAGATTCAGGACTTTGATATCATCGAGGCAAATGAGGCATTCGCTGCACAGTCAGTAGCAGTTGGTAAGGATCTTGGTATCGATACAGAGAAGCAGCTCAATCCAAACGGTGGTGCAATCGCACTTGGTCACCCGGTTGGAGCTTCCGGATGCCGTATTCTTGTTACATTGCTTCATGAGATGCAGGCAAGAGGTGCTAAGACAGGTCTTGCTACACTGTGTATCGGTGGTGGTATGGGCTGCTCTACAATCGTTAAGATTGAGGACTAATTGAGCCGCGTAACATACAAGGATAGAGTTTAAGGAGATTAAGATGGAATTTATTACTTATGAGCAGGAAGGCTTTGTAGGTGTTGTTACAATCAACAGACCAAAGGCTTTGAATGCGTTGAATAGTCAGGTGTTGGATGAGCTTGAGGCTGCATTCGATGCGATTGATCTGAATACAACAAGAGCCGTAGTTCTTACAGGTGCTGGCGAGAAGTCATTTGTTGCAGGTGCTGATATCGGAGAGATGTCTACACTTACAAAGGCTGAGGGCGAAGCATTCGGTAAGAAGGGAAATGATGTATTCCGTAAGATCGAGACATTCCCAATCCCGGTAATCGCTGCAATCAACGGATTTGCACTTGGCGGTGGCTGTGAGATTTCTATGAGCTGTGACATCCGCATCTGTTCTGAGAATGCAGTATTCGGTCAGCCAGAGGTAGGTCTTGGTATCACACCTGGATTTGGTGGAACACAGAGACTTGCACGTCTGGTAGGTGCCGGTATGGCAAAGCAGATGATCTACACAGCCAGAAATATTAAGGCGGATGAGGCATACAGAATTGGCCTTGTAAATGCTGTATATCCATTGGAGGAGCTTCTTCCGGCAGCTAAGAAGATGGCAGCAGGCATCGCAGCAAATGCTCCGATCGCTGTCAGAAACTGTAAGAAGGCAATCAACGATGGACTTCAGGTAGATATGGATCAGGCAATCGTGATCGAAGAGAAGCTCTTCGGTGACTGCTTCGAGACAGAAGACCAGAAGGCAGGTATGGGCAACTTCCTTGAGAAAGACAAGGAGAAGAAGTTAAAGGTTGTTCCTTTCCAGAACAAATAATAAACAAGTAAGTAATTAAAATTTTAAGGAGGAAATAAACATGAAGGTTGGCGTTATTGGTGCTGGTACCATGGGACAGGGCATTGCAAAGGCATTTGCTATGGTTGATGGTTATGAAGTTGCACTTTGCGACATCAAGCAGGAGTGGGCTGAAGGCGGAAAGGATAAGATCGCTAAAGGCTATGCAAGACTCGTAGAAAAAGGAAAGATGACACAGGAGAAGGTAGATGCAATTCTTGCAAGCATCACACCTGGTCTGAAGGAAGACCTCTGTGCAGACTGCGATCTGATCGTAGAAGCTGCATTCGAGGATATGGGAGTTAAGAAGACAACATTTGCTGAGCTTGACAAGATTGCAAAGCCAGAGTGTATCTTCGCTTCTAATACATCTTCACTTTCTATCACAGAGATTGGAAATGGTCTTACACGTCCTATGATTGGTATGCACTTCTTCAATCCTGCTGACAGAATGAAGCTCGTTGAAGTTATCGCTGGTGTAAATACACCTCAGGAGACAGTTGATCAGATCATCAAGATCTCTGAGGAGATTGGTAAGACTCCTGTACAGGTAAATGAGGCTGCTGGTTTCGTTGTAAACCGTATTCTTATCCCAATGATCAACGAAGCGGCTTTCATCAAGATGGAAGGTGTTTCCGATATCGCTGGTA
>ERZ808240.1599-NODE-1599-length-27425-cov-4.974826_pt1 | contig 27425 bp, 25 predicted proteins | sample MGYA00521084_ERZ808240 | MGnify/ENA primary metagenome ERZ808240 (study PRJEB31516, sample SAMN03275571) | gut metagenome | biome: mammalia-associated habitat; material: feces | host: Papio cynocephalus | place: Kenya | collected 2012-08-06 ... | reverse complement strand
TTCTTTTGCTCCCTCGTATGGATATCCGCGCACGGAATCGGACATTATGATTTCAACATCCTTTAATTCTTTGACAAACACGGTATTATCACAGACTGTGAACACAGGCTTGTCGTCGATGTAAAGCATGTATTCGCCGAACATTTTTCTGTATCAGACCGAACCGAATCTGTCGGCTCTTTCGCTTACAAATTTTATATGATTTCCGCTTGTCGCCATAGATAAATATTCCTTTACTTAAAATCGGCTTTTATCTCGCCGTTGTCGGAAGTCAAAGTAATTTCGGAAATATTCATATGTCGGTTGTCAATAAGAATATTGGTGATTCTGTCCTCAATCTGCTTTCTTATCGCGTTGCGGAGATCTCTCGCTCCGCGTACGCCTCCGACCGCGCCATCCGCGATAGTCTCGGGCACGGACTCGTCGTAGAAAAGCTTAATTCCCTTGTCTCTTAACGAGGGAACAAGTTCGTCGATAAGAAGCTTGGCGATTTTAACGTAATCTTCTTTTGTCAACGAATTAAATACGATTATCTCGTCGACTCTGCCTACGAATTCAGGTCTTAAAAATTCATTCAAAGCCTTTAACGCTCTGTCTGCGGAAGCGGTATTCTTATCCTTGCCGAATCCGAGCGCGCCCTCGCGGATTGACGAACCCGCGTTGGAGGTCATTATTATAATCGTATTTTCAAACGATACGGTTCTGCCCTGCGCGTCGCTTGTTTTTCCCTCGTCGAGAATCTGCAGAAGAATATTCATAACGTCTGGGTGGGCTTTCTCTATTTCGTCGAACAAAATTACGGAGTACGGCTTTCTTCTGACCTTTTCGGTAAGCTGACCGGCTTCGTCATAACCTACGTATCCCGGAGGCGAACCGATAATTCTCGAAACCGAATGTTTCTCCATAAATTCGGACATATCAAGACGTATGAGAGTTTCCGGAGTGTCAAAAAGCTCGTTTGCAAGCTGTTTTACAAGCTCTGTTTTTCCTACGCCAGTAGGACCTACAAATATAAACGAGGCGGGGCGTTTCTGCGGACTTAATCTGATTTTACTTCTTCTGATAGCGGCACATACTGCGTCGACAGCCTTATCCTGTCCTATAATTCTCGCTTTCAGATGCTTATCGAGGTCTGCAAGCTTATCGAGGTCTGAATCTATAATCTTTCTTACCGGAATGCCTGTCCAGAGATTTATTACCTTTGCAATATCATCCTCAGTTACCGCATTGTCGGAGGCTTTTTCTTTAAGCTCGGGAAGCTTAGCTTCTATTGCGGTAATTTCGGTTCTGACCTTGGAAAGTTCCTCATAATCGGAATCTTCCTTAGCGTTGACCATAAGGTCATCCTCTTCTTCACGTAAGGAAGCAAGCTCGTTTTCCGCAGTTTCGCAGTCGCTTATCGCCTTGTTTCGTAAATTCGCGCAAGTACACGCCTCGTCAAGCAGATCTATCGCCTTATCGGGCAGGAATCTGTCGTTGATATAACGCTCGGAAAGAGTGACTGCGAGATAAAGAAGCCTGTCCGAAATCGTAACGCGGTGATAATTCTCGTAATACTCCTTAATTCCTCTCAGCATTTCTACGGCGTCGTCAATCGAGGGTTCCTCGACCTTGACGGGCTGAAAACGTCTTTCGAGAGCGGCGTCTTTTTCAATGTGCTTACGGTATTCAGTAAATGTCGTAGCGCCTATAACCTGAATTTCTCCGCGGGAAAGAGCGGGTTTTAGAATATTCGCGGCGTTCATGGAACCCTCCGCGTCGCCCGTGCCGACAAGGTTGTGAACCTCATCGATAAAGAGGATAATATTACCCTCGCTTTTGACTTCGTCGATAAGCCCCTTGATTCTGCTCTCAAACTGACCCCTGAACTGCGTGCCTGCGACAAGCGCAGTAAGATCGAGAAGCATAATTTCCTTATCTTTAAGTTTAGCGGGAACCTCGCCCGAAGCAATTTTGAGTGCAAGTCCCTCCGCGATAGCGGTTTTACCTACGCCGGGTTCGCCGATAAGACAGGGATTGTTCTTCGTTCTTCTGCAAAGAATCTGCGTAACTCTGTATATTTCGTCGTTACGTCCTATAATTCTGTCAATCTCGCCGCTGCGCGCCTTTTTCGTAAGGTCTGTACAGTAGAGATTTAAGAATTTTCTTTTCTTTTCATTATGCTGTTTTTTCTTCCTGCCGAAAAGTTTTCTGCCCTCTTTATCTTCGGGCTGAGAATCGGATTCGGATGTCTTTTCGTCCAAAGACTCTGTATTTCCGTCGGCTTCATTGTTAACAATGCCGAGATTCTGCATAAACGGAATTGTTCCCGCTCCGCCGAAATCAAAGCTGTCTCCGAGACTCTCCATCGCGTCGCCGAGCTGTTCGCTGACTGCGTCGACATCGTCCTCCGTTATTCCCATTTTCTCCATCATCTGTTTGATGGGACCTATATTCATTTCCATGGCGCATTTGAGACAAAGTCCCTCCTGCGTTGTTTCGTCGCCGTTTATTTTCGAAATAAACACAACTGCGGGGCGTTTTTTACACCTCGAACACATCATACTTTTATCCATTTTTTTCTCCTTATGAAGAAACCGTAAAATTACTTTTTATTCTTTTCTTTTTTTGCGGCTTCTCTTAACTGTCTTGCTTTTTCTTTTCCCTCAGGGCTGAATCTTTCCTTGACCTGCTTATGCGTTGCGGGCATATAGCTTGCAAACGCGACGAAGGTCATAATTACCGATATAACGACAAGAACCATCATAACCTTTTCGGGTATTTCGAACACGCTTCTGAACGCGCCTATCTCGGGGCCGAACGCGATTATTCCAATCATTATTATGTAAAAAACCATCGTGGCGGCTTTGCCGAAAATCTCGGCCGCTCCGGGCTTAATACCGAACGCAATCATCAGTCCTCCGCCTATGAGCATAAACAATTCCTTTGCGATAAAAAGGAGAAATACCCATGCGAAAGCGTGAAGAGACGGGCTTTCGGCATGAAGAAACGTTATAAACAGAACGACGGCGATAGTAGCCTGCGTGAGTTTATCGGCGATAGGGTCAAGCATTTTGCCCAGTTCGCTTACCTGATTGAATCTTCTCGCAATCTTTCCGTCAAAGAAATCGCTTAATCCGGACAGCGCAAGAACCGCGACCGACCAGATATAATATCCTTTCATAAACAGAACCGCGAATACCGGAACCAAAAGTATACGTATAAAAGACAGCAGATTTGGAACTGTCCATACGTTTTCAAATAAATAACCCGTTTTCTCTTTTAAAACTGACATTTTTATACCCCCTCCGAATCAGGATAATAAATTAATTACGCTCAGATTCTGCGAAATATATCCGCAGATCAAAGAGCTTTCGACAACCTTGTTCAAAGGCTCGTACGAATATGAAATAACAATAAGAATATTGGCGGCGATTACAACGTAAAGCACGCCTTTAAACGCTCCGAATACTCCGCCTAAAACGGATCCGACTCTTTTCAGAGGTCTCGGGGTCAGACGTTTTAGGATAAAACGGAGAACCATCCTTATAATTATAACCAAAACAATAAATAAAAGCAAATAAACAACCGTTTTCAGTATTCCTGTTACAACGGGGCGTACTATCTGCGATTCTATCGCGTCGACAGTCGACATTGCGTTATAATTCAGTTTTGTCAGGTCGATATTGCCTTGAGAAAACAGAGTATTCCGCACCGAATCCGGCAAAAAGCCGAATGTTTCGCTTATCTTATTCTTTATACTCTCTCCCGTTATTTCAACGCCGGAAAAAATACCTGACAAATAAGCAAGCACAGTGTTTTTAATATTGTTTTCATAAATCAGCGGAGAAATTCTGTCGCCTAAGTACTTTGCAAGAACCATTGCACCGCCTGCAGCGGCAATATCCGCAATTACTACGAATATTCCTCTTTTAGCCGCGGAATAAATACTTAAAACAAACAGAGCAATCAACGCTATATCAATAATATACTGCACGCATTATCCCTCCAGACTGCCCGAGCCTGTTGTATGCTCCGTTTTTTGCACCGAATAATCGGAGTATGCGGAAAATCTGTCTATGCTGTTTACGCTCAAAACATACACGCAGTCACCGTTGGCGGTAACATCGGACGCATATTTTATATTATCGATTTTTCCTGTAATGTCACCGCTGTAGCCGACACACTCAACTGAATCGGAGAACAGAACGGCGCAGTAATGGTCGGTTGCGGAAAATCCTCTGACCTTACCGTTAAGTTTTGTCTTTGTTTTTATCTCTCCGTTTTTATCAAATCTGATAACGTTGTTTTCGTCCGAATCAGCACCGCTTTGCGTTACAATGCAAAGTCCGTTATCATAGAAGTCGTAATACTCGAGACTGTCGCCCTCAAACGTATATACGGTTGTAAGCTCTTTGTCGTTAAGAAGGTGAATGCCGTTCTTGCCGACAATCAATATTTTATCGGCTCCGACATACTTGACGGAAACAATAACGTCGCCTATATCAAGAGAAACATAAGCCTGATTGTATTTAAAATCAAAAACGTTAATCTTGCTGATAAGGCTTGCGTTTTTTGCACCAATCGACGCGGCGGCAACTCTCCTGCTGTTTTTTGAAAGAGAAATGCATGAAATATAATTGTCGGCGCTGTTAAATTCAAAAACTTTTTCGCCGGAATCAGAGTACACGCTTAAAACGCTTGCGGATTCGCTTCCGACGGTCGAAAATGCATAGTAACCGGTTTTTGATATATCGCATGTTATAATTTTAGAGGGCAGTTCTATTTCGGGGTCGCTTCTCGAACCGCGTATGATTCTGAACTTATTTTCTCCTCTGTCGTACACGAGAAGATTTCTTCCCGCGCAGACAATTTGAGGCGACGAATAATCAAAACTGACAATATCGCTTGAAGAACCCGAAGACGAATACTGCGAAACAGTTGAATCATTTAATAATACAAATGCGTTTTTAAACGGCTTAAACGCCCTTACGCTGTCCGAATCAACGCTGACGGGGTATGAATCCGTCGACAGCGACAAAAACAGAGAGCGTACATTGCCGTTAACTGATTTAAAATCCGGAGCAAAAAATACATATGAAACAATTAAAAGAACAACAAGAACCAGGGCGCAGAGGCTGACAAAGAAAACAGTCTTCTTTTTTTTCGGATTTTTGTTTTCAGGTTCGGATTCGTTTTCCTCGTTTTCTTTTTTTCTAAGCCGTATTTCCGCCTTTTTTATATCCTCGGGATCTATCGGATCGCCGTCTATATTAATCAGCTTATCTGTATCGTAATACTCGTTTATATCATCGGAAAAATCCTGAGTATCGTCATTTTTTTTCTTCTTTCGCATTATTTCACCCCTCAGTAATTGACTTTGTTAAGATAGAGCCCATGCGCGGGAGCTGTAATTCCCGCTTTTGCCCTGTCTTTTGACTCTATAATTCCGGCAACATCATCCGCTTTTATTTTCCCCTGTGAAACATATAAAAGCGTGCCGGTCATTATTCTGACCATATTATATAAAAATCCGTCTGCCTCAACTGTAAAAACAACTTCGTCTTCTTTTTTTTCAATGTCAGCAAATTTTACAGTCCGTACATTCGACAAAGCTGTGCTTCCGGACGCACAGAATGATGAAAAATCATGTTTTCCGATAAAATACGACGACGCTTTTTTCATTTCACCGACATTGAGCGGGTATTTATATAATAATACCTTATTATAATTGAACGGGTCTTTAATTTTACCCTCTTTTATTCTGTAAATATACTGTTTTGAAACGCAGTCAAATCTTGCATGAAAATCAAGCGGGACTTTTTCACATTTCAATACGGCAATGTCATCAGGAAGATACGTGTTAAGCGCCATAACAAGATTCTCATCCTTAATATCAAGTTCGCTCCTGAAATTAAGGCAGAATTCGTTAGCGTGAACGCCCGTATCGGTTCTCGAACAGCCGTGAACGGCAATATGTTCCCCGAATACACGTTCGATCGCTTTTTCAAATCTGCCCTGAACGGTGTCGGCATTATCCTGAATCTGCCAGCCGTGATACGCAGAGCCGTCGTATGCGACGGTAAGTTTCTGATTTACCATCATATCACCGCTTTAAAGAAATAATTCAATACAATAATGCCCGCAAGGACAAGAACTACAATAACAAGAGAAATATAATCTCTCGCGCACAGCTTGAACTTTTTCATTCTTGTTCTGCCTTCCCCGCCGGTATAGCACCTGCATTCCATCGCAAAAGCGAGCTCATAAGCGCGCCTGAATGAGTTTACAAACAACGGTACGAATACGGGAACCAATGCTTTGGCTCTTTGGACAAGCCCGCCTGTTTCAAGGTCTGCGCCCCTTGCCTTCTGAGAATCCGTAATCTTTTCGATTTCATCTATAAGCGTCGGAATAAATCTCAATGCAATGGTCATCATCATCGCAAGCGTATGGACGGGAACTTTAATATAGTTTAAAGGCGAAAGCAGACGTTCGATTCCGTCAGTCAAAGCCGTCGGCGACGTCGTGTAGGTGAGCAGAGAACTGACAAAAATCAGAGCCATAATTCTGACTATCATAAATGCGGACGTGCATAATCCGGATGAGGTTACCTTAATTTTCCACCATTCGAGAAGAACCGTTCCTTTATCGTTATAAAAAATCTGCAAAAGCGATGTAAATACAATAATTATTGCAATAGATTTCATGCCTTTCATTATAAGACGAATAGATATTTTCGATACGAGAACGGCAAAAACCGCAAATGCGCACGCAAGCGCCAATGAGTAAAAGTTTTTACATACAAATAATTCCGCTATCATAAAAACCGTAAGAACGATTTTTATTCTCGGATCAAGTTTGTGAACAACAGAATTTCCGGGAAAATACTGACCAATCGTAATATCTTTTATCATCCGAGAGCCCCCCTTTCCCTAACGAAACGGCAAAGCTCTTTACGCGCGCTTTCCATAGTATATATATCTGTGTTTACGTCATATCCCGCTTTTTTCAGCGCAAGCATAATGTTTGTGACGCACGGAACATTGAGTCCCATTTCAACAAGCTCGCCCGCATGTGAAAAAACTTCGTCCGCACCGCCGTGCAAGGCAATCCCGCCTTTATTCATTACAACAATGTCATCTGCCATATCGGCAGCGTCCTCCATGGAATGCGATACAATTATTACGGTGGCACCTGTTTTAACTCTATAATCCTTTATCAGATTTAAAATTGTATTTTTTCCCCTCGGGTCAAGCCCCGCCGCGGGTTCGTCCAGAACAAGAACCTCCGGCTGCATTGCCATAACTCCGGCTATGGCAACGCGCCTTTTCTCTCCGCCCGAAAGGTCAAACGGTGACTTTTTCAGCATGTCGGGCGTAATTCCGACAAAAGAAGCAATATTTCTAATTCTCGAATCTATTTCAGACTCCGACAGCTTCATATTTTTCGGACCGTATGCTATATCTTTATAAACCGTTTCCTCAAAAAGCTGATATTCGGGATACTGAAAGCACAGTCCGACTTTAAATCGAACATCGTGCTGGGTCTGTTTATCTTTATTTATATCCTCGCCGTTGAGCAGAACAGAGCCGGAATCCGGAACGAGAAGCGCGTTAAACATTTTAATGAGTGTGCTTTTGCCGGAACCGGTATGCCCTATCACTGCGGTAAGTGAACCTTTTTTTATTGATAAATTTACATTATTAAGCGCCTTGATTTCAAAAGGCGTGTTTTTTGAATAAGAATATGAAATATTTTTTATTTCGAGAACATTCACTTTACCGCCTCCCCTGACATATATTTTTCAAATGAAGCGATAAAATCATCGGCTGAAAGAATATCTCCGCCGAGATTTATATTATCATCTCTCAATTTTTTTGCCAGAACAGCCGCAGGGGGCATTTCGAGTCCGCAGTCGTTTATAAGTTTCTCGTTTGCAAAAACCTCAACAGGTGTGCCGTCTGCGACTTTTTTACCCGAATCCATTATAACGACTCTGTCGGCTCTGATTGCCTCTTCCATAAAATGAGTTATAAATACAACGGTGATGCCCATCTCTTTATTAAGTTTGAGCATTACGTTCATGACGTCGCGCCTGCCCGAAGGGTCGAGCATTGCTGTCGGCTCGTCAAGTATGATACATCGGGTTCTCATTGCGATTATCCCCGCTATTGCAACTCTCTGTTTCTGTCCGCCGGAAAGCTTATGAGGCTCGTGGAACCTGTATTCGTACATTCCGACAGCTTTTAAAGACTCGTCAACCCTTTTTCTTATTTCATCGGGGGCAACGCCGAGATTCTCGGGACCGAACGCAACATCCTCCTCGACGATTGTCGCAACAATCTGATTATCGGGATTCTGCATAACAACTCCGACAATCTGCCTGATATCGTACTCTTTCGATTCATCGGATGTATCCATTCCGTTAACGGTTATTTTTCCGCTCTCCGGAACGGCAATAGCATTCGCAAGTTTAGCAACGGTCGATTTACCCGAACCGTTGTGTCCGAGCACAGCAACGAATTCGCCGTTTTTTATTTCAAGATTTAAATGTTCAAGGGCAAGAGGATTCGGAGTATCCGAATCCGATTCATAACGAAACGATACGTCCTCAAATTTAATTAATGTGTTACTGTCCATAGAAAATCCTTAAAATTTTATTTATCTCTTCCAAACTGCGGCAGAACCGCACGGTAAAACTCCGCCGGATGCGGTTACGGGAAGTCCGAGTTCGTCCGATGAAGCACCGCCCCCGAATTTCGGGTTAATAAGCGAAGAGAGTATATACTCCATAACGGCGGGCGAAAGTCCGGTTGTATATGAACTTATTAAAAACATAAGCGAATCGTCAGTCAAAAGTTTTACGCTCTTCTCGCACAGCGAGTATACTTCATCCTCAAGTTTCCATATCTCTCCGCCGGGACCTCTTCCGTACGACGGAGGATCCATAATTATAATATCGTAATGATTTCCGCGTCTTATTTCACGTTCAACAAATTTAACGCAGTCGTCGACAAGCCATCTTACGCTCTTATCTTCAACCGAAGATGAACGCGCGTTCTCTTTTGCCCACTGAACCATGCCTTTCGACGCGTCGACATGCGTAACCGATGCGCCTGCTTTCAGTGCGGAGACAGTGGCGGCTCCAGTGTATGCAAACATATTGAGAACTTTAACCGGTCTGCCCGCGTTCTTTATGCAGTCTGCAACCAAATCCCAGTTAGCCGCCTGTTCGGGAAAAATGCCCGTGTGTTTAAATCCCATAGGCTTAACGTTAAACGCAAGTTCTTTATAATTTACAGTCCAGCGTTCCGGAAGTTTTCTGTAAACCTCCCACTTGCCGCCGCCCGACGACGAACGGATATATCTGGCGTCCGCCTTTTTCCACAGCGGATGAATTTTCGGGGTTTTCCATATAATCTGAGGGTCGGGTCTTATTAAAATTACGTCTCCCCAACGCTCAAGACGTTCGCCGTCCGAGCAGTCTATAAGCTCGTAATCTTTCCACTCTGAAGCAGTTCTCATTAAATAAGCCTTTCTCTGACAACCTCTGCGATAGTGTCGCTGAGTTTATCAATCTGTTCTTTATCTTTGCCCTCTATCATTACGCGTACAAGAGGCTCCGTGCCGGACGCTCTGACGAGAACTCTGCCGTCGTCTCCGAGCTCTTTCTCCGCTTCCTGTATTGCAATTTTAACGTCCTCGTCCTCTGCAAGTCTGAGTTTACCGAACGAAGAAACCTTAACGTTTTTAAGAACCTGAGGATAAATTTCAATTTCGGATGCAAGTTCCGCAAGCGATTTTCCCGTTGCTCTTATAATATTTAAAACCTGTACCGCAGAAAGCTGACCGTCGCCCGTCGTAGCGTAGTCAAGGAATATTATATGACCTGACTGCTCGCCGCCGATATGATAGCCTTTTTCAAGCATTCTTTCAAGAACGTATCTGTCGCCGACCTTTGTCTTTTCACAGTTAATACCGTACTTATCGCAGAACTTGAACAGACCCATATTACTCATTACTGTAGCGACAAGCGTATTTCCGTTAAGTCTGTCGTGTTCTTTCAGGAATTTTGCCGTTATGGCCATGAGTTCATCGCCGTCAACCAGTTTACCCGACGCGTCAACCGCAAGTAATCTGTCGGCATCTCCGTCAAACGCAAACCCCAAATCGAAACCGTTTTCGCTTACAAATTTGCTGAGTCCCTCAATATGAGTCGAACCGCAGTCTTTATTTATGTTTACGCCGTCGGGATTTGCATTTATAACAACGCATTCTGCACCGAGCTGTTTAAACAAATCGTTTGCCGTAACGCTCGCCGAACCGTTAGCACAGTCAAGGGCGATTTTCATTCCGTAAAACTGTTTATCTGCGGTTGATGCGACATGATTTATATAATCTCTTACCGCATTCTTTGCCCAAATCATTTTTCCGACCGCTCCGCCGAGCATAACGGGAGGCTGTGCAGCGTCGTCGAGAATTATAGCCTCGATTTCCTCCTCCATCTCGTCGGGCAATTTATATCCAGTGGACTGAAAAATCTTTATTCCGTTATATTCGCACGGATTATGCGACGCGCTTATCATTACGCCGGCATCATATCCGTAATCTTTTACAAGATATGCGACAGCCGGAGTCGGAACAACGCCGAGCATAAGAACGTCCGCGCCGACGCTGTTAAGTCCCGAAGCAAGAGCAGAAGCGAGCATGTCGCCCGACTTTCTCGTATCCATACCGATTAAAACTCTCGGTCTTGTTTTTATATTCTTGGCAAGAACCATAGCCGCCGCTCTGCCGATCTTTAATGCAAGTTCACATGTAATTTCACTGTTTGCGATGCCTCTCGCGCCGTCGGTTCCGAATAATCTGCCCATTTAAATAACCTCCGTAAAATAATATAATAATCAATACAAACTCTGCTGTCCCTGCTGTGCAATTCCCAAATGTCTGTATGCAGCCGGGGTAACCGTTCTGCCCCTCGGCGTTCTCGAAAGAAAACCTATCTGCATAAGGTACGGTTCGTAAACATCCTCGATAGTAACCGATTCCTCACCGATTGCTGCGGAAATGGTCTCAAGTCCTACAGGTCCGCCGTTATAATTTTTGATCATGGTAGTCAGCAGAAGCCTGTCTATGTTATCAAGTCCGAGTTCGTCAATCTCCATTTTTTCAAGTGCTAAACAAGCGTCGGCTTTCGTAATTTTTCCGCTGCCGATAACCTCTGCATAGTCTCTTGCGCGTTTTAACAGTCTGTTCGCTATTCTCGGAGTGCCTCTTGATCTCGATGCGATTTCAACCGCTCCGTCCTCGTCAATTCCTATCCCGAGTATTCCCGCCGACCGCATGACTATCTGAGCGAGCTGTTCGGGCGTATAAAGTTCAAGTCTTAACAGCATTCCGAATCTGTCGCGCAGCGGAGCAGTAAGCTGTCCCGCTCTCGTCGTTGCACCAACAAGCGTAAATCGTTTAAGGTCAAGTCTTATCGACCTTGCCGAAGGACCTTTACCGATTATGATATCGATAACATTATCCTCCATAGCCGGATACAGAACTTCCTCGACGCTTCTTGACAGTCGGTGAATTTCGTCTATAAACAAAACGTCGCCCTCGTTTAAATTCGTAAGCAAAGCGGCTAGATCGCCGGGCTTCTCGATAGCCGGCCCCGACGTTACCCTAATCTGTACGTTCATTTCATTTGCAATGATTCCCGCAAGCGTCGTTTTTCCGAGCCCGGGAGGACCGTACAGAAGAACGTGGTCAAGAGGTTCGCCTCTTTTCAAAGCTGCCTCAATATAAACACCGAGATTTTCTTTAACTTTATCCTGTCCGATATAATCACCTAAAATTTTAGGTCTCAATGAAGATTCCGTTTCACTGTCCGACGGAGTAAAATCAGGAGTCATCATTCGGTAGTTTTCATAATTTTCGAATTCTTCGTTATCCACTGATTTTCCTCCCGTCAATTATTTGAACTAAGAATATTTAATGCTTTTTTTATAACTTCTTCAATCGTAAAATCACCCTTAACCGAAGCAACAGCCCGCGAAGCCTCCGACTGTGAATATCCGAGGAACTGAAGCGCGCTTACAGCCTCCGATTTACCGCCGTCCGTGCTTATATCTGCGATATCGGTAAGCTCTGCACTGTTTGAAAATTCAAAAGACGAAAGTTTTCCTTTTAATTCCCTGACGACTCTTTCGGCAATTTTCGGCCCTACGCCCTGAGCTTTTGTAACAGCCTTTGCATCACCGGAAGCTACAGCCAACGATAGAGTTTCGGGGGTTAACAGCGACAGAATCGATAATGCGGCCCTGGGACCTACACCGCTTACCGAAATCAGGAGTTTGAAGCACTCAAGTTCATCCTCATCATAAAAACCGAACAAGTCGAGTGCATCCTCACGAACGCTTAGATATGTGTAAAGCGTAACTTTGTTTCCCTTTGAACCGATTTTTTTCAGCGTGTTAAGAGAAGTATTTATTTTGAAGGCTACTCCCGAACATTCGACGGCCGCCGCCGAAGCGAAAGTTTTTATTATATTTCCTGTTACAGAATAAAACATTTTTTCATCCTCTGTTATTTAACATTGAAGCAAGAGACGAACCGTTTACATGCGCGTGGCATATCGCCATTGCGAGTGCGTCCGCCGTGTCGTCGGGTTTCGGCACGCGCGAGAGATTCAGGATAATTTTCGTCATCTCCTGCACCTGTTTTTTTTCGGCTCTGCCGTAGCCGACTACGCTTTGTTTGACCTGAAGCGGAGTGTATTCATATATGGGAACATCGTGTTTCTGCGCTGCCAGGACAGTTACGCCTCGAGCCTGAGCTACATCTATTGCCGTTTTCTGATTAGTATTAAAAAAGAGTTTTTCGATAGACATAGCGTCCGGCTCGTATTCGTCAAGCAGACCGAATATACCGTCGTATATCTGCTCAAGACGCGTTGTAAAAGAAGTATGCGCCTCAGTCGTAACAGCACCGTAGCCGAGGACTCCGAAATGATTGTTTTTATATTCGAGAGCTCCCCAGCCGACGATTGCATAACCGGGGTCGATACCTAATATTATCAAACCATATCTCTCCATTGTAATGTTTATCACAGTATAGCATATTATTAATAAATACTCAATATTAAAATAAAATATTTTATATAATTGAATTTGTATGCCGAGTATGGTATGATAATATTTATAAAATCGAAAAGAGGTTAACCGATGAGCGAATATATTTTTATGAGCCGGGGAAACGAAGACAATTACACTGAATTTATGAATCTGATAAATCTCACTTTCGGATTTGAGGACGAATCGGTTCAATTTTTAAGTCTCCTGCCTAAATTGTACAAGAAAGAAAACAAGCCTGTTGAAAACAACGTCGTTTTAAAAGTCAACGACGAAATGCGTTCAGCAGCAGGATTATTTTATAACGAAATGGACGTTCTCGGTCAAAAACTTCTATGCGGAGGTATCGGAAACGTTGCCGTTCATCCCGAACACAGAGGCAAGGGTTATATGAAAGCCGTTATGGCATACTGTCTTGATGAAATGAAACAAAAAATGTGTGATTTTTCATTTCTCGGCGGACAAAGACAGAGATATGAATATTTTTCGTACCAACCGGGCGGAATATCGATAAAATGTGATTTTACAAAAACAAATGTAAGACATCTGTTCGGAACAAATCACACACCCGAATTTACAGCTATGGAAATTACATCGCCTGATGATCCCGCCGTCAATAAAATCGAGATTCTTCACGATACATCCGCATGTAAAATGAAACGAGACTGCGGAAATTACTACGATATAATAAAATCGTGGCGTCATATACCGTTTGCCGTATATGACAGACTCGGCGATTTTAAAGGATATTTTATCGTTACGGAAAACAAAAGGTGGATTACCGAATTTAAAACCGTTGCCGACAATGATATAAAATTCGCTGCAGAGGCTATGGTCATTGCCTGTGACAGTGAAACTTTAACCGTTAATCTGCCCGAGTTCGAAAAGGCAAACTGTGAATTTTTTGAAAAATACGGAGAAAATATCTCATATAATAACGTTGACATGATTTCGGTTTTCAATTTTGAAAAAACCGTCCGCGCTTTTCTGACATTAAAAGCCTCTTACACTCCCCTTGCGGACGGTGCGTTTACTGCACTTATACTCGGCGAAAAAATGACTGAAAGAATAAAAATACGCGTCAAAGACGGCATAGTAAGCGTTGAGGAAACCGACGAAAAAGAAGATATTACATTAAGTCATGATGATGCAATGAAACTCTTTTTCGGTCTTTATTCGTCAAAACGTTTTGAATTACCGTCGGGCTGTTCGGGATGGTTCCCGCTTCCCTTGTATATATATCAGCCCGATAACGTCTGACATTTACATAAAAATGCAAAAATCGGCTGCCGGATTAACCGACAGCCGTATTATTTTAAATAATTATTCGCCCTTCATTTCGAGAAGCTTCTGCTTGCCGTTGTAAGCGTCAACGGAGAGTTTAATTGAGTCAAAAATTGCACTCTTGATATCGTCGGGCTCAACACCTAACTCAACGCACCATTTTTTATCGATAAACGTGTTCATGCACATAATATCGGCAAGACCTACAGGGTCGATACCTCCCTGAATGCCCTTATCTGCATATTCTTTTCTCATCTTAAGGCCGAAGAGCTGGAACATCCATTTAGCAATATGAATAATCTTTCTGTCTTCCTGTCCCATCGCCTGATAACAAATCTTAAGGAACTCATCCCATGTAAGGTTATAATAACCGATAGGATATGTATTTCCGCCCTTATTTCTCATAGCTGCGCCGTAGATGCACTCTGCAACCTGACGAACGGTAACCATGGTAGTACCGCCCTTGGGATAAAGAGTAGCCTTGCCCATTTCGGCAGTGCCGAGCTGTTCAATAAGGATAACCCAAACAGGTTTTCTGCCGGGCTGAGTGCCGAAAATATAAGGAAGCTCAAGAACAGCTACGTCCATCTTGCCGTCCTCGGCAAAACTTAATGCAACTCTCTCCTGGTCAATACGGCTCTTTATGTACGGATGCTTTTCGGTAAGTTTCATCTCGGGACGAGTCTTTGCAAAATATGAGAAATAAGAACCGAGAATAACAGACTTTTTGATTCCGGCATCTTTAGCAATAGAAAGAAGACGTCTTACGGGGTCGATATTATACTTCTTATAAGCCTCATATACGGGAGCCGGGAATTCAACTCTCTCGTCAACGCCGGCAGCAAAGATGAAACAATCGCATCCTGCCATAAGCTCTTTGATTTCCTCGTCGGTCTTTTCAAGATAATTAGCAAAAATTATCTTCATCTCGGGAGGAATAGGAGCTCCTACGGGAAGAGGAGGAAGCGCAAGAGTAACAACCTCGTTACCCTCATCGATAAATTTCTGTGCAGCTGCGGAGCCGAGAAGTCCGGTACCGCCGATCATAAATACTTTCATAATTTGACCTGCTTTCAATTTACTTGTTTTAGTTTTTTGAACTACCGTCTAATATTATAAATACAAAAAACCCCGATATCAAGAGATAACGGGATTTTTTCATAATTAATTAACAAATAAATTGTTTTTGACTGAATAATCGAGCTTTTTACGGCAGATTATTTCGTCCACTGGAAATAATTCTCAAGAAGTTTTCCAAGCGATCTGAAAAGACTTGCAATATAGTCAAGGAACTTAAACAAAAAGCTCATGGGCTGGTCATCTTTTATTTCAGATGAATAATCGGGATGTTCAACGACTTCATAATTAAAGTGAGCGAGAGCCGCCGCATGGTCGGAAAGATTCTTTCCCGAAGCGTCAAAGAAATTCTGATATGCAAAAGACTGAACGGAAAGTTTAACTCCGCCGCCGTCACGGTAAAGGAATCTCTCTACCGAGTCAAAAACACCCCAGTAACCGCTGTGGTCGGTAGAAGCTGAATTCTGAGCATACTTATAATACTGGTCATATGAATAGTTCTCATCACCATGGTTTTCAATAATGGTAACGGTCGGATCATACGCGTTTGCATACTCAACAGCCCAGGCGTCGTTAAGACCGAGGGGCTCGATAAGTTTACCGATAATATTTGTAGAAGCGTTTGAGAAAAGCGAGCAATTAAAGTCTCCGGTAATAATAACCGCACGGTTTGCTGAATGCTTGTTAATATACTTGACAAGCTGTTCGAATTCAGCTTCACGAGTCGCGTTATTCTCTTCACCGCCGAATGCATCGGCATGAAGATCATAGTAATCGATATATACGCCGTCGGCAACTTTAATAGTCGTTACCATAAATCCCTTATAGGTAAGCTCGTCACCCTCGGGGATAACGCCGTGAGTCTGTTCCCATGCCTGTCTGTCCGTATTAGAAAGAGGCATATTCTTAGTAAATACATTAAGACCGTCGCCGAGGGGGACTCCGCCGGCATGCTCGGTCATGTATTTATAATTAGTAAGCTGTTTTCTTAAATAAGTATCATAGTTAAAATCTTCCTGCGTACATACTATATCGTAGCCCTTTGCATTAAGAAGCTGACCGATAAGAATTGTATTATCGTAAGCGTCGTTATCGTCATCCGTAAATGACGAAGGTATTGGTAAACCCTTTACATTATAAGAAAGAGCGTTAAACGAACCCTTTGTTCCGATAGGAGCAATATCCGCCTTTACGGCACCGGCAGGTACAACAGCAAATGCGCCGATCATAACGATGCAGAGAACAACCGAAAGAATCTTTTTCAATGTTTTCATTGGAACATCACCTTTCCGTGAAATAAAAATATCCTTAAATATAATAACATTTTCTGTACGGATTGTCAACATTAATTAATTTTAATGATAAAACATCAAATAAAATATCTATTACGGATATTTTATCATATTATCATTATGTCCGCTGAGAGTTTTTGCAAGATGAATTACATTTTCGCTGTCATGATAGAAATAATAGTAACCCGTATCGCTGTGGTACAAAACTGCCTCAATAGCGTCCTGACCGGGATTGCATATAGGACCGACAGGCAGAGCCGGACAGTTATACGTATTATATAACCCCTGGAAACTTGCATATGCGGAAGGTGCGGCGGAAGCTATTGAATTTTCATAATCCTTTGTCGAATCACACTGTAACTGCATGCTTGCCCCGAGTCTGTTTATGAGAACGGAGGCGATATCCTTCATATCGTCGGCAGTTCCCTCTTTTTCAACAATTGAAGCCAATGTCAGAACGTCGTCAACACTCAGCGACTGTTCGGCAGCTAATGTTGCATAGGTATCGCTCCAGCGTTTTTCAAAGTTATCAAGGAACTTTCTTATAACGCTGTCGGCAGATTCACCGATATAGAATTCGTATGTGTCGGGATAGAAATAACCTTCAAATTTATAATATCTGCTCGAGGGTCTGTCCATGAGTTTTACGAAATCATAGTCATTTGAATAATCATTCGTTTTCATTGCGTTAATCATTTTTTCCTTCGTGCAGACCTTCTCGTCTTCAAGTTTCTGAAGAATCTGATTCATCGAATATCCTTCGGGGAAAGTAAGCGCAACGGTTTTTGCCGCGGATGAATTCTTGTTTTTTATACTGTCAAGCATATTTTCAAGTCCCATCGACGGCGTCAGGCTGTATTCGCCCGTTCTGTAGTTTTTGTCCGTATAACCGAGCAGTTTTGCGGCAACAATACAAAAATACTTATTTTTTATAAGTTTAGCCTTCTTTAAAGCGGTGATAACGCTTTTTGTATCAACGTTTCCGTTTGCATCCTCGCTTATGGTAACATCGATTATATTGTCAGAGCTTCTGTTGATAGCAAGAATATCGTTAAGACACGAAATAAGAATGAGTGAAAAAACCAGAGAAATCGATACGATAACGGCGCCGATTTTCAGAAGTTTGTTTCTTTTTGCCTGCTTTTGGGCAAGTTTTCTTCTCTCTTCCGCCGTAAGCTCGGATTTTGCCCGCTTTTCCGAAGGCATCTTGTTTGTGCCGTCGGCGGTTTTTGGATTCGGGCGTCTTACACCGGTATGTGAATTTGTATTATTTGAAGGACGGCGAGAAACCTGCCCGGAAATGCCCTGACGGTACCGAGTACGTCGTTCGCTGTCGTTTAGAGAATAACGGTTATCCAATTTAAGATCACCGAACCTTTCTGTAATTTAAAGTCTGCCGACATAAAAAATCCTGTTTTCGGTGCAGACGGCGTTCAATGAAACATCATTGACATCCGTTGGAATTTTTCGAGTCAGGCATGCACAAAAACATACTCCCATGCTGAATCCCCGAAAACCGGATAAAAATCTGTCATAGTATCCTTTACCGTACCCGATTCTGTTTCCGTATAGGTCAAAAGCAACCCCGGGAACAATACACAAATCGCACTCATCGGTCGAATTGCATTCAGGTGCGGATTCGGGCGGTTCCGGTATTGAAAAAAAGCCTTTTTTCAATTCGGAAAGTGAAGTTACTTTTCTGAATGTCATCAAGCCATCGGAATTTTCGCATTTAGGCAGAAAAACATTTTTACCTGAGCATAACGCTTTCTTGATTAATTCCTCGGTTTCCGGTTCGTCGTTTACCGATATATAAACGAAAAGGTTTGTACATTTCTTATACTCGTCCGAATTAATTATTTTTTGAACTATCCGTCCGCTCTTTTCGTTTTTATCCGAAACTGCCGAACGTATTTTTAACATTTCGGCTCTTATTTTTTTCTTACTCATTTACGGACATTGAACTTCTTTTCTTATCTCGTCTGCACGTTCAGGCGAATAAAAATACTCAATTATTTTAAATGCAAATTCCATGGCGGCACCGGCACCCTTTGCTGTAATAATATTGCCGTCGCATACACACACGCACTCGTCATTTAAAACATTTGCGCCGTCAAGTTCTTTTTCAAATCCGGGGAAACAAACGGCATTTTTGTTTTTAAGCAGACCTTTATGTCCGAGAATCGACGGAGCCGCGCAGATCGCCGCAAGTAAGAGAGAATTATCATTGCAGTAATCAATCGCGTCACAAACGGTTTTATTTTTTTCGAGGTTTAACGTGCCCGGCATTCCTCCGGGAAGAATTATGCCCTCGACCTCGTCGTTAAACTCGATTTCATCAACTGAAAGGTCGCATCCCACTCTGATATTGTGAGCCCCGCGAACTGTTTTAGAGCCTGCACCGACCGTGAAAACAGTCTTACCCGCCCGTCTGAGAAAATCAGCCGGAACGAGAGCTTCAACCTCTTCAAAACCATCTGCTAAAAATTCATAAACCATAAAAACACCTTAAGTATAAATTTATTCTTATAAATTTTATCATACATTTCGTAAAAAAACAAGCGTAATTTAGTATTATGACAATAATGAAATCAAATCTTTAATTGTTGACTGAATACGAGATGGTGTGTTATAATAAATTTATCAGTATGTTTGAAGAACATTGAATTATACCGATTCGACACACTTAGAAAATTAAATAACGGAGATTTTATATATGGATGAAAACAAATACAGAGGTTCGATCGTAAAAGTAATAGGAATGTCGGATACGGGCGAAAAAATTCCAGCAGCTTCCGGCAGAATATCAACACAGCCCGGCAATGCAAGCGCGATACTTGAAAAATCACTCGACCCTCAAAAAAATGCAAAGCTTATTTCAAAAGTAACAAAATCTGGACACAATTCAACGATAGAACACACTGTTTTTAACCTTGCTTTTCAGGATGTTTCCGTATTCTGCGAGCAGTTTATCATTGAATTCAGACTCGCTTCATTTACCGTCAAATCAAGACGTTACGTAGACTTCGGCTCAGACGGCTACTACGTTCCGTTCATCGGAGACAAATATGAAGAAGAATTCAAAAAAACAATGGATTCTTTTTATGACGATTATAATTATTTCGTCGAGAACGGCATTCCAAAAGAGGATGCGAGATTCGTACTTCCCTACTGTTTAAAAAGCAATTTTTTCTGTACAGTTAATGCAAGAGAGCTTCTTCACATGATTCAGGCGATGCTTTTCGGCAGAGGAAGCGCGTTTATTGAACTTAAAAATCTCGGAGAACAGCTTTTTGAACAGATAGAAAAGTTAACGCCCGGAATATGCACCGATTTCTTTGCAAGACGGCCTAAATTAAGCGATAAAATCAATATCGGATTCCGCTTTGACGATATGAAGAAACCGGACAGTTTAAATAAAAACGTACAGCTTCTTTCATATACACTGGACGCACAGAAAACCATTGCGCGCACAGCACTTGTTGAATCAAGGCAGTACACTGCCGATACAATCGAGAATATTGTTTCCGACGAAACAAACGTTAAAAAGATAATCGACATCGTTATGGATTCGTCGCGTCCGCGCCCGCTTGAAACAGCAAGCTATACATTCAGAATCAACGGCGTTTCGCTTTCTACAATAACGCACTTTACGCGTCACAGAATGCAGAGTCTTTCCATTCCGTCTCTGACTTTAACGGACAGAACGAAATATATTATTCCCGACACAGTCAGAGCAAATCCCGAGTTTTTAAAGAGATATACCGATGCATTCTCGAGAATTAACGAATTATACACTCATTTAAAGTACGAAGGACTTGATGAAGAACTGCTGGTTTACTGTCAGCTGAGCGGAAACACGCTTGACATCGTTTCAACAATGAACGCTCGCGAGCTTAAAGTATTCTTTTCTCTGCGCACTTGCAGCAGAGCTCAGTGGGAAATAAGAAGATACGCACACGACATGCTTACGGAGCTTCGCAGAGTCGACCCGTATTTGTTTGAAAAATTCGGACCGAGCTGTTTTATGTCATCATGTCCGGAAGGCGCATTTTCATGCGGAAAAGCCGCCGAGATAAAAGAATACTACGGTAAAAAAAGATGAGTAATTACGGTTACTTTGCACAAGTATACGATTCGCTTACTAAAAATGTTGAATACGAAAAACGCGCCGAATACATATTTTCTCTTTTAAACCAAAACGGTATAAATTCCGGAATTATGCTTGATCTCGCATGCGGGACGGGCACTCTTTCAAAGTATTTTTCTGATTACGGATTTGACATGATTCTAACCGATAATTCCCCCGATATGCTTGCAAAAGCAAAACAAAAGAATCCCGGTGCGCTGATTCTGTGTCAGGATATGACCGAACTTGACCTTTACGGTACGATAGACTGCGCCGTATGTTCGCTTGATTCTATAAATCACCTGACAAGAATTTTGGATGTGAGAAAGACTTTCGATAAGGTTTCTCTGTTTATGAATCCGGGAGGAATATTCATATTTGATGTAAATACTGTATATAAACACCGTAAAATTCTCGCCGACAATGCTTTTGTTTACGAAACGGATTCATCATACTGCGTCTGGCAGAATTCGCTTAACAAAAAAACGGACGAGGTAAGTATAACACTTGACATATTCACAAAAGAAAAAAAATTGTATTCAAGACATACGGAATCATTTTCCGAACGCGCATATGATATTAAAAACATAAAAAAATGGCTTGAATACAGCGGATTCAGGATCAAAAGCATTTTCGGCGAAATGACATATGAGCCCGCAAAGGAAGACGACCAGCGCGTTTATTTCGTCGCTGGAAAAATATAAACACAGGAGATAAAAAATAATGAGTAAACTTGTACGCTGTATTTCCGAAGACGGAACCCTTATGATTATGGCGGCAGACACTTCGGATATAGTTTTTGAAGCACAGAAAATTCATTCGACATCAAAAGTTTGCACTGCGGCTATGGGCAGACTTTTAACGGCGGCAGTCATGATGGGCAGTATGCTCAAGGGCGACACCGACTCTCTTACATTGAGAATCAACGGAAACGGTCCGTGCGGTTCAGTCATAGCCGTTTGTGACAGCCACGGCAGAGCAAAATCGTATATTTCAGACGGAAATATTGAACTGCCGTTAAATAAAAAAGGCAAACTCGATGTAGGCGGAGCAGTCGGAACGGACGGTTCGCTGACTGTAATAAAAGACCTGGGGCTGGCAGAACCGTATGTCGGACAGGTGCCTATAGTCTCGGGAGAAATCGCGGAGGATATTACGGCTTATTACGCAACGAGCGAACAAACTCCGACTGTCTGCGCGCTCGGTGTTCTCGTAAATCAGGACAAAACAGTCGCATATGCCGGCGGTTTTATGATTCAGCTCCTGCCGACTGCCGCCGAAGACACGATAGATAAAGTTGAAAGATGCATAAAAGGCATAAAAAGCGTTACAGATATGATGAAGGACGGCTTAACACCAGAACAGATATGTCATACCGTACTGCCCGAATTCAACATAGAAGTTCTCGACGAGCAGGAACCCGTGTACGAATGCAATTGTTCGAGAGAAAAAGTAATCAGAGCGATAATGTCAGCCGGTAAAGATGAATTACTTGACATGGCTAAGGACAAAGAAACAAAAGTTAAATGCCATTTCTGCAACAAGGAATACACCTTTACATCTGACGAAATAAAGAAACTCGCCGAAAGTTAATTACTTTACAACAAAATATAAAAACCGAGTCCGTTCAGTATACAGACTCGGTTTCTTACATGTCATATTCTATTATCTGTGATAAAGTTTTTTTGTCTGATATTTCGGCTCGCAAGTCATATTAACTCCGAGCTTATTAAATATGTTTTCATCAACATGCGAAAGAATTACGGTAGAATGCCCCTCGGTATTTTTAAGTTCTGCCAGCTGTTCCATTGCTCTCTGAGCGTCGGGGTCGGTAACGGCGCATATGGATAGCGCTATCAGAATTTCATCCGTGTGAAGTCTCGGATTTCTGTTACCCATATGTCCGAGTTTAAGTTTCTGTATCGGCTCTATAACCTGAGGAGAAATGAGAAGTTTGTCATCGTCTATGTCAGCGAGAGTTTTTAATGCGTTTAAAAGGCATGCGGCAGACGAACCGAGTAAAGAAGATGTCTTTCCGGTTACTATTCTGCCGTCGTTAAGTTCGAGTGCAACAGCGGGTCCCCCGGTTTGTTCACTTTTGTCAGCTGCCGCCTTAACAACCGGTCTGTCATCGGACGAAATGCAGAGCTGAGTCATAAGGGTTTCGATTTTCGAAACCTCCGACTGAGATGCCAGCCCTTGGGTCACAGCACACATAGACTTATAATAACGGCGGATTATCTCCTGCTCGCTTGCTTTGCATACGTTGTCATCGTCGCATATTCCGAATCCCGCCATATTGACACCCATGTCCGTTGGGCTTTTATAAGGACATGAATCCGAAATTTTCTCGAATATAGCTTTTAAGACAGGAAAAATCTCAATATCTCTATTATAATTAACGGTTGTTTCGCCGTATGCTTCGAGATGGTACGGGTCAATCATATTAACATCGGAAAGGTCCGCGGTCGCCGCCTCATACGCGACGTTTACCGGATGTTTGAGAGGAATATTCCATATCGGGAAGGTCTCATATTTCGCATATCCGGCACGGACACCGCGTTTATGCTCATGATAAAGCTGCGAAAGACATGTTGCCATTTTACCGCTTCCCGGTCCGGGGGCTGTAACAACAATGAGTCTGCGGGAGGTTTCGATATAGTCGTTTTTTCCGAAACCGTCGTCGCTGACGATAAGAGGAATATTATTCGGGTAATCTTCTATTATGTAATGCCTGTAAACCTTAACGCCGAGCGAATTAAGTCTTTTTTCGAATGCTTCGGCTGCTTTCTGTCCCGTATAATGGGTTATAACAACACTTCCTACATACAGACCGCTTTCACGGAACGCGTCAATAAGTCTTAAAACCTCAAGGTCATATGTAATGCCGAGGTCTCCTCTGCGCTTGTTTTTCTCAATAGCGTCGGCACTTATGACTATAATAATTTCAGACTGATCTTTGAGCTTATTAAGCATACGAATCTTACTGTCGGGACAAAATCCCGGGAGAACGCGCGACGCATGATAGTCGTCAAAAAGCTTGCCCCCGAATTCAAGGTAAAGTTTATCGCCGAACTGATCAATTCTTTTAAGAATATTTTCGGACTGTAAAGAAAGATATTTGTCGTTGTCAAAGCCGATGTTATTCATTTATGTACCCCTTGTCGTCAAAATACATCATAGACTATATCATAAATATCGTGCTCTTTCAACATTTTTTTCAAAAGACGTTAAAATATATTCTCTCTATTGATTTAATCGGGCGAATATGGTACATTATAAATATCATATACTAAGGTGATGTTTTATGAAAAAAAGAATCATTTCGGTTTTCTTTACCGTTTTATTAATCATATCGGTGTATATAACCGCGTCTGCACAGACCCCCCCCGCATTCAATAAAGTTGACGTTACCATCCGCGTCGGAGCCGACGGCAATTTGAGCGTTACCGAAGAATGGGACGTTACTTTTTTCGGCTCGGACGCTCAAAAAGTTTTTACGCGTTCAATAGAACTGCCGGAAAGCAAAGATTTAAAATCCGTTGAAAAATATGATTCTGTAGGCAATATAAGCGTTATTTCGGACTCAAAGTTTTACTACGATCCGAGCGAAACATCGACTTTAAAAGCCGACGGAATGACAAGTTATTCGGGCTCTGACGGAAACGGTTCGTCATTATCCGTTACAAAATCAAGCAAAAACTGCAATATTGTTTTTACAAAAACAACCGACGAAAACGACCAGCATTTTATCGTTTCATATGTAATCACGGGAGCTGTAAAAAAGGATTCCGGCAAGGCAAGAATCTGTTACAGACTTTTCGGTTCAGATACCGGAACTGTAAACAACGTTACTGTTACTGTTGTCGGAGATTGTATAAAAAAACAGGATGTCGGCATTCTCTCACTGAGTGATTTAAGCCCCGAGGTAACCGATTCTCAAGTTAAATTCAGTACACCGATGTACACAAGTACAATGACGATTGATATGACTGTAAATGCCGATGCATTCGATAAAGGCGCATTGTCGTCATACTCTAAATCCGCGGACGCATTTTCCGCATTTGCTAAGAAAGCAAAAATCGCAGTGCCCGTGCTTGCCGTCGCCGTCGCAATGATAGTTATATCAGTATTTAAACTTTCGTCGGCAAAAAGAATAAAAAAGGAAATCGAGAATTCTACCGAATCATATATTTCCGAAGCTAAACTTCCCGACGGAGTTACTCTTCCGCAGGCTGCGAAACTTCTGACTGACATTTCTCCGTCTTCATCCAAAAAGCTGACTCAGAGAGCGTCGGGAATTTTTGTTCTTGCTGTTATTCAGCTTATAAAAGACGGACTATTGTATAACAAAAACGGTGCAATAACAATAAACGCCTCGGGAATTAAAAACCTTGCCGAGCACGAAAAAATGATTGCCGAGATGTTTTTAAAATATTCGGAAAATAAAAATGAAAATCTCGTTCTTACGAAAAATTCTCTTGACTCATTTATCCGAGATATCGATATATATCCCGATTACTATTATAATTTTGTAAGCAATTTCATTGATTTAATTCCAACAGGAGATAAAAAATTCTTTAAAACTCAGGAAAATAAAGAAATATATGCGTCCTGCGTGATGATAAAGAATGACTCGGGTACTCTATCCAATATTTCATCCGTCCTCTCAATGGTTATAAACGACCCGAATTCGGATGCAAGACAGATTCTCCCCGTCGGGCTTTATCCGCAGACTTCTGAATCGCTTGCATGTCCGCCGGCTGTAAATAACGGAACCGATTTATTTGTTTCTGCAATCTGTACTGCAAGTGCAAAAATCGACAGATTATTCAGAAAATAAAAAAACATCATAAAAACGGAGCGGAAATTCAAAAATCCGCTCCGTTTATTGTATATATTATCTTCTGTGTCTTAATCTGTTTAGAATTGATTTCGGGCTCTTCTTACCAAAAGTAATCATCGAATATCCGTCGCACGGACCTATCTGTCCGGCGGACATTTTGAGAAGTCTTTCGACGACATTTATAAACATATCAATCTGCTCAAACATGAGTTCCTCGTCGAATTTGTCCATCTCGGCGTTATCGCTGACTACACACAGACAGTCGGGCGCCGTAACCAGTGCGATATCGGGAATACCGCAGTTAAACAAAGGCTGTCCTTCTCCGAAATGAAGGAAATTATGTCCGCGCATTGTAATAACTCTATATCTGTCTCTTTCCTTAACGCAGTCAAGGTAAAGTTTATCAAGCGTATCATTACCGGTATATGAAAGTTCCGTTTCAATATCGCCGACCTGCTTATACTCACCGTCAACATCTTTAAACATTTTACATCCGAGATGTTCAATCGCAACGCCCGCAACCGCTTTCGTATGACCGCCGATGCCGTCCCACAAATCGCGGTGCATGGCAAGCCACTTTGATGTAGCCTGAACTCCGCCGCCGGCAATTGTCTTAAATGCCGGAAGTCTGAAATGTCCTGACACGAAAACAAATATAAGACTTCTTTCAAGTTCTTTTCCGCGGAAATAATCAATCATATTTAAAAGTGCAATAGGTCCGTTTTCCTCTATGCAGTTTGTTCCGTCCGTATGCGTGTTTATGATTATTGCCTCTTTTGTATTTTTACCTTCAAGAATCGTATAGAACGTTTCGGTAACAGCGCTTCTCTCCTTTTCGGCGACAAGCTTTAAATTGGCGATTTTATGTTCTTTTGCAGCCTCAAGTACTTTCTCTCCGTCGGATTCATTAACCCATATCGCGGGAATACCCTGATACGGCAGGATAAACGGAAGATACTGACCGTCAATTCGCTTGTCGGACATTCCTTTCCAAATACAAACTACAGCTTTAGCCCCGCAGGCTTTCGCAGCTTTTAAGAACGGAAAATTAACAAAGGCCGTAGCGACGGGACCGTCATATTTTTCAGGAATCGAAACATCCTCCGGAAGAGATGAACGCTTATCAAACGCTATTTCACTCGGCAGAAAATTAAGTTCGTCTACACCTACAACGGCAATCCTGCCCTTCGCATTCAGATAACCGAGTCGTTTATCGTCTACATGCACAAGCTCGGCAGTAACGCCGTCTTCATCAGTCTTACCCGAATAGGGAAAAACGGATGAAATATGAATCTCCTCACCCTCTATTTTAAACGAGGATTCCTTTTCCTCCCAGCGCATAAAACGAAACGGGTCAGAATAAACATCCAGTCCTCGTTTCATAAGTTCCTTTTTAAGATAGCGAATAAAATTTCTGTGTCCCATATTACCCGTAAGTCTGGGACCAAACGAATTCATAAGTTTTATGTCTTTTAAAACTTTCTCAGGACTCGTTACCTTGTCGGCATACTTAATCATAAGTAAAAACATCTGCCTTCTGTAATATTTTTAATAATATTTTAACATGCTAATCGTCAGATGTCAATTATCTGTACGGCTACAAAACTTCGTTATTTGTGAATTATTTAACGATTTGTTTATATCTTTATGGTTATTAAAATATTATTATAGACAAACATAAAAAATTAATGTAT
>ERZ808240.1598-NODE-1598-length-27463-cov-16.613908_pt1 | contig 27463 bp, 14 predicted proteins | sample MGYA00521084_ERZ808240 | MGnify/ENA primary metagenome ERZ808240 (study PRJEB31516, sample SAMN03275571) | gut metagenome | biome: mammalia-associated habitat; material: feces | host: Papio cynocephalus | place: Kenya | collected 2012-08-06 ... | reverse complement strand
AAAAACAGAAAAAAAAAAAGGGGGGGGGGGGGGGGGGGCGGGGGGGGGGGGGGGGGGGGGGTATCGGTAGATTACGTCTTCGTCTCCTTACCCCTCTTCTTGCCGTCCTTATCGTCTTGCTCAACGCCATAACAGGCACGTCACTCGCAGCTGAAATCGACACGACTGGTGGTGAGGCGTACGTTGACGGCTTCCAAGTCAAGGAACAGCATGACGGCATAGGACCGTTCGACGATAACGATGAAGCGGGTAACGATTCGAGTGGTGGTAATCTTATCGTACGGTCGTTCGACAGCGTGAGCTATATGCTCGAGTACACGACTGAGCTCATCGACCAATCGAAACCTGCGACGCACGGAGCCTCGCTATATACAGAATTCACGCTCCCGACGTCTCCAGATAAAGCGAGATTCGATATTGACGTCATGAACTGGATGCTCGACAAAAAGCTCGTCTACACGTACTCAGACGGCACGACGAGCGAGACGAAAGACAAGGCTAAGACGATAACCATGCAAACCCTCACGGGAAGGAGATTATTAGCAAACAAGTCGAACGGCGACCGAGTTCCCGGCGCTGGGCAGCTGTCAGTAGGCATCACGATAAAAAACGCCGAAAACGGCGTGAGAATAAAACCGTCATTCAAAATACGAGCCGCAGGAACGGCAATCGAAAAGGTGTGCGAACCGAAAAGTGTGACGGTAAGCACAGCGCCGAGATACAATATAGAAGTAAAAGATAATGCATACAACACTAGCAGAAATATCGCATATGTCGATGAAGATAAAGGAACGGTTAGTATTCAAGATACGAGCGGTTCGCTACAGCACGGTCGAATATATGGCCGTAGCGTTGCCATCGCATTATGGAATACATCAGCAGACAAAGGATTGAAGGGAATTGAATTTCCAAAAGGTGACATAACATATGATATCAAGACAACGGCAACTCTTGATGGAAAAGACTCAACAGATAACGGTGGGGATTCTCTACTAATCGTAACTTCAAAAAACCGCGTTAATATAGAAGTAAATGACATAAAAGAAGATAAAACGAAAAAAGAGATATATGATCTCGATGCAGGCGAGCGTACGGTTATGTTTAAAGTTTCCCCTGCCATCGATCTTATATCTGAGAACCAATCAACAATCAGTACAGGGAATAAAGGCACCGCTCAAATAACCGTTACCCTACCAGTAGGTCTGACATACAAATCATCATCTATCGCGCCGACATCTGTAAAACAAAACAATGACGGGACAGAAACAGCGATATTCGATTATCAAAACGTCACAGCTGGAAGAGAAATAGATTCGTTCACTATTTCCTGTACCATCGGTTACGCAGGCACAGATCACGACGTAAAAAATAATCAGCAGCTTACTGCAACAGCCAAGATAACATCCTCGCTTGACGGAAAAGTACCGACCAAAGCACGTGGGACCATTGCTGATTCATCTATCGTCGTCGTTCGTCTCGCCGCGCTTTCCGTGTCGAAGTTCGTGTCGCCTGCTCACGGAAATCTCGGTTGCTCGCACTCGTGGACACTCAACTTCGGAAACAGCTCACAAACCGATGTCGATAACGCCCGTATCGCCGATATCATGCCATATGTCGGTGACGGCAGAGGAACAAAATTCACCGGTGACTATCATATAAAAAAGATAACTCTTGATTTATCTAAAGCGCCGCGTCTCAAGGCATCGTTGGGTTCCGAACCGATTTTCTACACGTCTGACGTAATGATCCGTAAATCGAGCGACGACGCAATCGTCAACGGTTCGAAACTATCGTCATTCAAGTCATTAGGGGTTCCAACCGTAAACGACGATTCACTCATATGGGACAATCTTGACATGACACAGGATCAATTGAAAGCATGGCGACTCGATATACCGAAAATGCCGGGGAACGAATATATATCGATTACAATCGACGTATCGACATCTAACGCAGACGGTAACCTATATGACGATTCCGCAGGCAAAAAGCAGCAGCCAGACGACATATACGCCAACACATTCGCAGAATACGCAGACGGACAAGCAGCAGTCGTTCATTCGAATGTAGTCAACACGACGGTCAAGGAAGCCGACATATCTGTCACGAAAAAGTGGTCAGGCGACGATGGACATGAGAAGTTCCGTCCAGGTTCCGTCATAGCAAACCTGTCCGGTAGCAACGGCTATTCGCAGGGCTTGCAGCTCTCCTCCTCGAACAACTGGACGGAAACAGTGAAAGGCTTGGCGTATTACGACGAGAACGGCGACAAGATAACCTACACGGTTTCAGAACCGACGGTATCTGACGATTACGTATCAGCAGTCGAAGGCGATTCCGACAACGGATTCACGATAACAAATACATATACCTATAATGCGACAGGAAAAATCCATCTAACAGCGATGAAAAGAATCACGGGAAGAGACTTCGAGAAAGGCGATTCGATGACGTTCAAAGCGGAGGAAAGCATCTCGCCTGCCGGTGCAACAGCGACAGCGTTGAGCGGGAAGGAAGTCGCCGTGACGCCTACGTCAGGGAACGAATGCGAAATCGATTTCGGAACAGTCGATATCGACAGCTCATTCGAAGGAAAGACCATCACATACACGATATACGAGAAATCGGCGACAGGTCGCGGCATGTCGAAAGATGAATCAAAGAAGACGATATCGTTTTCAATTACCGATCCGAACCACGACCATACGCTGAGAGTCACGAAAACGACAGAATCAGATATTCCAACGTTTACTAACACGTTCACCCCGAGTGTTACAACTGGTTCCGTCACCATCAAGAAAATGCTGACAGGGCGAGCATGGAAAAGCAGCGACAGCTTCAACATGACAATCGAACCGAAAACGACGAACAGCATAACGAAGGAACAGGCTAAAGCTGCCATGCCGTCAATAACTCTCCCATCATTTACTGAACCATCAAGTGGGAACACCTCAACAGTGACTATATCGGGATTCTCGTTCGCACGACCGGGAATATATGAATACGAGATTCGTGAGAAGATTCCCAACGATGCAAAAAACGGCGCGAAAGACGGCATCGCATACGATACCGCATCGTTCAACGTCTCGTTCAACGTGACGCAAGACAAACAGACAGGTAACCTTTCTGTAACTCAAACGATGAAAAGAAGCGATAAGAAAAACACAGACGCATTCACCAACAAATATTCCGCAGCAGGGAAATTCACAATAACCGGAATAAAGACACTGACAGGAAGGGCAATGAAAGCCGACGAATTCACCTTCGAGCTTCTCGATTCGAATGGAACGATCATCGACACGGTGAACAATACGGCAGACGGGAAGTTCTCATTCAAACCGATAGAAGTCACAGCCGACAGCAACACCCTTACATACATGGTACGTGAGAAGAAAGGAACCGCAGGCGGGGTAACATATGATGGGCATGAATGCACAGTCACGGCAACGCCAACGGACGCGGGCGACGGAACCGTCAACGGGAAGCTCTCATACTCCGACGGTAGCGCTGCCAAATTCAGTAACTTGTACAATGCAACAAGGATGATTCGGTTCTCGACTATTACCAAAAAAGTCGTAGGGCGATCATTCAAGGACGGTGACGCACTGACGTTCCATCTTACAGGCGAAGTAACCGATGATGGAAACCTCAAAGCACCGATGCCGTCGAACGTTAATTCCAGCGGAAACATCACCATTAGACCGACAAGCGGGCAGCAAGCCAACATCATTCTCGGAACAGCGAACATAGATTCCAAATATACCGGACATACCATAAGATACACGCTGACTGAAACGAACGCCGACGCACACGGGCTATCAATAGACACATCAAAGAAAACGTTCGAGTTCAACATAACGGACCCGACTCTCAACGGAAAATTGCTTATCAGGGAAAACGCCCCTAACGACCTAACGTTCACCGACGAATTCACCCCAGATTCGATAACCTCCTCATTCACGCTACGAAAGCAACTCAACGGACGCGAATGGAAGGCTGGGGAGACATTCGACGTCAACATAACAGCAAAAGAGAGCAAATCAATAACCTCCGCAGAAAGTGCCACCGCATTGGGGGCCGAAACGAAGACTGTTTCAATCAACGCTCCTCAATCAAACAGCGGGACGGGAAGCGTCGATATACCACTGACTATCAGTAAACCAGGCAAATACATATATGAAGCGGTAGAGAAGAACGCAGGGAAGACGAAAAACGGAATGACATATGACAAAAGGAAAATCACGATAGCCATAAACGTCGCACAGAACAGGGAAACGGATGGAAAGCTCTACGTAGCGACGACAACATATGAGACAGATAGCGACGAAGCCACAGACACATTCATAAACGGATATGAGTCGAAGGGAACCCTTGATGGTATCAAAGTCACCAAAAGCCTCGTAGGGCGAGATTGGAAGAAAACCGACAAATTCAAGTTCCGCATATCAGCTGGGGACGATGCCACATCAGCAGCTATATATGCAACCGACGTAACCCTCCCATCAAACGATACGATAACCGTAACAAGCGACGGAAATCATCAATCAGCATTCGATAAGATAACCTTCAAGAAGGGCGGGACGTATCGATTCGACATTACCGAGCTTGCGCATGGCATATCAGGAATCGACATAGCCCCTAAAACGACTATAACCGTCAAAGCTATCGATGATGGAAACGGAACGATAAGATGTACCGCAGATAACACATCGAACGTGACATTCACAGACTACTATGCGAAAAACGATAAGGCAACCGTCCCGATAAGCGGGAAGAAGACCCTGTCCCATAACGGATACGAGAAAGCCCCAGACATAACGGGAAAGTATGCGTTCGCATTGAAAGATGCGAACGGCAACACGATAGAGACGTCAACAAACGATTCAGACGGCAACATATACTTCTCCCCGATTTCCTACACGATAGACGACTTGGCAAACGCAACACCGACCGATGACGGTACTCGAACGAGAACTTTTCATTACACGATAAGCGAAAGCGGCAACATCGACGGCGTTACGAATGACACAGACAAGTCGTTCGACGTCATACTCACCGACGACGGGAACGGAACATTGACAGCGAAAACAGCCAATGATGAAGATGGGAACGAATTCTCATTCACAAACATCTTCACAGCATCAGCAACGATTCCAGCCATAACCGGAACGAAGACGCTCAAGAACGCACCGTCAAGCGACGAGTCAACATACAGCTTCCGCCTCTCCCCGTCCGACAACGCGACAAACGAAGCGATAGACGACAGGGCAATCTCAATGCCCGGCGAAACGACCTACCAGCAAACGGAATGCAAAGCCGGGGAGAAGTTCGAATTCGCCCCGATGACGGTAACCAAACCTGGAACGTACTCGTTCGACGTGTCGGAAATCGAGCCGCAAGACGAAACGGTGGCACCGGGCGTCACATACGACAAGACGATATATACGCTCCGCTTCACTGTATCGGAAAACGGGACTCCCACGATGGACGTTACGCCTGACGAAAAGAACGTCGAGTCCTGCGACTTCAACAACAAATATACAGCAAAAGGGTGGTTCAGCGCGAAGGCACACAAAAGGCTCAACGGGAAGCAGCTTGAGGACGGAGAATTCGAGTTCGAGCTGCACGACGGCAATGGGAATATAATCTCAACCACAAAGAACGACGCAAACGGGAACATATCATTCGACGAAATCGAATACGGAATAGACGATATCGGGCAGCATCGCTACACGATTGTCGAAAAGAACGGCGGGAAGCTCGGAATCACATATGACAGCAAAACAATCGCAGTCGACGTATCGGTAAGCGATAACGGGGACGGAACGCTTCGAATCGATGCGTCGTATGACGAGGCGAAGGACGAGGAGACGTTCAACAACTCATATACGCCACCTAGCGCTTCAGACGTACTGAATGACTTGGTACAGACTGGGATAGAGACGCTGCCATACGTAATCAGCATAACATGTTGCATCATACCTACAATTGCAATTATGCGAAGAAAACGAAAGTAAGCAACAAATACAAACACGTAGAAGTCGTTCGGCTACTTCCAATTCGAATCTGATGATAGGGCATCGTACCGATAGCAAAGGTATGATGCCCTTTTCAGATGCACTTATATCATTACATGTTTTGAAACGAATATAGGAATATTTAAATAGCATATTCATTTCAATATGCACATTATATCAGTCACCGATTCATTTAAAGGAGCGATACATTTTGGCAGGCACGTATATCAAGAACATGAGACGTACCAAAACGACCGCCAGACATCGAAAAAGAATCGGAGCCGCGATATCAACCGTTATCATGGCGATAGCGACAGTCATATCCGCCACAGCGTCACCAATAACGGCATTCGCTCAGCAGGAAGTTGACCCGTTCGACGACGTAAACCTATCAATATACGCAGGTAGGAACGTATACCTCGACTTATACGAGAGCGAGGGTTCAATCATAGCGAACGGTGACATCGTTGCAGGCGTCGTCGCAGGGCTCGCGGGAAAAGTCGAATGGGGGATGGGATACATCCCCGTCGCAGGAGCCGATTTCGTCGCAGCAGGCGGAAGCATGAATCTATGGCGTAGCACAACACTGATTGGTGGGAATATCAGACTCGGAAAAACGCTGACCGGAAGTAAACCGACATTTGTGACCAAAGGTGACAAGACGGGAATGGGGATTTCTGATACCCCTGGTACGTTATCAGAAAATCTTGGTAACGATGCTTTGAAAGTCAATCTTGACGGCAGTAACGAACGTACAGATTTTAACGGGTTCACCGAAAATTCTGTAATACCGCTCGCCGATTCACTCCGTGGCTACGCCACGACCGGAACAATCTCATATTCGAAAATAGATGATGTCAACGGATATCAACCATTCAAGACAGGGGAACAGTCGAAGCGACGCGTCAATATAAAAAATGAGGGATTGCTCATATTCAATGGCGATGGACATAGCGAGCGTCAGGTGTTCGATCTCGATTTAGACGAAATCAACTCCGTATATGATAAGAACGGATATACGGGCTGGTCGCTCGACTTCGAGAACATTCCAGAAGACGCATACATAGTTATCAACACACATGTGACGCCGAAGGAAACGAAAAACGGTTCAGAGGAGGAATTCACGTTTCATGCCGGATGGCGAACTATTCTCAACGGAAATGATGTTACGACGAAAATGAACTCGTACGGCGACGATATGATTCCATTCCGAAATCTTGCGTCGCATATCATATGGAATTTCGATAACCCCGCAAACACGAAAATGAATTTCCCAGGTAACACTACGCAATATGGGAACAATACGATGTATATGCTGTTCCCAGGATCGCTCGTATCAGGCGCTGGATCCATCTATTCGTTTATCGACACGAACGGACGAGTCATAGCCGCACAAGACGTGAAGCTTACAGGTTCCGAGCATCATAACCTCCCATGGAAGGCATCAAGAATAACCAATGAGCAGACGACACCGGAAGACGCCGACATAAAACTCACGGCAAGCAAGACATGTGACAGCAACGAAATAGACCTATCTGAATTCGAATTCCAGCTCCATGAAGGGAACGACGGCACTGGAAAGGTACTACAGACAAAACATTCCGATAGCAATGGGAATATCACATTCGATACGATTCGCGTTTCGTCGTCAGATTTGAACGGAGAATCTGAGAAAAGCTATTCATTCAGCGTCACAGAAGTCAATACGGGAATCCCATACATCGATTACGACACGCACGTCGGGACGTATAACGTGACGGTATCAGATGACGGGGCGACTGGATGGCTCATCTCATCAGTTAATCAAGAAAATACAACATTCAAGAACTATTACAATGTCCCTACCCCACTACCGGCACCAGAAAATCCACTGTTTCCGCCAGTCGTCATCGGTGGAGATGTGGACGACAACACGTCGAATTCGAATTCCTCTGACGACAGTGAAGACAATGATAACAGGGATAACACGAGCGGTAAAGAAAACGGAGAATCCACGGTACCGGTAGATGATAAAGAAAGCACGAGCGATACAGGAGAAACATCCATAGAGAACCCCACCATGCCAATCGAGCAGCAAGATAAGACGGAAAAGGATTATACGAGCGATACGATTAAAAGCAACGTAAGAAACACAATATCAGAACTCGTACAAACGGGTATTGAGATACCGCTTATCGTAATCGCCGTAGGAATCGCCGCTTTTGGTGTATTTGTAATAACAAAAACATATCGCAAATAGCAAATCAACATATCAATAAAAAAAAGAATGGATACCAATCTATATGAGCTGGTATCCATTCTTTTATTTAAACGATCCGCATTGTTACTTCAAGAACGGCTTTTGAAGCGCCTGTAGCAGCCCCCAGTCCCTTGTACCGATTAACGGATTGTTTTCTGGAACGAACGTATACATTCTATGGGAATGATATTGATAATCACTCGCATCATGCAACGTCTTATGATAGAAATGCAAATCGATATAATCTGCATTATATGATTCGAGCACCCAATCGTCGCCGCGAAAGCACCACTCAGCAAAACGATGACGAGCGCGCGGAACGCAATCAGCTTCCTCAAGATCATCGAGGAATCCGAGTCCATGGAGCAGCTTCGTATAAACGTCGATGTTTGGTCCCCACGCATACGGTCTTGCAAACGCCCATAAGTCATCGCCCCATAGTGCCTTTGAGGCGGCGGCAGCAGCTGCAGACGAACGAGAGATACCGCTTCCGCAATGCACAACAAGCCTCTCCGCTCCCCTCTCGCTGAGCTGCCCGATGAACGAGGCGAATGAACCAGCGTCCTCCAAAGTCAATAGGTTCTTGCGCCTCCGTCCGCTCTTGTTGCATCTGTCATATACTTGTCGCTGCCATACCGCTACTACTCCGTTCTCACCGACTTCGAACGTCGGTCTCTCGCTAGGCGTATCCCAGCCTCCGACCGATACGATTGCGGTTGGGGCGTTGGGAAGGGAGAGCACACCGAAATTGGAATCAGGTCGATAGTTCCCTTCAATGAAACGCGAACAGCAGCTATCGATGTCCGTGATATAGATTTCCTTTATAGGAGATTCGGTACATTCATTCCTGACTCCATTGACGCTATGAATATAATCGACATAACCTGAATCGACGTCACAATTGAATCGTATACCTTGACAAAAGGGAATTACTCGACTACGGTATGGGCATTCGATGTTAGAAGTATTGTTTAACTTTTCGTCTATTTGAGTGAGCATATCATCGATATCCATTTGAATGCACCTTAAGTCAAAGTTATCTGTGGGCTAGAGAATCTTATAGTATATATTAATTATAATATATATTAATATAGTATTCAAATGTAGGTTCCTTTTCTCAACTAATTATCAAGTAAATAAAAGTGTGAGAATCGATATAGGCATACGATTCCAACTAAAAACTGTCCCGCCCTCCTTATCGGAAGACGGGACAGAAATCCATTCACTGTTTATCTGTTCGATGTGCTAACTAATCGTCATAACCGTACTCATCGTAACCGTCATCGCGGCCGTTGGGAAACATGGCATCGTACAAGTCGTCATCATACTCGTCGCCGTAACGGGCATCTCCGTCATCATCATAGCCATCATAGATGGAATCGTCACCGACCTTGAAGTCCTCTACATTATACATGCTGTTCTCGAAATCGTCCATGATACAAATACCTCCGTTGACGAATATTCGCGGGAAAACGTCTTATCGATATGTTAAAGAGAATACCGCAAACGCGATAAACATAACAGACGCGGTTCGATTTGCGCAGGAACAACACAAATGCATATTCTACAGTTACAAAGAGTACGTCATAACTTCATGTCAATCGCATCGCATAACGCAACAACAGTTCACGAATACGATAGATAACGCAAAACGATTAGTAACAACGAATAAAGACGGATAGGAATTCGTCCCGCCTTTTCTCGTAAATAAACGGGACGATTTTCTGATTTTTTTGTTAGCCAATAGTGAGCGTGTTGATTCTACTTGTGCAATACCTTCCAATATGACTTAACATGCTCGACCTTACCGCATCTTACGCGATCGTATCCTTCTACCCATACAGTCGTCTCGCCAGTAGATTTATCGCGACGGCACTTGTTCCCATCTTTATCCTTGAACGTCTCGTACTTGCTATTTGCCGATGAACCCACGATATCATTAACGAAATCATCGGCATCACCAGATTGCGATTGCGCGACAACCTTATCGAACGCCTTGCTCACGAAGGTGTTATCTTCAGACGCTTCATATGTATTACCGAACACGGCACCATTGACGACCCATGTATCAGAGAAGTCAGGGGAATTGGAAACGATATAATCCCCGTCTCCATGTTCCACTCCGGCTGCGTTCGTCTCGAGGACGTCGCCCCATGATGTCTCGATTTTATGGTTCCCTGTTACAGGCACAGCCCATATTCCATCGCTTCCGCCATTCACATGAGCCGTTGTAGATTCGCCGTCTTTAATCGATTCTGGATTGAGACCGTATTTGCTTTTCAATTTATCGCCGTTTACAGGCCATTGCTCACCCGCAGTTCCTGTTACGACGAAGCAACGCTCGTCATCTGTCACATAATCGGAGTTCTCGAGCTTATTATGGACTTTCGTCCCAGGAGCAACTTTCTCAATCTTTACATCATACGATGACGGGTCATAAGAGCGAGCCTCTAAGACAGATATTGGTAATGAACCAGACTGTATCTTTTCGCTCATTGCAGATACGCTATTATCGACTGTCTTTAAGAACTTATTAACTTCATCTAACTTGCATCCTTGCTCGGCGAGTTGACGTCGCCATTCACGTCGTTCGGCAAGATTATCACAAAATGTGCTTGTTTTATCTAAATCGGCTTTGTTCTTCGAATTAAGATTGTCAGGAGCGTTCCATACTTCCTGTTCCATCTTCTCCCATCGATCGATAAGCTCATTGCGTTCCACTTTTGCGAGAACAGCATCATAATCATTAGTAACTAACTTCAAATAGCTATTACGTAATTCCTTAGCAGTTTTTTTGTTCACTTCCTGTACCGATTCCTCGAATGATGCCTCATATGCATCTATTTTGGCACATTCCCTATCTAATTCCATTAATCTAGTATTTATATTCATCAATTCCGTACGGCGCAATGCTTCACGAGCCGGTCCTCGACGCCGACGATTTGCTGCTACTTCAAAATCGTGTTCATATGGTTGCAATTCTGATTGCTTTGCTTGTTCGATTTTCTGTAGCTTTTTATATATAGATAACTGATTGCTCATTAATACGCCTGCTTCTGATGATAAATCCTTTCGTCTTTCTTCCTTATTAAAAACAGCAATATTTCTATTGATTTCATGATATGGGACTTTATCAAATGCATCCACAACTTTTTATAATAGTTATATTCATTTATGTATTTCTCAATAATTGGTTTCCCATTTTTCGATTTATTTAATTGTTTTTGAAGCGATTCAGCCTGTTTTTCATATTTTTTATCGATACGCGTTTTTGCTTCCTGCAGTGCCCTATATTCTTTTGTCTCTTGACATTTCTTATCATACTGCTCAAGGATTTTTGCATCCTCAAGTCGTTGTTTCTCAACCAATCTTGAGGAAAGATATATATTCTCTTTTGATTCATTATCGATAGGCTGTTCCTCCGGTTTCGTTAAAACAGGTATAAGCGATCGCGGATCAAAACCATCTCGAATAAACGTATGTGCCATCTATTACTCCCTCTTTTATATATGGCTCAACTGATTTAGAAAAAAAAGTTTCTGTGTGTATATATACATATGCAAATCATTGCAAAAAGTAAACTAAAAAAAGCGGCCCGCCTATCGTATAGAAGAGCAGACCGTACACAACGTTATAAGGTTCCGTGCGGGGAAACCCAAGGTTTTAACCTTGGGATGATAGCACAGCATCGATTAACTTTATAATAATATATCGATAACATTCAATACGATTAACATAATGATAAACAATGCGAAAATACGGAAAGATTATAATTTCAAACAATACAGAAAAATTAGATTTCTGCTTGATTCTGGTGATGGAGCGTCTGTTGAACTTGTATCGTGATTTTTGGGATATGTTAAATAAGTGGTTGGATTTTGTATATATTTTTAATAAAAGCAGCAGGTAATTAAGTTTGTTATCAATAATTTCCAACCAGAAATTTTACATACCCAAAGTATCTAAACGCCGCAATCGTACGATGCTCCGCATTGACCGATATAAAACTTCCGGAGAAGCTACCGGTCGTATACGACTTGACAAATGCGTTCTACTGTAACAAAGCACTCGAGAAGCTTGACTTGTCATGTCTCGATTCCAAATCGCCGAAGGTGTTCTGGGGAATGTGCGGCCTAAATTCGAAGCTCAAGGAATTGATATTGTCTGATCAAATCGTGACAGATTCCATGGATTGGTGCTTCCAAGGATGCTATCTGTTGAACTACGATTGCACGAACTGGGACGTTAGTAATGCAAGCTGCGATATCGGCGGATTGGAACAGACGTTCGCAAATATCCCGATACCGAAGGCATGGCGAACTGACAGTTAAGCGTCTTTCCAAACAGATGGCAGTGTTACATTCTTGCTGCCGAGATTGAAACCCTTATGGGAGCAGTCAACAGAAAAATCATATGACGAGCAGTCAAGCTCAAGCAACAAACAGTGCTCAAACAATAAATCAGCGTTAGCGACGTTTTGGAACGAAAACCCGTCCATCCACGCAACTTTAGTTAATCTCGTATTAGAACTAAGCATCGCACGCATATGTGTGATGCCGTTAATTTTGCACGTCGACAAATCAATTTTCTGCAATTGCGTTTCATACACGAAATACCAAATATGCGTTAGATTCGGCGCTGACCAGATTTCATTATTAGTTTCATATATTGACGCGTTTGAGCATTTTAATAAAAACTTTATATAAAGTACGGCGATTTTTTATTTGACGATAAAATATGATTATGGATAAAATAACTATAATAAAAAAAATACATATATTTTAACCATTTCGTTACTTATCGCTATATTACTCACTAATTGATCGACATTACACTCGAAAATGGGACTCCTAACTACCCAGCCTACTGCTCGATAATCTTCCTGTATTAACCACTTGTCATTCATCAGCCTGTTTATCATATAGATAACTTATTGCTATACATCAGTCGATATCACTTATCATCGAGTTAGCCGAAATTATCATCGAAGAGCACGTCCCTATTAGTTGAATCCATTAATCCAATTCGATAAACGAAATCATAATAGTTCAAATCATAAAATATGGACACTCATGCTAATTCGTTTCATTGGGAGCAGTTCAATTAAATACATCAAAAAGATTCGCAGAACAGATATGATAAGGAAACTCATATTTATCGACTAATAAATCGAAACAAAAGGGGAATAAAGCCATGAGATACGAGACAATAGAAAACAAAACGGGGGGGGGTATAACCCTCGCCATAGCATACCTTTAATTGTAATTATCCTATCAATAGCAACATTGTCTCTTACCACCCCAATAAAATCGAATGCTTCAACATCAACAGCAACACAGAATACATCACCTTCAACAGCAGAAAGCGATGAAAACATATCCATCAGCGTCCCTACGACAGTCCCATGCCTCATCAACGCAAAAGGCGGCATAACGGCACCAGACTCCGCATCATGGAGAATACGGAACCTCTCCGCGCACCCCGTCACAATAAGCACGATAAGCGCGACCAAAACGGCAACAGGCACAACAATAACCGCAACATCCGAACAGACCACGCTATACGAAGACGATACGAACAACAAGCAGGGAAACTACAAGATAATGATAAACGACACGAATAGCGAAACGATAAAAAATGGCGGCACAACCGAACACCCGGTACAAATACCATCAAACACATCGATCGGATTCGATTGGAACGTCACCATATCGAATGATATAGCAAGCAATATATCGTCTGAACCGTTATCACTATCAACAATATCAATAGGATTCAAACCGCTCGAGAAGACGGCATTCGCAATATACAGCGAAGATGACAACAGCCTCAACTTCTATAAACGAATAACAATACCATCAGAAGGCGACACGTTCAACGGTAAGACCGTAACGAACATATATACGGGATTCGAGACAGAACAATATATCTGCAAACAAGCAGGCAGCAATGGAACGCAATATGCAAAAGACGCTATCATAAACACGCCATGGTACGGTCGAAGACTCGATATTTTAACCGTCAATGTGATTGACGACACGATAACGCCACAGCACATCAATTATTGGTTCATGAACTTTAATAATTGCGTTTCTTTCCATCTAAACAATTTAAAAACAGCACATTGCACATCACTACTACGATTATTCACGAATTGCGAAAAAGCGATCGATATTAACATATCGCAATGGGACGTGTCACATATAGAAACAATGCTCGAAACTTTTTTAAATTGCCGAGCATTAGAATCGCTTAATCTTGAGAATTGGGACACATCACACAACACATGCCTTCATAGCACATGGAATTCCTGTAACAACTTATCGACAATTGAATTCGGTAATAATTGGATAACAGAGCAAGTAACATTTTTCTCATGCGTATTTACAGGCACTGCATTCGTAAAACTTGATTTATCGAATTGGAATTTCGATAACGCGACAGAATTATCAGCATGCTTCTCATCAATGTCGCATTTAAAAGAAATAAATATATCAACATTAGCGCCAACATCTAATCTCATCATCAAAAACGAAGACACTCAAGATGATGTATCATTACTATCATACGATTATTCGTTACAAAAAATAACAGTCGGCTCAAAGCTCATATGGGATTACATACGGGATCCAACAATCACAGATAATATAACGCCGATATCGCCAAGCGGCAAGTGGTACAGTATGGCAACAGGAAAGTCATATCTCCCAGCCGACTTATCGAATAATCAAGCAGATACATACGTCTCGGATAAGGAACTGCTCCCATACAAGTCATTCGCCGTATATTCCGATACCGATAACTCATTGAATTTCTACAGGCAAAAGCTATGCGATATACCATCCAGCGGAGACACATACAATGATAAAACAGTTACGAACGTCTACTTCAACTTCGAGGAAAATAAAGTAATAGATGTATCATCGGAACATACCTATAAATACGGCTATTTCCATGATTTAGAAAACAAGGTCATCAGCATAAGCGTTATTGACAGTGGAATATCACCAACAAGCATTAGTGGGTGGTTTTCAGATTTTAGGAAACTTGAAAACGTCAACGGACTTCAGAAGATTGATATGTCAAGATGCACAGACGCTCATTATTTATTCACATTTGATTCGAACCTCACGCGAATCGACTTATCGAATTGGAAATGCCCAGTTCTTAACGATATCGGCGGAATGTTCGAGCAATGCACGAATCTCGAAGCGGCTGATATGAGTAATCTATACGCCCCAAAAGTGAATTCCATATGGTTCTTATTTTACAACACGAAAATACCAACCATAGATATGTCCTCATGGACTATAGGAAATATAGTAATCATGAACTCGGCATTTGCGCATAACGCCAATCTAACTGATATTAAATTCCCCATTGGTCTTTCATTTAAAGCAACGGCGTTCGCAACAGCTGTCTTTGACGGATGCCCGTCGCTGACGCTTGATTGCTCGAATTATGATTTTCCATCGAATGCTGCACACGAGAATTTCAATCGCGATGCACCAAATGTCACGTTACCGTCTACATGGGCAACAAAATAAAACAATGATATAAGTCAATGAGACAGCATTTAAGACATCGAAATAACAAAAACAGATACATATAGACTAACGACAAAAACGCTCTTTAAAACGCCTGACAACACCTTATCAAGCATCTTCACTAATTCAGTACGAGAAGCCGTCTCATAATATGCTGCCATACAATCTTAAAAGGTAATGCAAAATGCTCAAAAACGACAGAATATTTGAACGGGAAAGTGAACGTTTCACATGAAACAACCCAAAGATTCCTCTCCGCTCCCCGCCCCGTCAAACCTAACCGACAATATCTGACAGAAAACCAATCGCTCAACCGACAAGACAAACGAGCAGGAACAGCTTGAATCCACCTACATCGACGACTCAAAACAGATAGACAGGCATAATGACATCAAATACGTACATGGAATAATCGAACATTAGACGAAAAAATGACATGGGCACGAGAAGGAAACGCCATATAGCCATGACTGAAATCATATCCGATCATCGAATAGACAATCGAAAGCATCATGATTATGCTATAAGCTATACGATAAGTAGAGCAAAACGCTTGTATAACAACATGTAACATAGAAAAACAAACAGGAGAAGAACCGACAGGGAGCGCAGGCACCGTTTAGAGTAATGAAAACCCGATATCGAGCGGTAACTATCCCCATTTTTCCGAGGACAAAAATGGAGATACAAATTATATCTACATTATATTCATATTCTTATATCTATTTTATCTAATGCGATTTTCACATAAATCGCATTTTTTTATTTTCATCCAGCATGATTCTTTTACCTGCCACCAATAAATATTACATATATCGTCGTTAGCGTCTTGTTCGGAGGTGTGCGGAATCTCCATGGTAATCTTATCGTTTCTTCATGTTTTTCTCTTCGTTTCTCTTCTTGCTTTTCTTTCCGTTTGATCGTTTCGTCGGTGTTGTTGTCATGATTTGATGTTTCGAGGTTTCTTGTCGGTGTTTGGTGCTGTATGGTGTTTTTATGGGCGCCGTTTTGTTCTGCTCATTCTGTTTGTGTCTGGTTGTTGTGTGTTGTGGTTGTTGAGGCTTTTCGTTCGTTCTGTTCGGGTGGCGGGGAGTTGTGTCTAGCTGCTGCGGCGTCGATCGTGGTTGTTCTTTTCGCATCTTGTTGCGGATGTTTTGTTTGTGATTAGGTGTCGATATGCTCGTTTGCTTCGTTTGATGCAGCGGTTCGTTTGCGATGCGGTTGGGCGGTTCGTTTGTTCGGTATGGGGCGGTTGTGGTGAGCTGTTACTGTGAGTAGGTGCTGTTTTTATGGTCTGTGTTGTTCTGATAATCGCGATGTCGATGAATGTGGTCGATGTCGGTCGGTTCACGCGGTTTTGTCATTCGTTCGGTAGTGTTTTTTTTCTTTTCGCTTTTCTGTTTGATTTGCTTGCTTGTTCTGTTCTTGTTTTTTTTCTTGTTTTGTTTATTTTGATCTGGTGGCGGGCTGTTTTTTTCGTTATATCAATTGTGTGCTGTGTGTACGGCGAGATGGTGCGCCGTTTTGTTCTGCTTGTTTGTGTTTCTTCTTAATGCGGTTACTTATGTCAATTAATTGGTGAATATTAAAATTGTCGAATATGTTTGGTCATCATTGTGATTTTTGAGGGAGAATGTGTATTTATGCGTGCTGGGGTTATGCGGCGCTGTTTTATTTACGCTTTATCTGCGGTGCTTTTCGCTGGTGGTATGGTGGCGGCGCCTTCCGCTGCTGTTGCTATTGAGTCTGGTGATGCTGATGCCGGGCAGTATATTGACAGTGGTGTGACATATACGTTGCATAAGGCGGATAATCCGAGTGCTGATCAAATTGATGCGTATTCTCGTATTGATAAGGCTATGTCTCAGGCTGCTGCGATTTGGAATGTGCGGGCTCCGTATAGGTTTCATGTCGATGTTTATTATAAGACTGGTACGCCTACGGCTGAGGGCGGTCCGAGTAGCGTGACGAGTGGGACGATCAATTTCGGTTCTAATCGTTCTTATATGGTGACTGGAACTGCTCTTCATGAGATCGCTCATTGTATGGGTGTCGGTTATTATGATTATGGGACTAAAATCAAGAATGGGGAAGCAAAGCGAGCGGTTCATGCGTTGCAGAAGTATGATGGTGCTGGTGCGAAGCTGAACTATGGTGGTTCGCATATATGGCCGTATGGGCTTAATTATGCGAGTGAGTGGGCTAAGAATCCGCAACGTACTTATGAGGGCAACGTTGATATAGTTGCTTCTCTTCGACTTGATATTATTGGTGGTTCTTCTGTCGGTGGGATATCGAAGGGGTTATCGTTTGTGACTCCAGATGTTTTATCGATTGATGTCGGTAAGGATTCGTCTATCGATATAGACACGAATCAAGATTTTGCAAGCACGTTTGAGATTTCGTCTGGTGTTCTTCCTGATGGTCTTACTATCGATAGGTGTACGGGTAGGATCACCGGTAAGGTGAGTAAGTCTGGTTCGTATTCCTTCGTTGTTGATGCTTACAACGGTGTGGAGCATAAGGAGAAAGAATTCGCTCTTGTCGTTCGTTCTGTTCCGTCTATTGTCACGTCTTCTCTTCCTGTTGCGACCGTCGGTGATAGGTATGAAACGGCAATAGAGACGAGCGGTTTTCCGGCGCCGATTGTGTCAGTTACTGGGTTGCCTGATGGGCTTATGTATGATGTGACGTCTGGATTGATTATCGGTGCCCCTACGGTTGATGGGACGTTCGATGTCGTTATCAAGGCTTCGAGCGAGGCAGGCGAGACGATACAGAAATTCGCATTGACAGTAGTCAAGAGGCAGACTGTGCAGCCTAGCGGTGGTGATTCGAATGGCTCGTCGTCGAATCTGTCTTCGGGTCCATCTGTGACTCAAACAAGTCAGCAAAAGCCACTGAATGCAGCTGATAGCGTGAGCGTCAAGCGTGGCGTGGAGAAGGACGGGGAGCTTCCGCAGACGGGTGTGTCGGTCATTCTGCCTATCGTGGCGGTGTTTGTTGCTGTCGCTGCGGTTGTCTTGATTGTCGCTCGACGCAGGCGATGAGCCTTTAGTCTGATGGCTTGAATGTTAGGAAAGTCCGTGAGGATAATAAAAGCTCGCCCCGTTTCTCTTGTCGAATGAAACGGGGCGAGCTTTCTTTATAAGGTTTAGCGGTCTGGTTTTCGATAAGGAGAATCGCGAAGACGTTGATGTAGATGGCGATTGAGATTTGTTCTATGATATGTGTAACAGATTTTTAAATCGTGTCAGGAATAGACACGTATATGGCTGTTGGTATTGATTTATGTGATATTTTCAAATTGATGATGGGCTAGCGAATGAAATTGACGGTGTTCAATATACCGTAGTTGTTTAAAATATTTTTATGGTGATTTTATAGAGTTATTGTTGTTGTTTTCTCTTTTCGTTGTTCGCGCTGTTTTGTTCTGTTCGTTCATCTATTCGTTTTTGTTTCGGAGTAAGTGTGAGGTCGGGGCGTTCGGATTGATTATGGTTGTTTCGATTCGTGTTCGTGAATCGTTTGATGTTTCGTGTCGTTTTTTTTTGTTTTTTTCTCCCCGTTTGTTCGACATGATGAGACGGGGCGGGGTTGCGTTATTCGGTGGTTTGCGTTTGTGTTGAGTTTTGGTTGCGTGTCGTTATTTTGAGGGATTTGGCGATTATGAATTTTTTGTTGTTGTGGGTGGGTGAGGTGCTTGTTTTGTGTTGTTAGTTGATGATGTTGATATTTTGCATATTGATGCGGTAAACGACAATTGGAATATATTGTTAATGATGCCGATGTGATTGTGTTTAATTTTTTTTTGAGTAGATTGAATTAACGTTTTTTTATTTTAATTTGGCTAATCTGATATAAATTCATCACGAGTTGATTTTGTTTGAGCAGCAATAATGCTTTTAAACCCGGGAATGATTCACAAATTATTTATCATTCTTTATTTCGCCCATCCCCTCTTGCTTGCTCCATCATATCGGCTTGCTCGATGATTTCCCCCGCCCCCAGGCGAGGGAAGAGCTTGTTCTATATGAATCGGGAACGAGATGACTTGTGTCTCTTCGTGCCTGTTTACGTTGACGCTATCATTCGCTAACGCTCATTGTCGCGTTTCACCTGCTATTTCGATATGCATTGTATCAATGCGCCGTTTTCGTCAGCTTAAATAATAATCGTGTGATTAATGACAAATGTGTCGATTCGATGGAATCGCCTTTTCGGCAAACGTATATAGATATGCAATCGCTAACATAGCAAATGTACAAAAAGCAATAAGAATAGAAAAAGTAATATAGCGAAAGGAAATAAACAAATGCCTAGTCCGCATCTCGATAATGACGCAATCGATCTTCTCCGCGATAAGCTTGATATCGTGTTCAATCGTAACGCCTTCGATATACTTATCGATTCAAACGGGAATGACGAGGTGGTTCGTCAGCTGCTCATTCTCAAGCAGAAGTTCCGGAACGGTATCGATAAGGGATTCATCCCTCAAACGTTCCGAAGCACCGACTATACGAACTGGTTCGCGCTCACGATTGTCGACCCGCGCGGCTCCCTGCATGGCTGCACGCTTCGCTTCAAGCCGTCCCCCGGCACGACCATCGATGAGAAGGACTCAGAGCGAATCGCCGATGCATTGTGGATCCTCATGAATGATGCGAAGTACGAGCCTGACTCATTCATCGCCGACATGATGGCTCTCAGAAACAAGTAGAGAAGCGCATATCGTGACCGCAATCGCCCCGTCAATCGTGTAGAAAGACGGGGTGATTCGCGATTCGTTGTCGATTTTATATGCGTTTGGGTAATAAGCATCTAATCGTCTAAACTTAATTTAAACGTTCCATGTACTGAATGGAACGCAGCAAATCAGAATGCCGTATTCGAAAAACGGCGAATTGATGAGCCCTTGCCCCGTATCCCTGGGGAGTTATTATCGGGCATCGCTTCGCACAAGCGATAAGCACCGATACGGCATGAATGAAATGTCCACAGGGAAAATATGACAGGGAGAGGGATGAATGGAACAAAAAGAATACGAAGAAGACATCGAATCGGTAGCGAAGCGATACGGCACCGACTCGGCATACGGGCTTGACGAGAGCAGAATCGAATCACGACAAGAACGATACGGAAAGAACAAACTAAAAGACGCTCCAAAGACGCCGATATGGAAACGGTTAATAAAGCAGCTCGCAGACCCGATGATCATCATGCTCCTCGTCGCAGCAATCATCAGCGCGATCATCGCACGCCTACAGGGAAGCGACGACTTCGCCGACGTTATAATCATAATGGTCGTCGTCATCATCAACTCCGTTCTCGGAGTCGTTCAAGAGATGAAAAGCGACGATGCCCTCGAAGCGCTCAAGCAGATGAACACGACCATGTCCAAAGTCATCAGAAACGGGCATCAGCTCTCGATACCCGCAGAGGATTTAGTCCCCGGCGACGTCATAATACTCGAGGCAGGAGATACCGTACCAGCAGACGCACGGGTAATAGAGTCCGCCTCGATGAAAATCGAAGAAGCGGCACTGACAGGCGAATCGGTACCGGTAGAAAAGCAAATAGACCCAATCGCCCCGCATGACGACACGCAAGACATCCCGCTAGGCGACAGGAAGAACATGTGCTACCTCGGCTCGACCGTCGTCTACGGGCGCGGGCGGGCAATCGTCACCGGGACGGGAATGGATACCGAGATGGGGAAAATCGCCGATGTGCTGACAGAGGCGAAAGACGAGCTCACGCCATTGCAAGTGAAGCTGGCGGAACTCAGCCGAATCCTGACGGCACTCGTCATCGCGATATGCGTTGCCGTGTTCGCCGCAAACCTAATCGAGCATGGCAGCAGGATATCCGACACGTCGTTCCTCATCGATACGTTCATGGTTGCCGTCAGCCTCGCCGTCGCCGCGATACCGGAGGGGCTCGTCGCCGTCGTCACAATTGTTCTATCGCTCGGCGTCACGAAGATGGCTCGCAGGAAAGCGATAATCCGCAAACTATCTGCCGTTGAGACGCTCGGCTGCACGCAGATAATCTGTTCCGACAAGACCGGAACCCTCACCCAGAACAAGATGACCGTCGTGCAACGTATAGCTGAATCGGACGAGAAGGAGCTCATCACGGGCATGGCTCTCTGCTCCGATGCGAAATGGGACGAAGAGGCCGGAAAATCGATAGGTGAACCGACCGAAGCCGCGCTATCAGACGACGCAGAGAGAAATGGCATAACCGACGACCTTAACAACTACGAGCGCGTAGCAGAAATCCCGTTCGACTCATCAAGGAAGATGATGACCGTCATCGTGAAGGATAGGGACGGTAAGCTCACGCAATACACAAAGGGAGCACCAGACGTTATCCTGTCGAGATGCGCACATACATATGATGACGAGGGGAACATCGTCCCGCTCGACGCTGGGATACGCGAGATGATAGCCGCAGAGAACAAGTCGCTGGCCGACCAAGCACTTCGTATCCTCGCACTCGCCGGAATCGAGCGAAATACAGTACCTGATGATATATCGACCGATACACTTGAGAACAATCTCGTGTTCTATGGACTCGTCGGCATGATCGACCCGATTCGCCCGGAAGTGAAGGATGCCATCGACGAGGCGACAAACGCAGGAATAGACACAATCATGATAACCGGCGACCACATCGACACCGCCGTCGCAATCGCAAATCAACTCGGCATAATCACAGATAGGAACCAAGCAACAACAGGCTCAGAACTCGATAAGATAAGCGATGAGGAGCTCAAGGAGAAAGTCGCTGACTATCGCGTTTACGCACGCGTTCAGCCTGAGCACAAGACGAGAATCGTAGAGGCATGGAAAGCACGCGGCAAAGTCGTGGCCATGACTGGGGACGGAGTGAACGACGCCCCATCAATCAAGAGAGCCGACATAGGAATCGGCATGGGCATAACAGGGACGGACGTCACGAAGAACGTCGCCGACATGATCCTCGCCGACGACAACTTCGCGACGATAGTCAGTGCCTGCAAGGAAGGACGCCGTATCTACGACAACATCAGGAAGGCTATACAGTTCCTCATCTCCGCTAACCTCGCAGAGGTTCTCGCCGTGTTCATCTCGTCGATAATAGGATTCACGATTTTCCAGCCAATCCAGCTCCTGTGGATTAACCTCGCTACAGACTGTCTGCCCGCTTTGGCACTCGGTATGGAAGACGAGGAGAACGATATCATGGACAGGGCACCGAGGGACAGCAAGGACGGCATATTCGCCGGGCATATGGGAACCGACTGTGTCATCCAAGGTATACTCATCACTGTTCTCGTCATGGCAAGCTTCTTCGCCGGAGTCTATCTCGATATGGGATATATCGACATCGCACAGATGAACGCAGGCGATGCAGACCTCGAGGGCGTTATGATGGCGTTCATCACGCTCACTGCAGTCGAGATATTCCATTCCATCAACATGAGAAGCCGTAGAGAATCCATATTCAAGATGAAAACGCATAACAAATGGTTAATCTTCTCGTCAATCGCAGCGATAGCCCTCACCGTCCTCGTAGTCGCCCAGCCCGCCCTATCGAGCATATTCTTCGGAAACGTCACGCTACCGGTCGAGGGATACATCATATCGATAGTTATAGCAGCGCTCATTATACCAACCGTGGAAATCCAGAAAGCGATCATGAGGAAAATAGAGAAGTAGCAAGCAATGGCATATCTAATTTAATGGATAGGAACTAAAAAAATACCACAAGATACAGCAGGTTCGTTCCGCCCGTCGCGCAGATAGGCGGAATGAACCATATTCATTGTCTGTTTTTCTTTGACTATATCATATTCCTTTTCTTCCCGTTTTTCTTCTTGCTTATCGTGTCGTTATTCTTGGCGTTTTTTCGTATCGTTTGCGCTTTTCGTCGAGTCGCATAGAAAGAACCTATCGTATCGTTTTGTCGAATCGATTTGACGGTTCGTTTGAGCGGTTTGTGTCTTCTCGTCTCTCATGCAGTTATTCAAAGCGATATTCCCTGCCCGGTTTTGTTATCGTTCGGCTGCGGAGATCCGCCTCATTTTTCGTCGTATATCGTATTGTCTGATCGATTTGGCAGAACGAACAGTGCCTGATCGTTCCATCTTCCCGTTCTATCATGCAGTGGGGCAGGAAGACACACAGCTGCGATATTGAAATCGATTTCAATATCGGTAGGTTAGAAAACAATCCGAATAACGCATGTAGCATGGCAATATAAGAAGCTCGATTCATTCGATCCGATGTTCTCTATCGATGAATCGCGAATAAGATATATTCATACAGGATTCATCATATAACTAGATAAGAATCGATATATGATATAATGAGAATTGATTATATGAACATGACACCCAAGCAAATCGATTCGTCGCACGTTTCCCAAGTCCAAACAACACGATGGACGAGACGAACCGACGGGAAGAGATAAGACGCGGAGTAGACAAAACAATGGCAGTAAGCAATGACCAGAAGAAGACATTCGATGCGATATGGGGACTACTCAACAGGCTCCGAGGCGGAGTCCATGCTAACGACATCGAGATGCACATCGTCGGTATCCTATTTTACCGATTCGTATCGGAGAAGATAACCGACTACATCGACAAGGGAGAAGATGACCCCAACTTCTCATACGCCAACCTGACAGATGAGGAAGCCGAGCAGGCACGCAATGGACTCACCGAGGAGCTTGGGTACTTTATCCTCCCAAGCAACCTGTTCCAAAACATCGCAAAGCAAAAAACCGACAAGGACTTCAACATAATCCTCGGCAATGCGTTCCGCCGCTTCGATGAGTCCGCACGAGGAGCCAAATCGGAGAAAGACTTCTCCGGTCTCCTCTCCGACATCGACTTCTCTACACCGAGGCTCGGACCAACCGTCGCAGACCGCAACAAGGTAATCGTAGACATTTTCGACGTGTTCGAGAAACTCGACATCGACTACACAAACGCCGACAACGACATCTTCGGCGACATCTACGAATACCTCATGCACAAGTTCGCAAGCAACGCTGGTAAGAGCGGAGGCGAGTTCTACACCCCGCAACCGGTATCGACCCTACTTGCAAAACTCGGACTTCACGAGCAAAAGAAGACCATCAAGAACGTCTACGACCCGGCTTGCGGTTCAGGTTCCCTGCTACTACAAGTCAAGAAACAACTCGGTAAGGACGGCGACGGAATCAAATATTACGGGCAGGAAATCAACGTCACGACTCAGAACATCTGCCGCATGAACATGATCGTCCACGGCGTGAACTACGACAAGTTCGACATCGCTCTCGGCGACACCCTTACCGACCCCAAGCACCTCGATTACGCCCCGTTCGACGTGATCGTATCGAATCCGCCGTATTCGACCATATGGGCCGGCTCCGACAACCCGACATTAATCAATGATGAGCGCTTCGCCCCTGCAGGCGTTCTCGCCCCAAAGTCGAAAGCCGACCTCGCATTCACCATGCACATCCTCAGCATGCTCTCCGATACCGGGAAAGCGGCAATCGTCGAATTCCCAGGCGTCCTATACCGAGGCGGTGCAGAGCAGAAAATACGCAAATATCTCGTAGACAACAATTATGTCGAGGCGATTATCCAACTCCCAGATAACATGTTCTACGGAGTCTCCATCGCCACATGCATCATCATCCTCAGCAAGCACAAGGCAGATGAAAAAGTCCTCTTCGTCGACGCCTCAAACTGCTACATCCACGAAAGCAACAAGAATAAGCTCAGCGACGAGAACATCAATCTTATCGACAACACCGTGTCCGATCGAAAGGATATTGACCACTTTGCAAAACTCGTCGATAACGACAAAATCGGCGAAGAAGCATATAACCTTAGCGTCTCGACTTGGGTCGAGAAGGAGGACACCCGCGAGAAAATCGACATCACCGAACTCAACAACCGCATCGCAGACATCGTGAAGTGCGAGCAGGAACTCCGCAACAAAATCGACGCCATCGTCGCTGAAATCGATATCGACAACGATAACAACAGCAACACAAAAGACGCACAGAACAACGGAAGACAAAACGAGAAAGCATAGGAAACAAACATGAGTAAACTAAATGACCTCATCAATCAACTATGCCCACAGGGAGTAGAATACAAGCCTTTGTGGTCTGTTACTACATGGGATAAGCATTTTAATGCAGTTAACGATTGTGAACAACCTTTTGTTAATAAACATCACTATTATCTTGCAAAGGAGCTTGAACAGCTTATCGTCACTGACGGCGACGTTAAGATATTGACTACTAGCCAGTCAAATCTGTACACGACTGAGCAATTAGCAGGTGATAATGTCAAATCTGGTGAGATTATCGCTATTCCATGGGGCGGCAACGCAATTGTCCAGTATTATAATGGCAAATATGTAACATCTGATAATCGAATCGCAATCGTCAATGACGATAAGCAACTCAATTGTAAATTCCTATATTACTGTCTTAAAAACAAAGAACATGAACTAGCAAAATGCTATCGAGGTGCAGGAATTAAACACCCGAACATGTTTAAAGTACTCCACATGTCCGTCCCCGTCCCGCCCATCGAGGTTCAGCGCGAGATCGTCCGCGTATTAGACTCCTTCACGGAGCTGGAGGCGGAGCTGGAGGCGGAGCTGGAGGCCCGCAAACTCCAGTACGCCCACTACCGCGACCGCCTGCTCAGCAGGGAGTCCCTCGAGGCGATGGACGGCAAGCCCGTCGAGACGAAACGGCTGGGGGATTTGGGGATGTTGTTCGGCGGGTATTCGTTCAAAAGTACCGAATACGCAAGTTCCGGGGCCAGGGTTATTAGGATTTCGGACGTCCAAGCCGGGTTTCTTTCTGATGGTGCGGTTAAGTACGTTGATGTAGAGCAGCCGAAAAAGGTGCAGAAAGCAAAATTGCAGGAAAGCGATCTAGTCATATCTTTGACAGGCAACGTAGGAAAAGTTGCGGAAATCAATAAAGCCGCATTGCCCGCATACCTCAATCAGCGAGTTGAAGGGTTGAGGGTTGATACTGAATCCGTAAGCCAGCGCTATGTATTCCAGTTTCTTAATAAGCCGGAGTTTATCTTTGATTGCGAGCAAGCTGGGTGCGGGTCAGCTCAGAAGAATTTGAGCAGCAAATGGCTTGAAATGTACGAAATTCCCGTCCCATCCCTCGCCACCCAGCAGAAGGTCGTCGACATCCTCGACCGTTTCGACGCGCTCACGGCCTCGCTTACGGACGGCCTGCCCGCCGAGATCGAGGCGCGGCGTGCGCAGTACGGGTACTACCGGGATAAGTTACTTAATTTTAAACGTGTCCAGGATACTAACAAGGACGCCACATAAAATAAATTATCATTGACTGTTTCTCGTGCGGGTTGTTTCCACTTATTGTGGAGCAATCCGTTTTTATCTATTCTATATATTGTATCTTTATATCTTTTGTATTCTTTTATTCTTTTATGTTTTATTGCGCCGTTTTGTTTTGCTCGTTATTTATGGTGAGTCGACGGTTTTTTCTCCTCGTTTTGTCGGAATGAATTGGCTTGCAGCTATCGATTAGGATTCGTGGTTTGATACGGTACGTTTGTGAGATACCCAAGGCTTAAGTCCTTGGGCTTCTGGCTATAGTTGTCAGATGTA
>ERZ808240.1595-NODE-1595-length-27495-cov-4.887792_pt1 | contig 27495 bp, 34 predicted proteins | sample MGYA00521084_ERZ808240 | MGnify/ENA primary metagenome ERZ808240 (study PRJEB31516, sample SAMN03275571) | gut metagenome | biome: mammalia-associated habitat; material: feces | host: Papio cynocephalus | place: Kenya | collected 2012-08-06 ... | reverse complement strand
CGAAGTCATCTTCCTTGACCTCTTTGCTGTGTACCTTGTTGAACAGCGTCTCGATTTCAGGCGGGTCGAAGCCAGTCTTTCCAACATCGAAGTTGGAATCCTCGATGTCCTTGAGCAGATCCGCCAGCAGGGAGTCGTCCCACGCACCGGTGATTTTGTTGAGTGCAATGTTCAGAGCTTTCTCTCTGGTTTTGTCGATATCCACCACCGCACAAGGCACTTCAGTGTAGCCCAGCTCCATCGCAACCGTCAGACGCTGGTGGCCGCCGATGATCGTCATGTCTGCATTGACCACCAACGGATCAGCAAACCCAAACTCCGTAATGGAATTCTTGATCTTCTCGTACTCTTTATCCCCCGGCTTCAGCTTTTTCCGGGGATTGTATGCAGCCGGCTTGAGTACGGACACCGGCAGCATTTTCAATTCAGCAGTCGCTTTCATGTAAGCTCCTCCTTTTCAGATTTACACACGCATGACCCCGGAAAACGGCACGAAAAAAGAGCCGAACCAAAAGCCCGACTCCATTTCATCGCCATCGTCCTGCGGCTGTTCAGTCATCTCGCACCATTCCGGTTTTTCCCCGTTCACGGATGCCAGAACTTTATCCTCCGCATAGTCAATCGCATGTACACAGATGCCGCCGGTGTTGAACATAGGAAACACACCGATCACTTTCTCATTCATGCTCCTTCGCCTCCTTCAATCCGTATCGAAATTCAAAATAACAGTTTCGACTGCAGAACATCCGCTGGCTCCTGCTCTCGCAGATTGCTGTAAACGGACGGCCGCAGTTCTGGCAGATTGCTGTCCTGCCAGATTTTTCTTGTTTATAGTGCCTGCGCTCATATTCGGCATAGCACTCAGCCGAGCAATATTTTCTCGGTGCGCCTCTTCCGCTCTGCCCGATGATCCTTCCGCAGATAGGACACCTGCGTTCTTTCATTCGGCCCGGCGGCACCAGATGGCAGCTTCCCGTCTCTGGCAATCCCAGTTCCCGGCAGTAGTCCATTACCTGTTCCACAGGCATTCCCGTCTGCTCTGCAATCTGAGAAAGTTTTGCTCCAGAAAGCCGGAGCGTTCTCACCTGCTCTCTGGCGGCATCAAACGCAGTCCCCTCAAAAACACAGTCCATCCGGACGCCATTTCTTCTGACATCCCGTTTAATACTCAGCGGCTGCATCTTGTGCCTCCTTTCCCCTGCCACAGTTGGCACAGGCCCGGCTGCAATATTTTCTGGGCAGACCGTATTGGTGGCGGTATGAGAACTCCTTCCCACACACCGGACAGATCTTCGACCGCACCGTTTTCCAGTTTTCCGGCTTCGGATGGGTATTGTTCCATCTGGACCGGCATTCCGGTGAACAAAACTTTCGGGGTCTGCCTTTATGATTTGGCACGATTGCCGTTCCACACTGAGGACAGAACGAAAACGCCATGTCCTTGATCATCTCAGCCGTGTAATCTTCCATCTGTCCTCACCAACCTCTCATTTTTCGCCGTTTCTTCGGCGGTTTCTTGGAAAAATCTCATAATTCATGCGAAAAGCGGCGAAGTAGGAATCGGCTCCGCCCCGCCAGGTTACTTTGTTTTTGCGGCGGCCGATTCTCGCTCGCCTTTGCTCCTCCCGGAACAAGCTAAAGCACACGAAAGCCAGAAAAACTCATAGGTTTTCGTGTACTTTGGTTCATTTCGGTGAAAAAGAAAGGCACCGAAACCGCAGCTCCGATGCCTGTACATTTTTCCGTTTCATTTTGCGCCGTTATTGCCAGACCCCCGGCCTACCAATTTTGCGGATTTTCACAGGAAAGCCCGCACCGGTCTCCGTGCGACTTCACCACAGAGAAGTGACCCCGGCCCCGGTGGGCCCTGTCAGTAGGTGTAGGTTGGATTGATATCCTCGGTCAGCGTCTTCCGGTCGTGACACTCTTTGCATAGAGCCTGCCAGTTGTTCTGATCCCAGAATAGTTTCTGGTCACCACGGTGCGGCTTGATGTGATCCACCACCGTTGCCCGGACAAACCGGCCGTTCTTCATACACTCTACGCACAGCGGATGGGCTTCGAGATACGACTTCCTGGCTTTCTGCCAACGCCTGTCATAACCACGCTTGGCAGCAGGTCTTGTTACTTCCGGATGGAGAGGCAGATGCTTCTCACAGTAGAGCCGACCGGTTTCCACCAGCTCTGGGCATCCGGGATGACGGCATGGTGTCTTCGGTCTGTATGGCATGGGTCAGTCCTCCCACGGAAGGCCAGCCTTGCCGAAGTGACCATAGGCGCTGACCTTGTTGTAGTCTACATCAAGTAGACCAAGCCGCTGGATGATGCCCTGCGGAGTAAGGTCGTAGCTGTCATGGACGTAGGCTTCGATGAAGTCCAGCGGCTGGTGTTCTGTTCCGAAGCACTCCACCGACACACCCACCGGCTGTACCACGCCGATGGCGTAGGCCAGCTGGACTTCACACTTGTCTGCGTAGCCGGCCTGCACGATGTCCTTGGCGATCTTCCGCGCCATGTATGCTGCGGAACGGTCTACCTTGGTGGGGTCTTTGCCGCTCAATGCACCACCGCCCATTCGACCGATGCCGCCGTAGGTATCACACGCCAGCTTGCGGCCAGTCACGCCGCAGTCAGCATAACTGCCGCCCAGCACGAATCGCCCGGTGGGATTGACCAGCTTCGTGAAGTTGCCGGCCAGACCGTACTCGCAAGCGGCAAGCACCATCATGGATTCGATGATGTGTCGGAAATCGCTGACCTCTACATCCGGGCTGTGCTGCACGGAGCAGAGGAATGTGGTGATGCGACCAGTGTCGTAATCGTAACTGACCTGCGCCTTGGCATCCGCACGGAACATCTTGGACGGATGGTTTTTCAACAGTTGCAGAAACTTCGTGGCGACCATAAACGGAATCGGCATCTGCTCTGCCGTCTCGTTGGTTGCGTAGCCGTACATGACGCCCTGGTCACCGGCACCGCCCTTATCCACACCAAGTGCAATATCCGGCGACTGCTTGTCCACCAAAATGCCGATGCGGAGCAGGTTACTAAAATCAAAGCCCAGCTTATCAGCACCGATACGAGTGATAACCTCGTGGACGAGCTGCTGATAGTTGGGCTGATAGTCGGTGGTGACCTCACCGGCAATGAAAAGCTGGTTCTTTTTCAGCAGACACTCGATCGCCACACGGGCATTTTTGTCATGCTGAAGGATGTCGGCCACAACGGCGTCTGCAATCTGGTCACAGATTTTGTCGGGATGGCCGTTGCTGACCTGTTCACAAGTAATAATTTTACTCATTGGTTTTGTCCTCCATTTCCGTCCAGCCAAGCACTTTATTCCCACAAGAGCAGGTGTAGTGAAGTGTGCTTAGATCGTATTCCTCCATATACGGGCGCATCTTCTTATTGCACTTCGGACAGTGTCGGACAGGAATCACAGAGCCACGCATATCAATGCCGCCGTCAATTGAAAGGTCAAAAGGATAAATTTCTGTTCGGCCTTCTCCATCTTCCGTCAGAACCAGGCAATAGGGTCTTGAAACCTCATTGCATTCCCGCATGATCACATTGTCATCATCATCCACATCAACTGCCATGACCGTAGTTCCAATTGGCAGCGGCATCATCTGCTTGATGCGGAGATTTTCATATCCAGCCGTATTCCTCCCCAGCCAGTGCATCCCCATATTTTTGTTCACAGTCTTTTCCATCATATTTTCCTCTCTTTCATGTAATATCAAAGCAGGCACCTTTTGCTCCGGCTCCGCCCTGTCGTTTCCCACAAAGCAAGCCCTCGCAAAAGATGCCCACAAAGATTCGTGTCTGTTCTCGTTTTTCTACTCTGTAGATGTTGTAGATGCTGATTTTGGTTTTTCTTATACGAGATTTATATTTTTTATTTAACCTTTTTATCTTCTACATCATCTACAAGAAGGAATAAAAGCAATAAAGAAGTACAGAAAACCGCTTAAAACCGTGCTTTCTGCATTCCACGCACCTTAATTTTTGTAGAAGCTCTGTAGAAGCAAAATTCGGTCATTTTGCATCGAAAAGGCAATTTTGTTCTTTTCCGAATGTCGGCAGCACTTAAAAATCAGGGGTTCGCATCTACAAAATATCAAATCTGTAGAAGCTTTTCCCCATTTTGTAGATGCTCTGATGTGAGCATCATCTACAGCTTAGGTTTCGGAAAATTCGGTGACCTGTGTCTTCTGGATCAACCTCTCGATGTGTTCCGGAGCTGAATCAGACAGAACGTCTGTATCCTCCTCTTCTTCCTCCTGTGCCCAAGCACAGTCATTCAGAAAAGTAGTTGCATTGCCTTTTTCTTTCCACGGTCTGCGCACCTCGTAAACATACCTCTGCTCCATCTCCTTTTTGAAGTTTGGCTGGCTCAGAGCTTTGATGTTGTTTGCTTCGCACCACCGCTTGTAAATATCGAACACCGCTACACTGCGCAGTTCTTCTCCTTTGGCATGACGCAGACAGAGATTGGCAAACTGACCGACTTTGTCGGACTCCAACTCATAATCTGCCGTGGCCTCCTTGACTGCCTGCGGCATTTCCAATCCTTCTTTCAGGAACAGTTTGAAGCCTTCATACACCCAGTTGAAAATACCGGCCATATTTTCCGGCTCTGCGAACTGAGCCTTCAAGCCTCGATCCTGCTCGTTTTCCTTAAAATGCCGATTGAAAGGAATCATTTTCACACGGCCAGAGTGAAACAGGGTCAGATCCGTAATGTTGGGCCGATAGTTCGTGTTGATGAAAATTTTGAATCCCGCCCGAAACTCGAAGCTGTTCTCATGTAGATATCGGGCGGTGATCGTATCGTTACCAGTCAGTCGCTTAGTAAGTGCGGCATCAATGGTCAGCTTCTTCTCCGGCTCAGAGATATTGACAAAGCGAGAACCGGCAAGACGCGCTAGTTCCTCGGTAGGTCCATTGCTCTGCGCATTGAATTTCATAGCAAGCAGCACCGGGTCAGCATTTCTGCCGTAATCGCCCATAAGCCGCAGAAAAGATTCCATCAACGTACCCTTACCATTTCGGGAGGTAGCACCGTACAGGATAAAGAAACATTCCATCCGGGTATCACCGGACAGCGCATAACCCAGAGCTTTCTGTGTGTACCGGATAGTATCCTTATCCCCCATCATGACTTCATCCATGAACCTGATAAATCGGTCGCACTTTGCATCCGGGTCATACTCCACGGGAGATACCTTTGTGAGAAAGTCCTCCGGTCTGTGTTCCCGGAACTCACCAGTTCGCAGGTCAAGCGTACCATTTGCCATGTTAAAAAGATAAATGTCACGGTCAAAATTCTTCATTGCCAGCGGAAATACGGACTTCGCATCTTTGATCATAGTGTCACGGTTTCTGCGAAGCTGAAGTTTCCTTACACGGTCAATGAAACGCTTTCGGGCATCTTCCTCCGTGATCGTCAAAGCAAATACATACAGCTTGTCTGCCAGCAACTTTGCCAGTTCTGCCACTCGCAAATTTTCAGCGTCTGCTCTCCAGACAGAACCATCATAGACATACCAGATACCTCGCTCACTGTTGTATCTGGCAATGGGTTTAAAGTAGTCAGCGAAGGCATTACCCATGCCGATTTCTTCTCTGCCATATCGTGGGTTTGAGTGCGGAGCCATCTCCTCCAAGGTCAGAGTGATCTTGGAAATGTCCGGCTGGTATTCTTCATCTTCATCCAGCTTGGAAAACTCTTCATCCACAATGTCCTGTGCATTGACCGGCATATACACGGCCGAGCAAGTGTTGACCGTATTTCGGATGGAAATTGCGCCATAGGTAGAACCAGCCTGCTGCCGATCCCACTTTGGTCTCATCAGGCCGGAAGTGCGGAAGATACGGTCCATCTGCTCCTCATCACAGCCACACCAGAATGCCAAGATCGACAGTAATGCCATATCCGCATCCGACTGGCTGCCATAGAGATCTTCCCAGTCACCGGCATACAGCTTCTTGAACTTATCACTGTTGCTGGCTTCGTTGGCGTGTGCGATAACAGCCTCATCATCCAGATACGAGTGGTGCTGAAAATGGTTCTGTTGTACCTGCTTGTTCCGCTTCATCAGCGTGTCCAGCAGTGTGGTCATAGCCGTTTCATCGTTGGGGATCTCACCTGTGCGGTAAACATCTCCCGTTACGGTGACGAAACGGTTTGTCGCACCGGGCATATACACTTCCAGACCTTTGCTGCGGTTATTGATGTAGTAGACCGTCTTGTCGTAGACGTAGTCCTCCGGCACACAGAAAAAACCACGCAATCCTTTTCCGGATGGCGACTTCTCAACGTATGCCGTAGGAAAAATGGAAAGGACGGTATCTGCCGTATCGTTCAGCGTACCGTCCTCGCGGATACAATGGTCGATATCAAAAGCACCGACGCCGTTTCCAACTGCGATGCCGATACCGTCATATCCTCCCATCGCATAAGTGACGAGCGTGGTCTTGAAATCAGCAAAAGTGCGCAGGTCATTGATCCTGGCCCGTTCCCCCGTTGCCGGGTTATACGGCATCTTGGTCTTCTGACCATTGCGCTTTTCAAATTTCCAGACGCAGAACTGGCAGGTCGTTTTTAGCTTACCCGGAATGTTCTTGATATCCATCATGCCTGCGCCTCCCCTCTCATGTGTGCAGAGCGCATCGCAAACTGCTTTGTGACGGCAGTTTCGATCTCCTGCTTCTTCTGGGAAGAGGCTACACGGCAGAGCCGATTGAACAGCACCACCTTGTCGATGGTCGTGATCTGCTCCACCAGCAGGATGGAATCTTCCAGATGCTCATCCCGAAGCATCTCACAATCTTTCTCGACAAGTACAACGTGTACCGGAAGTTCCAGCTTCTTCAGCTTGGAACTCAGGGGAATCACCGTGATAATTGGAGAATTGCAGTTTGCCACGTCGTTGCTGATGACCAGCACCGGCCGGGTTCCGCTCTGCACCGAAGTGCCGGAATGGTCGCCCAACTCGGCAAACCAGATCTCATACTGCTTCGGTGTCCGCGTGGTCGGCCACTGGTAAGCCTGCATCTCGTGAAACGGAGTCTCTTTCGGGGCCGGCTTCCAAGATACCGCCGACTTACGGCACGGCTTTGTTTTTCCACGCTGATTGATGTATTTATTGACATGGATTTTTCGCCCATGCGCTACCGGCCGGGCATTACTTTTCTTTCTTCCCATCAGGATATCACCTCCATGTTGATATCAAAAAAGCCGCCAGAGATCAAGCCTCAAGGCGGCATAAAATGTAAAAAGGCGTAAAAAATACCGGGCTGCATATCTGCTCCCAGCACTTTCCACGCCTTCGTTTCTCTTATTTTCCTAGTTTAAAGTATAGCAAAAAGCTGATGTACGGTAAACTGGAAAAATGTTCATCTGCGTTCATTTAAGACCGCATCATGTCTAAATCACAAAGAATTTTCCAGAATTTCCTCCAACTTCTTCAAGTCAGCTTCAATAGGAGAAATATTGTCAGCCAGTTTTTGGATTCCAATCTTTTTATACTTTGTTGCCGTGGTTCTGGACATATACTGGCTCCGTCCTCCACGAATAGATTTGAGTGGTTTTCCCTCAACAAAATGCTGTATCAAGACTTGCTCGGCTTCGTAAGGCAAAATCATTCTCATAGCTCTGTCTACCATTTTCAGCCATTTGATCGAAGCCTTGAATCCTGCCAAAGCCTTGTCTGCGTATTCTTCATACATTTCGGTTTCTTTTGGATACTTGGCATCTGCTGCCATATCCAGATTATACTTCCATACCGTCTCTGCCTTTTTTCCATCGGACTTGATTCGATTGTACTTTTTGCATACCTCCATCGCTGAAGCAATTTTCTTCTCCATAACTTCTTCTGTCTGCATACTATGCCCCCTCCTTTCTCCAGCGAATCACAGCCGCAATTCCCTGCAAAGCATTTTCCTTTTCCCGGCCGACCGTTCTCCGGGTCAGATTATTTCCATCCGTCCCTGTGATCTCCGTCTGCTTCTTCCCATCCACAAACAGCTGCTCTGCTACAAGCCGGGTCTGGCCACGAAGGCTGCGGAGCCCGACCTCGAACAATTCGATCTGCTCACAGACTTCATAGTACGGCTCCAGAAACTGCTCGGTACGCTGGGTCTGTACCTCCCGGTTCATAGATGCCAGCACCTTGTCGCAGTTGAGGACTGTGCGCTCCACCGGATTCGACAATCCGCTGGTCTGCACACGCTCGGATTCCTCATGTGCGCCCTGCGACAGCTTATAAACAATTTCCTCTTTGGTGTAAAACCATGACTTGGAATCCTCATACTGCTGGCGGAGCAGATCTCGCCTGTGAACCAGAAGCCGATAGGAATCGGCCAGTTTTCTGGCCTGCTCCAGATAATCGGTCTGCTCTGGACAGTTGTTTTCTGCAGTCGCCACATTCTTTTCCTCTTCCATCTTTGATCCTCCTGGCCGATCCTTCCCATCAGTTTTCTCTCAGTTCTGCTTCCCGGCGCAGTTTTTCCGCTTTCTTCTTTCTCCGCTCAGCCGTCTCACGCTGCACATTTTCTTTCACCCCAGCCATGAGACGTTCCGGGTCAAGATCCGTGAGAACACCATACCACTGGGAACGGAAGAATTTTTCCAGCCGCACTTTATCATGCCGGGCCTCCTGATTTCTTGAATTTCCTTCCAGCTGGCGGAGTGCTTTCTTATAATCCTTGACTGCCTGCAGAATAATGGCATTTGCCAGATTCTCGTAGCAATCCAGATTTTCGTTGACTGCAACTCTCGCAGCGCTTCTCACGTTGCTCATTCCTTTGCGCCTCCCGTCTTGTCATACCAGGGAGCCGGCACTGCTTCTGGTGCAGCGCCATATTTGAACATGAAAATCGTGTTCCACGCTGTTTCATACAAGAGATCCAGCACACAGCGATTTGCTTCCGGCAGCTCGTTTACTTTCTTGATGAACTGCTCGATAAAATGCTCCTGGTTCCGATTTCGTGGGCCTTTGCTGTGCTCCCTTCCAATGACCGCCTCTGCAAACTGAAAGCAGATCTTCTTGTACTGCTGGACACAGTCATATTTCCAGGTAACCGCATCCAGCAGGATTTTTCGCTTATGGTCCGGAGTGATCTGAGGCATATTCTGGAGTTTGGACTGCTGGTACAGTTCCAGTGCCTGCTCCTCTTTGCAGAACTCCTGCCGCATCTGCAGTTCATTCATCCGGATCTGACACATCAGCAGTTCCACCTCATGCTCATACGCTTCCTTCAGCAGAAGGTCACGGTTCATCCTGAGATCTGCTGCTTTTCGCACTGTGCTTGCTCCAAAGAGCTCACAGAAAATACCTTTCTCGCCCAGCGGACGGAACATCGCCCAGGGGATGAAGAATCCATCCTCATCCCGCTTCGTTTTCACAGCCGTCACCGGCTTTGACTTCTTATAGCGATAGCCGCTCTCCTCTGCCGGTCGGCGGTCCTCTGCACTCAAAAAAAGATACTTTTTCATATTCTCTCCTATCTTCCCAGCTGTGCCTTCACTGCTGAAATCAGCTTTTCCTGTGTCATGTCTTTCTGCTCCAAGGCTGCCATAACATCCTCGTCCACGGTATCCTTGGTGATGATGTGGTGAATAGTGACCACATCGGTCTGACCCTGACGCCATAGTCTGGCGTTGGTCTGCTGGTACAGTTCCAAGCTCCATGTCAGGCCAAACCAGATCAGGATGTGTCCGCCCTGCTGGATGTTCAGGCCGTGTCCGGCCGATGCCGGATGGATCAGGGCGACCGGGATCTTCCCGGCGTTCCAGTCCTTGATATCGGTACTGCTCTTGATATCCCGCACTGGAATCTTCTGCTTCGACAGATGCTCCATGATACGCTGGCGGTCATGCTTGAACCAGTACGCCACCAGAACCGGCTGTCCGTTGGCTGCTTCGATCAGGTCTTCCAATGCCTCCAGCTTGTGGTCATGGATAACTCTTGCTTTGCCGTTCTCATCGTAGACGGCGCCATTGCTCATCTGCAACAGCTTCCCTGTCAGGGATGCGGCGTTGGCGGCGTCTATGTCGCCATCTTTCAGCGGAATAAGTAGATCCTTACGGAGCATATCGTACAGTTCCCGTTCCTGTGCATTCATCTCCACCTCATACCGTGTGGGGATGCAGTCCGGCATATTGAGGTAGTCCAGCGCCTTCATGGATATCGTGATATCCGAGATTCGCTGGTAAATCAGTTCCTCGGCTCCCTCTCTGGGTTTATACTGGAATACGATTCCTGTTGACGGATTCATGGACGTTGCCTTAAAGTAGGCTTCTCGGTAACGGCCGATGAACTTGCCCAGCCGCTCCCCACCATCCAGAATCCCGATTTCTGCCCAAAGGTCCATGAGACCGTTGGAAGAAGGTGTACCGGTCAGCCCGACCCATCGTTTCACATACGGACGGACTTTTCGCAGGAACTTAAAACGCTGGGACTGATAGTTCTTGAACGATGACAACTCATCAATCACGACCATACCAAAATCCCAGCGCATACCATTCTTTTCGTAATACTCCACCAACCACTTGATATTTTCCCGGTTGATGACATAGATCATAGCCGGATGGTGGAGTGCTGCGATACGGGTCTTTGTATCTCCCACGATGACGGAAATGTCCAGTCCTCGCAGGTGATCCCACTTTTCAATTTCTGCCGGCCAAGTGTCACGGGCCACACGTAACGGTGCAATGATCAGGACCTTGCTGACCTCGAAGGTCTCCAGCATAAGGTCCTTGATGGCGGTCAAAGTGATAACCGTCTTGCCTCAGCCCAAGCCCATATCCAGAAAAAGGGCTGCGACCGGGTGTGTTTTAATATACTCCGTACAGTAACTCTGATAATCATGTGGAATGAACTTCATTTGGGCATCACCTCTCTTTCCGGCATTTCGCCTTGTGTATTTCTCTGTGGCAGGCTTACTTCCAACATCTCCGGGATCTTTGCCCCAATTCCCTGTGGAATAGGCTCACCTGGAGTCCAGCGGAGCAATGCGTTAATGGCTGGCTGGATCTGCTCCGGGCGATCTACACAGAACACCGGGAATCCCAATGCTTCCAGCTGTTGTCTGCGCTTTCTCTGAAGGATGCGCATCTGCTTGCCGGGAGCTTTCAGTTCCACAAATGCACACTTGCCACCGAGCAGCAAAACCAACCGATCCGGCACACCGTTCATGCTCTGACTGGTAAATTTAAGGGCCTGCCCACCGGCGGCCCTTACTGCTTCCACAAACTGTTTCTCAACTTCATTTTCCCTCATCCGGCTTTTCCTCCTCTGCACGCCAGACACCGATGCGTGGGCGTTTCTTTTTGTGGCGCTTTTTCCTGCGTTCCTCTCGGACTACATTGCCGATAGCTTCATTGGCAGTCGGATCAGGATGACTGTGGCTCACTTTCCTGTGTGAAGGACTTTCGTCTTTGTGTTCTGTGATCCAGTGAATGACATCTTCCATACCGCCACCTCACTGGTTGATCTGCTTCCACTGCTGCGGCTCCATCGTGGCAACTTGCCAGCCGATACCCTCCAGTGTAGTTGCACGGTCATAGGAAACAACATCCTGCGAAGTACGGGTCACCGCATTGGACAAGCCATACAGAGACAGGTCGCCGCCTTCAATGAGATACTTGAGAATGCCCTCCTGCTCCTCGGCATTGATGCCATAGTTCTGGGCAGTCAGCTGCACCACGTCCTGCACCTTACCGGTAATAGGCACCGCCATAGATTCCTGCAGGCGGCCGACCACCTGAGAGAAACGGGCTTCATCAATGGCAGCCATCGTGGTATCACGCAGTTTCAGAAGGAACGCTTTATCCTCTGCCTCCATCGTTTCATCCGAGTACAGGGCAAAGCTGTCCTCGACCGCCTTTGCCTGTCGGCCGACATGATGGCGACGTTCCCCCATGTCATTGACCACCATGCCGTTAGTGCAAACGAGACGGTAAACCAGTGGCTGAATGGACACAGCCCCCAGACCGACCTCGGAGTTGGAGATCATCACGCCGGCCTGCACGATGTCGCCCTTGCGGACTTCCATCTCAAGACGATGGTTGACCACCTTGAGGTACAGTCGGTTCTCCGTGACCTCGCAGGACATCACCTCATACTGGTCATTACCAGCAAATAGCGGCAGGACTGCTGTGGCAATCTCCATGTTATCGATACGGCGATACCGCTCCGACAGAAGCGCACGAGCCACCCGTCCGGCACCGTAATCCATTGAGCGGACCATATAAGAACTGGGCTTGTCCACAAGCCATGCGTTCACATTTTCAGCCAGCAGTTCCGGCTTCTGTGTCTGCATCAGATCGTAATACTTTGCCGGGATACCCAGTGCTGAGGCCACCTGACGATGGAACAATGATGTCGTGCCAAAGACCTCCTGCTGGCTGGTGGTAAGATGGCTGATCTCAAAGGTGTGTCCATCTCCCCGGAGGCGCATTCCCTGCGCCGGACTGATGAAGTCCTGCTTGGCCTGATTCTGACGGTTCAGTTCAACGAGAACTTCCTGCAAATTTCTTCCTGTTTTCATTGATTTTTCCTTTCATTTCTGCGGCGCATATTTATACGCCTGTTTATGCGTCCGTGTCCTTCTGACAAGAACGCCGTGTTTTATAGTTCCAAGTGCTTACAATTCTCGGTTGATCATCTGCTGGATGATCCGGACGGCTCCCTGCATACGCCGGCGGTTCAGCCGTGTGTCCTGCAGGAGTGTGTCCAGAGCATCTACTTCATCACGGATGTTGCAGAGGACTGACCGCTGATGATCGGCAAGGCGTTCATTGTCCTGCTCCATGCGGTCATACTCCTTTTCGTAGTCATCAATGTCCTCCACATTGGTGTCGATATAACTTTCGATCTCCAAGCGGAGTCCCTCACCGGCATAGTCCTGCACTGCATCCAGCAGATCCCGGATGCCAAAGGGTGTCAGGAGTTTACCGTCTTTCAATGCAATGACGTGCGGCATATCGCTTCTCCTTTAGTCCTTGAAATAGTAGCCGCCCTTATAGCCAGCAGCATTCAGCGGCAGGTCTTCGCACCACTTTGGATTGACGGACATCAGCTTGCAGACCTCATCCACTGTGTACTGATCCTTCGGGGCTTCGATAATGACTTCATCGTGAACGTGCCCCACAATGTTCAAGCCGTAGGCTTCCATCCGGGCCATTGCTTCGGCCAAAATGTCACGGGCGATGGCCTGTGTCGCATTCTCCACCAGCCGGCCGGAGTAGGTCTCCTGTCTGGCCCACTTATGGTTCTGCCCCACACCCTCATAGGTCAGGCTCATCCGGCCAAAGCGGTTTGGCTGCAATCTCGGCTTTAGATACGCCAGCTTTCTGCCAGAAGGGAGCAACATCCAGAGAGTGCCGGAGTAGAACTCAAAGGCCAGCTTGCCGACTTTCTGGCTTTCCCTTGTCTTGAACGCCTGCGTTGCTGCCTTCTCCACATCCCACCAATACTGGACGATCTTCGGATTGGCCTCCCGCCAGGAATCAATGATTTCCGGTAGTTCTTCTTCATGCAGGCCCATCTGCAGAGCACCCATGCTTATAAGCGCACCGGAGGAGCCGCCATAACCACAGGCCAGTTCTGCTACTTTACCTTTCTGCCGCAGTTCACCGTTGATGCCGTGCTTGACGACCGGCACATGGAACATCTGGCTGGCAGAGGCGCAGTAGATGTCCTTACCCTCCAGAAAGGCTTCCAACCGCCAGTCCTCTCCGGCTTCCCACGCAAGCACACGGGCTTCAATAGCCGAAAAGTCAGCAACGATGAACTCGCAACCCTCTTTGGGGATCAACATCGTGCGGATCAGCTGAGAAAGGACGTCCGGGGTATTGCCATAGATGGCTTCGACCATATCGAAGCAGCCCAGCTTCACCAGTTCCCGTGCCTCATCCAGCGTGGAAATATGGTTCTGGGGCAGATTCTGCAACTGAATATTTCGGCCGGAATAACGACCAGTACGGCTGGCTCCATAGAACTGAAATAGGCCTCTGGCCCTGCCATCCGGGCAGACACAACGTTCTGCGGCCTGATATTTCTTTACAGAACTTTTTGCCATCTGGAGTCGGAGTTTCAGCATATCCATTGCCTCTGCATCCACACCGTTCTTGTCCAGTTCTGCGATCATCTGAGCCACGTCCTTTTTGCCGAGTGTGTCCATCGGGATGCCTCTCTCGTCCAGCCATGTTTTCAGCTGTGACACAGAGTTCGGATTCTCCAGCCCGGTCAGCTCATAGGCTTTTTTGCTCATGGCATCCGAAAGCATGAGGTCACAGGCAATGGCCTGCTGCACCAGTTCGGTGTCGATTTTCACGCCCCGGTCATTGATACGCTCGTTGACCCGGTAGTGCTTCCACTCCTGCTCTGGCATCGGGAACTTCTTCAGCCGCTTATAGATGTCCACCTCCGTGTTGACATCCTGAATGCAATAGCTTTTGAACTTGGCCCAGTCTGCCGGGTAATGCTTTGGCAGATTCCGGGTACGCATCCCATTTGACTTGGTCGGCTTGCATGGCATGGAAAACAGCTTGATAAGGCGTTCACCCTCTTTGTCCTTCTGCTGGTTGGTTTTCAGAACCTCACCCACATCTTTCAGCGCCATCGGCAGGGTCAGCGATGCTGCCATGACCATCGTGCAGATCCAGTTGTCCGGCGATAGGAACTCTCCCGGCTTCAGATACTGTCCGGGATAGTGACGGTTCAAATGCACCGAGAAGCACACCCGTTCAAAGGAAGCATTGTGGGCAATCAGACGCACATTGCCGGATTGGAAATCCTCCAGCAGTTCCGTCGGGATAGGCTCTCCCGATGCAAGGTCGGCGCACCTGGTTTCACCAAAGCCATCACCCTCATCCGTTGCCCAGGCAACCAGCAAGATCTCGAAGCTGGGGTCTGTGGCATAGCGATACAGTCCGCATTTCTTGATATCCACCTCGCTGTAGGTCTCAATATCGATCAGCGTTTCTTTCAAAAATCTCACCTCGGTTCGATGTAAAAAGCCGGGAGACACATCTGCATCCCCCGGCACGGTCACTTATCTGTGTTCAGTTTCTCTTAGCGGAGATAATCCGGCAGTTCCTCACCGGCGTCGCCGCCCAGAACATCCTCATCGTCCAGTGCATCGAAATCCGCATCTGCAGATGCCTTGCCGGACAGACGGTCGCCATCTTTTACGAACTGGACATTGCCCAGGCCGGCCGCCACGCCACGATTGCCGTTGGCGTTAAAAGCATAGAAGTTCACGCTGACATTGCAGTAGCAGCCGGAATAGACCATCATCGGGTCCGTCACAGGCTGGACATGACGGTCAACGACCTGCGGCGCATCCTTGCTGGTGGCGTTCAGGAAAAAATGCTCCTGATAGTTCTCATCGTCTGGACGGTCGATATCACCGTCACGCAGGGGCAGCTTCAGAGTCGGAGGGATCTTGCCGCTCCACTTGCGGGTCTTTCCATCCTCCTTGGCTGCTTCTACTGCCTTGTGGATCGCCAGCAGGGTCTTCTTGTCATCCTTCGGGATCAGGCAGGAAACGGAATACTTAGCCTCGCCACCGTTGATGCTCTTAGGCTCGAAGATGTTTGCGAAAGAGATGCGGCACGGGATCACGACCTTAGTTGCGCTCATAGTCTTGTTTGCCATAATAAAAAATCCTCCATCATTTTGATTTGTGTACAGTTACTGTCCTCAGTCAAGGACAGTAAATTCATCTTCCGCAGTCTGCAAATCGACTGCTTCTCTTGGGTCTGAGTCAGGGACAAGTGCCAGCTTACCGGGCGGCTTGACCACATACTCTCCCAGAATCTCCTGGAATTTTTTCTTGCCCATGAGTTTTTCAAACTCCGTCAGGGAAATCATCTCGGTCTTATAGATATCGGTGTAGCCCGCCTGTGCTGCGGCACTTGCCACTGCTTTCGGATCAAGGAACTGCCTCTTGCTCCGGCCCTCGACTACCTTGTATCCATCCCAGCAAACACCGTGGTTGATTGCTTCCGAACTGACATAGGCAAAGATGGCTTCGATCCAGGACTCAATGCGGTTCAGGGTCGGCAGCATCTTCTCAATATCTACCTTAGAAAGCAGTGCCGGAGATTTGAAGGTTGGTACTGATGTGTCCGGATCAAAAGATGCCGTGGCATCCGTTTCTTCCTGCTCGTCTGCCAGCACACCAGCATCCAGTTCCAGAAATTCTTCCTTGACCAGAGCCATTGCTTCATTGGCACAGGCTTTGCAGGAAGTCCGGGCACGACAGAACCGACACCAGTCACCGGGAACCTGTTCACCTTTTCCTTCAAAGGCCAGCTTTGCTCTCGGTCGGACGTAAGTTTCTGCCCAGTCCAGTAGTTCCTCCACACTGCATTCAAACGTCGAAATATTTTCCAATCGTGGCTGGATGATAGTCATGGACACCTTTTTGATGCTGTACAGATATCCGTAAGCGTGATAAGCCCCCAGCGCATACAGCATCATCTGCGGATTGTGGTCGCAACTGACGAACACACCTTTACCGTTCTTGTAGTCCATAACATAGAGGGTACCGTCAGCGATGATCACGCAATCACCTGTGCCGAAACCGGCCGGAACCAGATAGCTGTAATCCAGCCGTTCTTCCACCATGACCAGCGGATGCGGACAGGTTTCCTTAATGCGCTCTACTGTGGAAATGATAAACTCCGCATAAATGTCGGTATTGGCTTCCATCTCTTCGTTCTCATACTCAGAGGATGGACGCTGCACACGCTCATGCAGGTACTTCCGCAGCTTATACTCGCCCAGAGCATGGGCGGCAGTTCCCTCTTCGGCATACACCGAAGATTCATTGGGAAAATTCTGCTCCAGTCTGGCAGATGGCGTACAGTTCAGCCACCGCTTTGAACTGGAAGCAGACAAAATTGCGTGTACTTCTGGCATGATGACCTCCCCTTAAATCTGGGAGACATCTGCCAGAAACGCTTCGTACTTCTCCACCGGCAGGTCAGACAGCTGGGCAACGCCATAAGTCTTCAGAAGCTGACCAATCTTCTCGTTGTTATCACGCTTCTTCTTGATCTTGGCGACAATGACCGCCGTGATATCATCCTTGGTGATCGTCACAGCAGACTGTGCTTCTGCCTTGGCAGCGGGTGCTTCTTTCTGGCCGGTATCCTCTGCCCACGGCAGCGCATCGGCGTCATCCACCGGATGTTCCGCATCTGCGTTTTCCGAACTCTCAGCGTTTACAGCATCCTCTGCCGAGGTTTCCTCTACCGTAGGAACTTCCACGGCTTCTTCCTCGGTAACCGCAGAAGTCGGCTCATCGACCTTCTTGGTTTTCTTGACCGGCTTCTTACGGGGATGCGGAACTGCCAAGCCTTTCTTCTCCGACACAGCAGGAATCGGCTGCTCGGCAACCGGAAGTTCCAGCTTTTCCTCCGGCTCTGCATTTGCCGCCAGAGTATCCAACTGCTCAGACACACCGGCAAACATCTGAGCAAGACCGTCAAAGACCTCGGCCAGTCCGTCCACAACCTTCTTGGGTGCAATCAATGCATTCAGCTCGTCCATCATGCCTTGTCCTCCTTTTCGCCTTCTTCCTCATCGCCCCACAGATCATCCAGATAGTCAGCCTGCGCCTGCAGAACTGCCAGGATAACCTTCTCGCACAGGCCAGTTTCCTTGTGGATGCGTTCCAGCATCTTGTCAAAATCGATGTCATCTGCCGGATCATCCTCTTCCTCTGCCGGCTCCTGACCGATGCCGTAATTGTAGGAAGTCATACGCTCATCCATGTGGAGATGCAGGTTCTCGATGTTAAGGGAGATGAGCGGAGCACCGGACGGACGCACCGGCATCGGCTTGTCCTGCTTCTGATTTTCCGCCTTTTCCTCTGCCTTGGCAGGAAGCGGAATCTTTACCACCTTGGCGTCCTTCAGCATCTCACCGATCATTTCCTCCAGAGTCATGCTTTTCTCATTCTTATTTTCCATTGTGTTCCTCACTTTCTGCAGCCACCGGCTGCTCCTCTGCTTTTTCATCATCCATCGGCACATGGTACTGCTCTGAGATATTTTTCAGAAGCAGTTCAACCACACGCCCCGGCTCCGGAAGATTCCGAACCGTTTTCTGTAACTCATGGGCTTGCTTGATCTCGGCCGCCATGCCTTCCGACACAGTGTTGCCGAACACCCAAAGTTCATCCGCATCTTCCAGCCACTGCATTCCCAGCTGAATGCCGGTATCCCGTTCCTGCTTTTCCTCATCCTTTAAGAACTGAGTGAAATACAGATGCGGTGCCAGTGGCAGGAAGCCCAGCGTAGAAAGAATCCTGCAGGCGGTTCTGGCTCTGCGGATGTTCGCTTCCAACTCATCTTTCCTGCACGTTTCGTCCTGTGAAGTAGGACGATACGGTGAGCAGACGAAAATCTTTCTGGGCAGATGCTCCACCGGAGATACGCCGCCGGGTGGACGAGCCTCCTTCGCACTTTCTAACTTGGCAGTTGCTTTCGCCGCCGTATTCATGCTTGCTGCATTCATAGGTTTTGACCTCCTGGTGATGTACTTGAGAGGTTTGCCTCTCATTAAGCACATCTTTTTGAGCCGTTTTAGAAGTAGTTTTCAAAAAAATTTTCTGATTTTTTTGAGAGCACCTGTCAGGGAGTAAGAAACCGCTCTCTGACTGATTCCCAGTTCCTCTCCAATCTCCTCCTGATTCATACCTTTATAAAAGTAGAGTTGAAGAATCTCAGACTGACGCTCCGTCAGCTTGCTCATGGCTGCATACAGGCGGCGAAGCTCCTGATCTGCCAGCAGGTCAGCATTATTCTCATCCAGAAAATCCACCATGACTGCCGCGGACCAATCGGAACCATCGCACTCCAGCGACACATTTTCAGCATCCGCCACCCGGTTATTCAGGTTATGTTCCATCCGGCGTTCCCCTTCCATGAGCAGACGGACACTCCACTCGGTGTCCTCAAAAGTCTCGGCCGGCACTACCTGATATGTACCATCCGTGAAGTCATAGCGGTAGTCACCGCAACGGTCCACAGCCATGACCGTGTGTGCGCCATCCATCTCGTAGACTGCATAGCCGTTCTGGTAAACGGTCAGGGATGCGTCCTTCACCGTGGTCTGGGCAACGGCCACTGGCTTCATCTCCATGAGAGCCTTGAAACTTGGCAGCTTCTTTTCCACCACAGCATCAATCTTTCCCTTTAACTCATGTAGAGTAATGTGTGCATTCTCTGCGATATCTGCGGCAACCTGCTCTACAGCCTGTGCCACTTCTCCCGCCATCTGCGGCTGGCGAACCTCCATCACGCCAACGCCACCATTGATTGCAACTGCTCCGTTAAATGCTGCTCCGGTCATCATGTTCATCATCATTGTTTTGTCCTTTCCCCCGGACTCTGGGAGGGAAAGATACCGAAGCAGGATGCTGATGAGGCACTGAACTATCTGGCGAGGCCATGAAACACAAAAAGCCCGATTCCAGAGACAGCAGGAATAATCCCAACCGCACACCTCCACAGCCAGCAAATGGTTCGCTGTTCTGTGAAGTTCTGCTATGGTATCCTTCGCCTGCTCTAGAATCGGGCTTACGATATTTTTTATTGTTCCGGTGACCGCCGCCAGACGCTTCTGTTTTGGCTCTGTGGGCTTGTCCCTTGGACTGACTATATGATAACAAAATGACCGAGGGCTTTCCTCAACCAGACTGTTGAAGATATGTTTCTAGCTCTACCATTTGGTAGAAATTCAAAAATAATTGGCATGGAGGACTGCCAATGACAAAATAAAAACCGCACAGTAATCTTCTACTGAACGGTTCACGCTGGCACTGCCAGCATCCTCTTCATCAATTGAAGGAACGTTTTTTGATCTTCTGGTGATAACTGATGGAATACATCTTCCGCTTCTCTCTCAATATCTGTCTTTTCAGTTTTGTGTATGTACTCCTCCGGAACCAGTTTGTCCACTGTTGTATTAAGGGCATCTGCCATCTTTACAGCTGTAAAAAAGTTCATCCTTCTCTCTGCTGCTTCATATCGGTGGATTGAGTTGCTCTGAATCCCAATCTTTTCTGCCAGTTTCTCCTGCGTTATTCCTGCCGCTTCTCGTGCTTCAATTAGCCGATCAGCCATTTTCTCATGAAACCGCTTTTCTTCCTCGGCCACTCAATCCACCTCCTCTCTTGTAAAAATTCCTTTGCTTACTTTATAATATCCTGTTTGTGTCTTTTTCGACATCGAAACAGATTGCGTATTTCGCGCTGAAATCTGTAATTTCGCTGTAACTTTTTGCCGAAATTATGTATGTTAATAATTTTGCTTAAATCTTTTGTCTATACCACTAACAAAAAAAGCCACACAAATGCGCTATTATGCAGAATTCGCCAATGCTTTTTACATCGGTTGGTTCTGCAGCCTAGCGCATCTGTGTGGCTTTCCTGCGAGCTACCTTTATTTTTTATGCTCCCCTGTTAATAGCTGATATCTTTACCAAAATTTCGGACTCTTGCCCACTAGTCTCCTTCTTCTTCTGTGGACATTTCAGCCATAGAATGATTGGCTCAGTGATTTCTCTTGGAAGAGTGATGGCCCTGCAATGCTTGTGAAGTGGACAAGTCTTTTCATTAGGGCAGTTATATGGAATCTTCTTCATGCAATTATCCTCCACCTAAGACAGTTAAAGCCGGGGAAAGTGTTTTGGGACACACTGCTCCAGCAGTCTGCAATAAAACATCTACCCCGGCTTGGTTACATAATGAACGGCACGTTCAGGTATTTAATAATCTTCTCTCATGCTGATGTCCACTGCCCATAGGGTCATCAAGCTATTTCTTTATCGCTCGAAAAAGGTGTACTCCGGATACGGATCTGTCATTAAATCTTTAAGGAAGTCCTCCACCGGTTTGTATGCAATCACTATTCCATCTTTTTCATAAACAATAGATTTCACTCCATTGACCTTTCCTTTTTTGCAAAAAAGCATCTTTTTACCATGGTTGGCACAAATACGATTGCTTGTGTTTTGAAACATTTAGTGTCCTCCTTCTTTATTGTCTGGCTCAAAGAAAAAGAAGTAATTATACTTATCTTCATCTTCTGGCTCATCTTCTATAATAGGTGTATTGAATGGACTATCCATATCCTGGAAATCACTGCACATAAGCGTCTTCTCTTGCACTACCTCGCCTTTCTCTATATCAACAAGGATTGCTGACATCCGATTGTGGAGTTTTGCACCCTGCATTGTATCAACAAACATATCAAAAATTCCACTATCGCAAAAAACAAACGAAGTCTTGGTATCAGCTAAAAGCTGAGGCTCCCACGCATCCATAAGAAACAAATATGAGTAACGCTCTATCATTCTCTGGAACATGTTTACTTTTCTAGCTTCATTTTTCTCGTCTCCTCGCATTGCATAGATAGCAAAATTCCACTCATACGGTCTTTCAGTGTCAACCATTTCAACTTTCAGATCGTAAAACATTGGACTTCTGAAAAACTTGGAACTTACTGTTATATTTCGATACCCCAATCGTGGTACCTTTCGTACAGCAATTCCTCTCGCAAACAATTCAGAGGTAATAATATTCTGAACACTAATTTCTCTGTTGTGAGCCTCTGACAATATTGAAAAATGTCCATCTGGTCCGTACCGACGTTCTTGCTGTTCTTTTGAGATCATACCGTTTGCACGAATCAGCATTTGCAAATTGTCATCCTGCTCTTCTGAACAATCTGAGACCAACTTAATCAGGATATCCTCTGTGAGCGGTTTTTGATATTTGCCATTTATAATACGAGAAATCATGGAAGGAGAAAGCCCAACCGCTTGTGCAAATTCCGCTCCAGTTCGGTTCTCACCTATGAGTCTTTTTGTAATCCTCGCTATTCTCTGTTTATCTGGTGTTCTTACTTGGACGAAGTTTTCTTTCAACTCTGCCTCTGTCATTTCAACCACCCGTCCTTTCGTAAAATCAGTTTCATATCATTGCAATAACATCATATCATTCATCTCATTAAATTGCAAGCGCAAATTTCAAGTTTTTGCAATTTAATTTTAATTTTATAATTCCAGAATCATAGTCATAAAATGCGGCTATAAATTTTAGAAGTACCTGAGACACCATCAACAAGTAAAGCATTCTTAATCTCACCTCTTGACTTTAACAACCTCCTATTGTATTATAGGAACAGGAGTTCCCGAACTGTTGTTCTTAGTATATAGGAACAGTTGTTCCTTGTCAAGTAGCTTTACAAAATTATGTTGTAAATGTTGGCACTTTCCCTTCAACAGACAACAGATTATCCCACATGGAGGCATGACATGAAAAAAGAAACGAACTTTGAAACCAGTCCACTCAGCACCCAGGAAGCCAAGGCGGACGCCGCCACCGCTCTGACTCCTGACGCAACCAACGGAGATAAAATAAAAGCCCTCCGCACCGCCCAGCACATGAGTATGGCTGAACTGGCACGTCGGGCTTCTATGTCAGACCGTGCGATCCGTTATATCGAGTCCAACCAGCGTGAGCCAAGCGTAGACGCAATCCAGAAGATTGCCGCTGCTCTCGGTGTTACCACGGATTATTTTATGGACGAGACCATCTTCCAGCAGGAACTCAACGATGACCTCTTCTATGCAGATGTCCGCAAAAAGTATGGCTCCCGTGGTGTTGCACAGGCAAAGAAAATAAAAGAACAGACCACAGCCCTCTTTGCAGGCGGTGAACTGTCCGAAGAAGATCAAGCGGCATTTATTAAAGAAATGGAAGCACTTTTCCTCGATGCAAAAGCTGATGCGAAGAAATTTACTCCTAAAAAATATCTGCGGTAAAGAATCACATTTACTCCGGAGGAAAGGAGTCTACTTTGAACATACGCGCTATTGACGTTGCCGATTCTGTAGTTCGCCGGTACAAGACCCGGAATCCAGAAGAAATCATTTCCCGGCGTGCCATTAAACTCAAGGACATCCGGTTCTGCCATGATCTGCTGGGATATTACACCGTTTTGCTGAACTGCGAATATATTGGCATTAACCCGAACTGTACTGATGCACAGCGTATCTCTGCCCTGGCCCATGAACTCGGCCATGCGTTCTTTGACCGCACCCATGCTTCTTCCGGCCAGGCATTCCAAGACACCTATTTTTATAGTCTGGACAACTCCAAGGCAGAACGGAGAGCAAACACATTCGCCGCCGAGCTACTGCTGGCAGACGATGATGTCCTCCAGCCGATCGGCTACTACGAATTTAATGCCGACCGGATTCAGTTGGAGGCAAATATGCCCTCCCGCTCCTCTGCCGCCTACCGTGCCATGAAGTATCAAGAACTTCTGCAGGAATTCCTGTACACACACGGCGGAGTGCTTACCCCGGCTGAGATTGCCCAGAAAAATGAAATTGAGAAACACTTCGTGGATTTCAAACTGAATATCCTTGCGGCAAAAGGATATCAGCTGCCAGTTCTTCCCGAACTCCACAACGATTTTCTGAAAGATACTATGAAGAACTGCGAGGTGACGATGAAGTGACCTACTATTACTGCGATGCCTGCCGCTATTGCTTTGAGGCTGAGAAACTGCCGGAGCGTTGCCCAGACTGTGGTGTAAAACTACACCATGACAAACCGGCCATCCGCCCAGCTACAGATGTCGAGGTAAAAGAACTGCTCCGAATCCGAGCAGAGGATAATGACTGACAAAAGCCCCACTGTGTATGTCTGTGTATTACAGATCATTTCACAGTGAGGCTCTTTTATTTCCGTTACAAACTATATATTAGGATTCGTCCATGACCTCCATCATAAGCCTTATCCCAATCTTCATGCCTTCTTCAAAAGCTGTTTTCTCCCAGGCACAGCACACGCTGCCCTGCTTATCCATGATTTTCTCCCAAAGTGGTATCTTCGATCCAAAATCATAAACCAGCCGCTTCATCCCTGGCTGCTTTTTAAGCCACTCTTCCAGCTTCTTTTCATTTTGTTTTGCAGTTCTTCCGGCCGCTGTATTCTCTGGTGCAATGCTGTTATTTTCCGTGTAATGCTCATACACCAAATCTAGCAGATTTTCCACTGGCGGATAATAATGCGGTGGTGTGTCCTTCAGATACCTTTCCAGTTTTTGAACCAATTCTTCTATAATGCTACCATCCTCTCCAACCTGGAGCATTCTATTCTGCTCCCCGGTTACGGCACATATTACCGTAGAGTTTTGCACATAGCAAGTTGGTTTTCACCTTTTTTCTGTGGAACCTCAATCAGATCAAACCGCCAGAAAATCCCGTAAATATAGGACACACCACGGATGTCTCCCAGTGCCTTTGGCCGATCCACCAGCGGTTTGCCTGCTGTCTTTTCAAAAGCCAATAGCACTGAACTCCACGTCAGGCTCTTGCTGCTCTCTCTGCGGTCGATCCACAGTTCCTTTGTCGGCTCCCCATTCCGCCCGGTCTTGATTTTATAGGAAAATGGCAATCCGGATATCGTCCTGAACCGGTATCCTTGAAACGCAATCACACACTTCCAGAGATGCTGTTCATCGTGATTGTTTTTTAATCCTTCAACTGCTTTCAGCCTCTGCCGCATACGCCGAAGCCGCTCGGCTCCGACGCTGATTTGGTCTCGATCACAGTCCTCTCTGAAATACACGCCTTTCTTATAAGGTAAGTATGAAGTCACTGACGCCTTTGACAGATTTAGTTCTGCCGCCACCGCCTCCAGTGCTTCTTTATAAGGTATTCCCTGTTTTGCTTCAAAAGCGAAATTGACTGCATCTGCAGTCTCTGATTCATAAACACCAGCCGTGATCAGCAGCTTACGCACCTTGATGGGGTTGAGGGATAGCGCATCTGCAATAGTTTGGAGAGAGCTATTTGAATTGTAGAGGACCACAGCTGCTTGCATCTGCTCTTGCAGAATAGTGTCCGCATCATAGTCCGGCTTCAACGGCTTCCGGCCGGCACCGGGTTTTCTTGGTTTGTATGGTCTTTTTCGCCCCTGTGGTTTATTCTCGTCTGCTTGCGATTTATTTTCTGCCTGTGTTTTTTCTTTATCTCCCACCGAGTGCCTCCAACTTCATAGCATTCCGATCTTTTTCCGACATTATATACGCCCCTTCTGGCCACGGCTCACCTTCCCAAATAAAATCCGAATCATACCGCACAGCCCTGGCAGCTTCACCGCAGAAATCATTATCCACACACCACTGCATCAGGGTGTCATCTTCCAATGTCAGATACCCATGAGCAAAGCCTCTGGGAATCAGCATCTGCTTCCGATTTCCAAAAGACAGCACCGCACTATATGCATGACCGAAGGTTTCACCCGGTCGCAGATCCACAGCCACATTAAAAATCGAACCATGCAAACAGGACACCAGCTTCGCCTGAGCGTGCTCCCCTTCCTGAAAATGCAGACCACGCAACGTGAATGCTTTCTTGCTGTATCCCTGGTTGATCTGTCGAACAGTGAAGTCTATTGATTGGTCGTATGGCACAGATAGGTAACCCCGGAAGTCCTCGAAGGCTGGAACTGTCAGGATTTCTGGTTTGTTTGAATTTGTTGCTTTCATCCTATCCTCCCCATTTCTTTTGGTTGCTTCATTCTTCACACTGTTTTCCGAAAAATATGTACATCCAGTATGTGAGAAAACTGCCAGATAACACAACAGCTGTTTTGTTGTTGGTCTTTGAGTAATAGGACGCCCCAAATAAAATATAACGGTGCTTTTTGCTATCATATTATCCCAACACCGGCGGGCAAGTCGTTCAATATTTGTAGCTGTGGTATTTAAGCTTTTTCCAAATTGCTTAACGGCTATTGGATAAACATCCTTCATCACTTTAATATCATCAATGGTACAGCCATTTTCATACATCAGTTTTTCCACAACCGTCATGGCAAACGCTAACAGACAAATATCCATTCTTGTCCGACCCAAAATATGTCTTAGCAACCGCACATTTTTCGTCATATCAATATTTTCCACATCTATGTCCGCTGTTCTCACTTCACTTACAACCAGTTTTGCTATGCTCATATAGATTTCTTTTGTCACCTTCCTATATTTTTTATTTTCGTTTCAAACTATATATTTTTTGGTAAAACACAGGGTCCCCCCTGTGTCACCACTGTTTCCGATATTCGCTTGGACTGCTGCCTTCCACTTTACGGAACATCCGGCTAAAGTAGTTGGCATCTCCCATGCCAACGGCAACGCCAATCTCATCCACAGTCATATCCGTGAACCGTAAATATTGTTTTGCCCTTGTGATCCGCTTTGAGATCAGATAGTTATTGACCGTAGTACCGTAGGTTTCCTTGAAGATTTTGGACAGATAAAACTTATTGATAAAGAACTTTTCTGCCAGATCATCCAGTGTGACCTTTTCTGTATAATGCTCATCAAGAAACCCCTTGATAGTTGACAGTTCCATCCTCTTCCTGCTCACCGTTACACTCTCCGGATGCCAGGACTGCTCCATTAGGAGAGTCAATAGACTTCCCAGCTTCTCATTGATCCGCATATCTCGTATGTAATCGGATGAGGAAGCTAAGTTGTAAAGGTCTGTCAGGAGAGAAGTAAATGGGGTTGGGTCGTCTGGATGGAACACAGGCCGGCCGCCACGCTCTTTGTACTTCTCATACACGGCCGGAAGGGACGGTGCGTAGAAGTGGCACCACTGGAGAGACCAAAGATTGACGTTTTTATTTTCCGCAGGAGCAGTGTGATTATCCACAGTAGTGTGTCCATCACTACTATATCCGGTGCTGTGACTGTACGCTTTCCGGCAGTCGATGAACACACAGTCCCCTGCTGTTAATTTATACTCTTCCCCCTCGTACTTCAACTCGCCTTCCCCGCTTAACACAACGAAACACAGGAATGACACTAGATCCGATCTCTTGGATGTATGCGGATGAATCGCTTGCAACGATCCTACTTCTTGCAGATGGAGCAGCGATGTCCGGGCAAAGGTTGATGGGGTGTAAATGATTCGGGAGGAGCTTACGGAAGAGGACTGTGGGTTAAATAGTTCTTGTTCCATAATTGCTCCCCTTTCCCTTTATCTACATCACATCAATTGAAAATCTCTGCATACTCCACATCTGACAACCTGATGGCAATCATATCTTTTTCTTGCCCATCGTGAGTCTCGATTACTTGATCGTCATCTTTACTGTGTTTAATAAATTCAGTCAAAACAATCCATGAATCATCACCTTTCTCTTCAATATTACGGTGATGCCCTATTATATAGTAATCTGCATCTCGAATATATAATTTCAAATTTGACCCATGAGTTAAATCCAGCACATCTCTCCAAATATTATCATTAGGGGTTTTATGAAATAGCATAACCATTACTCCTGAAAACCATTTAGCACAAAAAATACTCGAAATAAGAAGTGCCAATAGAGACGAAAAATACTTGCTTTCCGGCATTGTAGAGCTGGATGACGGCTATGTCG
>ERZ808240.1594-NODE-1594-length-27498-cov-4.087928_pt1 | contig 27498 bp, 28 predicted proteins | sample MGYA00521084_ERZ808240 | MGnify/ENA primary metagenome ERZ808240 (study PRJEB31516, sample SAMN03275571) | gut metagenome | biome: mammalia-associated habitat; material: feces | host: Papio cynocephalus | place: Kenya | collected 2012-08-06 ... | reverse complement strand
AGCTGCCGATGGCTGCCTGGTTCATTTGCAATGCCTCCTGTGTTGAAGATACCTTGAGCATACGAAAAAGTCAGGTGTAAGAACATCCCCTCACGGTAGAATATCAGTGGAGTGCAGGAAAATAACGCCAATTCTCTTATTTTAATTGAAAATGCTCTACGGTCCACGATTCGGCCTTTGCAGTCATGTTTTCAGCGCAAGGCCACAAATCACACATTGCCGTTTCCTAATGTTATGTGAGCATTGCTCTCTTTACGGTACCTGCTCTTTCTTGCTGATGTGCAGATATCCTGTTGACTGCCGGCAAATTCAGTTGCAAACACTTTTTCGTTATGGTACGATAATTTTGTGAGATCATCACTTGCGGTACGATGTGGAGGAGCACAATGGGTGAACTAATGCTTATGCTGCTTTTGACCTGCGCAGTTTGCGGCGGAATTCCCGCGCTGGCATTTGCATACATAAACGGCAAAATAAAGTTTTCCAACCACGGAAAGACTCCCTCAGAAAAGCAGAAAAGGGCTGTCTTTCGCTTGTCGACTTTCCTATTAGGCTCATTTATGGGGTGCTTCCTATTTCCAATATATAATTTTACAAAAGCGTATTCGCACGGTTCCCATTGGTATAGCATTTACTTATCCGTTATGTGGTGTCTCATCATGGGGGCGTTTTTGTCGCAGGCGTTTCCATACAAAAAGGGTCGCTTATTAAAAACGGTGCCTGTACTTTTGGCATTTAATACTTTATATGTTTTTGTGGGTATGAGCTGCCGCTACCTTCTGGAGTTTGGTGAAGTGTCAAACACTTACAACTTTACAGCGCCTAACATGATTGTTCATGTACTGCTAATGAATATTCTCTGTCTGGTGTGTTGGTATCTTGCTGCCCAAAAGCTTCGAAAAGGACCAAATAATATTTTTTCGTAATCGCGGCGCAATACTTCAAGGACTTCCATGCTTGCGCAGCTGCAAGACCGTCTTGGCCCCAGAATAGGACTGAACCGGGCGGGAGCGGACGGAAATAACGGAAAATCCGTCGAACGAGTGGTGGCTCAAAGCGATGATAGGTGTACGATGCGTGTCGTTATGTCCTTCACCATGATGCCTTTCTTACTTTTCCTTATCGCTGGAATCGTCAAATTCTGCCCTGCAGAAGGGGCAGAATTCTTTTTTACCCGCAAAGAACAAGATGCCGAGAAATTTCCCGCAGAACGGACACCGCTGCGTGAGGATTCCAATTATGATCCCCGGCAGCAGAAATACAAGTCCAAGCTCAAGCAGCGGATGCAGCCAATATCCGCGGCTTTCCCATCCGCTCTGCGCCAGCAGGATGATACCGATATCCAAGAGCACTGTGCTGATCCAATATCCGATTTTCTGTTTTTTGAGCTTCATTCCGGCTTCCTCCTATTTCCCCAATACCGCCGCGAGTTCCGCCATCATGGAAAGAGACGCGCGGTCGCCCCAATAGCCCACACGCCACACAAGACCGTCGATAGAGATCTCGCCGGTGCCGCCGCAGATGAAATCCACGCGGTCATCGCCATGATCCAGATAAACGTGGATCCAATAACCAGCATGATTGCCTTCCATATTGTTCGCGCCTGCCAGCGTCCGGAAGGAACGATGGCAAGTGTAGCGCGAAAGGGTATCCATGACTTGCCCAAATTCGGCGGAATCAGCCAAATAAGTTTCCTTTGTGGCAGTGAACGAAATGCCGTCCTCGGCAGTATCAATGCGGTAAAGTGTAATCGAATCGCATTCCGGTTGCAAATTGGCAAAGCTGTGCGGCCAGAGCATATAGCAGGTGCCGATCAGCAGCAGGAGTACGATGACCGGCAGGAACACATGGTGCATTTTCATTTTTCGGAGCATTTTTTCACTTTCCTTCCTGCGCTGCCAAGGGATTGCCCGATATCAAACGGTTATATTCTGATACAGGATACATGGTACATGAGCTGTGTAAATGGTGCGATCGGAATTCGATAAAATAATCGTAAAAGGAGGCAGCGCCGCTTGCCATGAAACCATGCCTGTAAAGTCGGGACCACCCGTATAGCGGATGGCTCGCTCTGCCCCCTGTAAGGGGCGTTTTTCGGCAAAGCCTTAAAATTATTTTCACTATTGCATCAGACACTCAAAGTCTTTCACCCAGGGCTTTTCTATAGCATTTTTCCTGCTGCCTATCATTTTTTGCCTACATTGCTTTCTACTTATAGGGTAAACCTTTTTTTGAACCACGTGCCGTGCACGTGGTTTTCATCCCATACAAAAAGAAAACTCCGACATCTGCATCATGCAGATGTCGGAGTTCTGTTACCCTATCATGCGCTTGAATTTTTGGGGTCAGTGGCGTAAGTTTGGCGGTAATCCCTCTTTGCGCATCCAAAAAATCAAGCAATTTCAAGGCTTTGCGGCGTCTCTTAGTACATGCCGCCCATGTCGGGAGCAGCGGGAGCGGCGGGAGCGGGGGGCTCGGGCTTGTCGGCGACCAGGGACTCGGTGGTCAGCACCATGGACGCCACGGAAGCGGCGTTCTCCAGTGCGGAACGAGTGACCTTAGCAGGATCAATAATGCCGGAAGACACCATATCGCAGTACTCTTCCTTATAGGCGTCAAAGCCGTAGCCGGTCTTGCCGGAGGAACGGACCTTCTCCAGAATCACGGAGCCATCCAGACCGGCGTTGGCAGCGATCTGACGGATGGGAGCCTCCAGAGCCTTGGCGATAATCTGGACACCGGTCTTCTCATCGCCTTCCACGGTGGAAACCAGAGCTTCCACAGCAGGAATCACGTTGACGAAGATGGTGCCGCCGCCAGCAACCACGCCTTCTTCCACAGCGGCGCGGGTAGCGTTCAGAGCATCCTCAATGCGGAGCTTCTTCTCCTTCATCTCGGTCTCCGTAGCGGCGCCGACCTTGATGACGGCTACGCCGCCGGCCAGCTTGGCCAGACGCTCCTGCAGCTTCTCCTTGTCATACTCGCTGGTGGTTGCGGCGATCTGAGAGCGGATCTGAGAAATCCGGTCCTTGATTGCCTGAGAGTCACCGGCGCCGTCCACAATGGTGGTGTTCTCCTTGGTGACCTTGACCTGACGGGCACGGCCCAGCATGTCGATGGTGGCGCTCTTCAGCTCCAGGCCGACCTCCTCGCTGATAACGGTGCCGCCGGTGAGGATTGCGATATCCTGCAGCATCTCCTTGCGGCGATCGCCAAAGCCGGGAGCCTTGACGGCAACCACATTCAGAGTGCCCCGCAGACGGTTGACAATCAGGGTGCTGAGAGCCTCGCCCTCCACATCCTCGGCGATGATCAGCAGCTTCTTGCCGGACTGGACAATCTGCTGCAGCAGATCCAGAATGTCGCCGATGACGGAGATCTTCTTATCGGTAATCAGGATATAGGCGTCATCCAGGACAGCCTCCATCTTGTCGGTATCCGTGACCATATAGGGGGTGACATAGCCCCGGTCGAACTGCATGCCTTCCACCACGTCGCTGTAGGTTTCAGCGGTCTTGGACTCCTCAATGGTAATCACGCCGTCGGCGGAAACCTTCTCCATGGCGTCGGCAATCAGCTTGCCGATTTCCTCGTCGCCGGAGGAAACGGCGCCGACCCGGGCGATATCCTTGGAGCCGTCCACGGTCTTGGCCTGCTTCTTAACCTCTTCCACAGCGGCGGCAACGGCCTTGGCCATGCCCTTGCGGACCACAATGGGATTGGCGCCGGCAGCCAGATTCCGCAGGCCCTCCTGAATCATGGCCTGCGCCAGCAGAGTGGCGGTGGTGGTGCCGTCGCCGGCCACGTCGTTGGTTTTGGTGGAAACTTCCTTCACCAGCTGAGCGCCCATGTTCTCAAAGGGATCATCCAGCTCGATTTCCTTGGCGATGGTAACGCCGTCGTTGGTAATCAGGGGCGCGCCGTATTTCTTGTCCAGAACCACGTTCCGGCCCTTGGGGCCCAGCGTAACCTTGACGGTATCGGCCAGAGTATCGACGCCGGCCTGCAGCGCCTTGCGGGCTTCGTCGCCGCGCTTAATCAGTTTTGCCATAATGCATAACCTCCAAAATAGAAGATGAGTTGATTTGGGAAATGGAACTCCCGCTCCGCGCGCCGGAGCACACGTGCCGGCCTCCGGGCCGGCGGGAGAAATTCAGAAGGCGGAGCGTCCGCTCCCCTTCCAATCAGTCGACGATGGCCAGGATATCGTGCTGACGCACGACCACGTACTCCACGTCTTCCAGCGTGACCTTGGTGCCGGCATACTTGTCGGTAATCACCTTGTCGCCGGGCTTTACCGTCATGACAACGTCCTTGCCGTCCACAACGCCGCCGGGGCCGACGGAAATCACTTCCGCCACGGTGGGCTTTTCCTTGGCGGTGCCGGTGAGGATGATGCCGCCCTTGGTGGTTTCCTCGGGCTCTGTCATTTTCAGAATCACACGATCAGCAAGCGGGGTAAGTTTCATAAGAATGTGCCTCCTTATTTAGAAACAAAAATTAAAAACAAGTTCAGCGTTAGCACTCATCTCTCTCGAGTGCTAACGCTGCTATCTTACCCCATTGTTTTTCATTTGTAAAGGGGGTAACGCGGAAAATCTGTGAAATATTTGTGAATAGTGTTTCCGGCCTTACCTTCCATAGAGAAACGCATCGCATTTGATCATGCCGTTGTAGAGCTTCCGCTTCTTATCCGCCGGCCGGCCGAAGCAGCGCTCAAACTCCGTGTGGGAGCTGAGAACCACCACCCGCCACCTGGGCGGCAAAGCGCGCAGCGCCGCGCCGAAGGAGCGGTAAACCGCCTCGGCCTCCCGCTTTTCCAGCAGGCGTTCTCCGTAGGGCGGATTGCACACCAGCTGGCCGTACTCGCTGTCCCGGCGGAACTGTCCGGCGTCCGCCACCTCAAACCGGACGCAGTCCTCCACTCCCGCCAGCTCCGCGTTGTGGCGGGACAGCTCCACCGCAGCCGGGTCAATATCGCCGCCCCAGATGTCGTAGCGGCCATGGAACTCCTTGTCCAGAGCCTCCTCCGCGGCCTGGGACCAGATCTCCGACGGAAGGTTTTTCCACCGCTGGGCGGCAAACCGCCGGTCCAGTCCCGGCGCCCGGTTTTTCGCGATCAGGGCCGCCTCAATGGGAATGGTGCCGCTGCCGCAGAACGGATCGCAGAAGGGATCCTTCCCCCGGTACCGGGACAGCGTCACCAGCGCCGCCGCCAGCGTCTCTCTCAGGGGCGCGCCCATGTTCTGCGCCCGGTAGCCCCGCTTGTACAGCCCCTCGCCGGAGGTATCCAGGTACAGGAAAGCCACGTCCTTCACGATGGCGAACTGAAGCTGATAGCGGCTGCCGCTCTCCGGCAGGGTTTCGCAGCCGTAGGCGGCGCCCAGCCTTCTGGCGGCCGCCTTTTTGACAATTGACTGGCAGGCGGGGACGGAGTGAAGCGTGGAATTCAGGGAATAGCCCTTTACCGGAAATTCTCCGTCCCGGGGAATATAGTTCTCCCAGGGCAGGGCCCGGACGCCTTCAAACAGCTGGTCAAAGGTGGCGGCGGGAAAGCTGCCCAGCTCCATCAGCACCCTGGCTCCGCACCGCAGATTGAGATTCAGACGGGCAATGTCCAGAGCGGTTCCCTCACAGTGGACGCGGCCGTTTTCCGCCCGGACGTTTTTTACCCCCAGACGTCTCATTTCATCCGCCACCAGGGACTCCAGCCCCAGCAGGCAGGGAACGGTTAAAATCATGGCCGGTTCCTCCTTGATTCTTGATTTTCAGCGGAACACAGTATAGCAGAAACCGCCGCCGGATGCAATCAGGGAAAATTCCCGCCGCCGGACCGGAGGCGCGGAAAGCGGACCCATTCCGCATTGTAACCAAAATGAAATGTTTTTTCTCTCCCGGTTATGCTATGATATATACAAATCATAAAGCGAAGGAGGTTTTCCATGAGTCCAATCCTTTGGGGCTGGCTGGCCGCAGTGATTGTCTTCGGCGTGCTGGAGGCGGTGACGGCGGGGCTGGTGTCCATCTGGTTCGTCTGCGGCGCGGCGGCGGCTCTGATCGCGGCGGGCTGCGGATATTCCTTCTGGATTCAGATGGCGGTTTTCGTCGTTGTTTCCGGGGCGGCGCTGCTGCTGACCCGCCCGCTGGTCAAGCGGATCACCACAGGGCGGTTTGTCCCTACCAACGCGGACAGAGTGCTGGGGGAAACCGCCAAGGTCACGGAGACCATTGACAACGAAAACGCCGCCGGGGCCGTCTATATAGACGGAAAAACCTGGACCGCCCGCAGCGCCGACGACACTGTGATTCCCGCGGGAAGCCTGGTTCAGGTGAAATCCATGGAGGGCGTCAAGCTCCTGGTAACACTATCAGAAAAAACGGAGGTCGTATCATGCCAATCCTGAGAATCGTCCTGATAATCCTGGCAGTCCTGGTGCTGGCGCTGATCGTCAGCAACATCGTCATCGTCCAGCAGTCCCGGGCCTATGTGGTGGAGCGCTTGGGTGCGTTCCGCGGCGTGTGGAACGTGGGCCTGCATGTGAAAATTCCCTTTATTGAGCGGGTCGCGAAAAAAGTGTCCCTGAAGGAGCAGGTGGCGGATTTCGCTCCTCAGCCCGTGATTACAAAGGACAACGTCACCATGCAGATTGACACGGTGATCTATTTTCAGATTACAGATCCTAAGCTGTATACCTACGGCGTGGAGCATCCCATGAACGCCATCGAAAACCTGACCGCCACCACCCTGCGGAATATCATCGGCGACATGGAGCTGGACCAGTCCCTGACCAGCCGGGACACCATCAACACCCGGATGCGGGCCATTCTGGACGAGGCCACGGATCCCTGGGGCATCAAGGTCAACCGGGTGGAGCTGAAAAACATCATCCCCCCCAAGGAAATCCAGAACGCCATGGAAAAGCAGATGAAGGCGGAGCGGGAGCGCCGGGAATCCATCCTCCAGGCGGAGGGCCAGAAGCAGAGCCAGATTCTGGTGGCGGAGGGCGAAAAGCAGTCCGCTATTCTGAAAGCCGACGCCGCAAAGCAGGCCGCCATTCTGAAGGCGGAAGGCGAAAAAGAGGCCCGGATCATGGCCGCCGAGGCGGAGGCGCAGGCCATCATGCAGGTGCAGCAGGCCCTGGCGGATTCTTTGAAGCTGCTGAACGCCGCCGCTCCCAACGACCAGGTGGTGAAGCTGAAGGCGCTGGAAGCCATGCAGAAGGTGGCGGACGGCAGGGCCACCAAAATCATCATCCCCTCGGAGCTTCAGGGGCTGGCAGGTCTGGCCGCCAGCGCCAAGGCGGTCTTTGAGACCGAAGACCCCAAAAGCGAAGCCTGATTTTCCTCAGCCTCACCGGGCCGTCTCTGAAGGAGAGACGGCCCGCTTTTTGTCCCGACGGACGCATGAACCGGCCAACCCCTCTCATATATTATCAGCAACGATGAAAGTGGGAGGACCATCTATGAAAAAGGTTTTGGCGTTCTGCTGCGCTGTGCTGCTGCTGTCCACGTCCGTCCAGGCCCTGGATGTGGACGCCCCCGCCGCCGTGCTGATGGAAAAAGAAACCGGAACGGTGCTGTTCAGCAAGGGGGAACACGAAAAGCTGGAGCCGGCCAGCGTGACAAAGATCATGACCATCCTGCTGACCATGGAGGCCATTGATTCCGGGCAGCTCTCCTACGATACGGTCATCACAGCCTCCGCTCACGCCTGCTCCATGGGCGGCAGTCAGATCTGGCTGAAGGAGGGGGAGCAGCTGACGGTGGACGAGATGCTGAAGGCCGTGTGCGTCGTCTCCGCCAACGACTGCGCCGTGGCGCTGGCGGAACAGCTGGCCGGCAGCGAGGAGGCCTTTGTGGACCGCATGAACCAGCGGGCCGGAGAGCTGGGGATGGAGGACACAACCTTTAAAAACGCCACCGGCCTGCCGGCGGAAGGGCACGTGACCTCCGCTCACGATATCGCCCTGATGAGCCGGGAGCTGATTCTCCGCCACCCGGATATCCGGAAATACACCACCATCTGGATGGATACGCTTCGGGGCGGCGCGTCCCAGCTGGTAAACACCAACAAGCTTATCCGGTTCTACCCGGGCGCCACGGGGCTGAAAACCGGTTCCACCTCCACCGCCCGGTACTGCCTCTCCGCCACCGCGGAGAAAGACGGAATGGAGCTGATCGCGGTTATTTTGAAAGACGTCACCTCGGCGCAGCGGTTTGAAGACGCCAAGGTCCTGCTGAACTACGGCTTTTCCGCCTACGCGCTGGTCAACGTCACCGCGGACCAGGTTCTGGCCCCCATTCCCGTGTCTCTGGGAACGCAGGCCACCGTGCAGCCGGTGCTTCAGCAGAAATCCCTGCTGCTGGAAAAGGCAAAAGCCGGCGGCGTCACACGGAACGTCACGCTGCCGGCCCGGCTTCAGGCTCCCGTCTCCCAGGGCGAGCCGCTGGGCTCTTTGACGGTATCCTCCGGTGATGAGGTTCTGGCGGAAATTCCGATTCTGGCGGGAGAGGAGATTCCCCGGATCACCTGGAGCGCCATGTTCCTCCGGCTGCTGCGGGGCGCGTTTCTGGCGGAGTGAAACTCCCCGCGGATCTTCGCCGCTTTTTTCTCCCGCGGCCCGTTCTTTTCCGGGTTCTCTTGTTTCCGACGAAAAAAAATGGTATAATCCTGCAAAAGAGCTCCCGGGTCGGGAGAGAGAAAGGAACGCTGAAAGCAATGGTGAACGTCAAACTGTTCCACATCAGGAAGTTTATCCCCATGCCCTACGAGGAGGCGCTGGAGCCCCGCCTGCGGATCGCTCAGGAGAAGCTCCAGAACGCTACCGGCACCGGCAGCGATTTCGTCGGCTGGGTTCATCTGCCCCAGGCCTTTGACCGGGCGGAATTCGCCCGGATCAAGCAGGCGGCATCAGCCATTCAGAGTCATTCGAAGGCGCTGGTGGTAATCGGGATCGGCGGTTCCTATCTGGGAGCCCGGGGCGTCATCGAATGCCTTTGCTCCCCCAATTACAACCTGAAGAAAAAGACCACGCCCAATATTTACTTTATCGGAAACGGCCTGTGCGCGGACAGTCTCCATGAAGTCATGGAGCTGCTGGGTGACGAGGACTTCTCCATCAACGTCATCTCCAAATCCGGCACCACCACGGAGCCCGCGGTAGCCTTCCGGTTCTTCCGGGAAAAGCTGGTGGAAAAATACGGCCGGGAGGGCGCCCGGGAGCGGATTTACGCCACCACGGACCGATCCCGGGGCGCGCTGAAGGCCCTGGCGGACGCCGAGGGCTGGGAGACCTTTGTGGTGCCGGACGATGTGGGAGGCCGCTACTCCGTGCTCACCGCCGTAGGCCTGCTGCCCATCGCCGTGGCCGGCGTGGACGTGGACGCGCTGATGGGCGGCGCCGCCCAGATGATGGACGCCTGCGCCCGGACGGGCTATGAAAATCCCACCTGGCGGTACGCCGCCGCCCGGTATCAGCTCTACCGCTCCGGCAAGTCCGTGGAAATTCTGGGCTGCTATGATCCGGCCTTCCGCTTTATGGCGGAGTGGTGGAAGCAGCTCTTCGGCGAGAGTGAGGGCAAGGAAGGCAAGGGACTGTTCCCTGCCAGCGTGGAGTTTACCGCGGACCTTCACTCCATGGGCCAGTACATCCAGCAGGGTCAGCGCCTGATGTTCGAAACCATCGTCCGCTTCGGCGCTTCGGAGCACGAGCTTCTGGTCCCCCGGGACGAGCAGGACGGCGACGGCCTGAATTTCCTGGCGGGCAAATCCATGGACTTCATCCGGGATAAGGCCATGGAGGGGACGCTCCTGGCCCACACGGAGGGCGGCGTTCCCAATATCCTGTTGGAGACGGGAAAGCGGGACGCGCAGACTCTCGGCCAGCTGATCTATTTCTTCGAATACGCCTGCGGCCTGTCCGGCTACCTGCTGGACGTCAACCCGTTCGACCAGCCCGGCGTGGAGGCGTACAAGCAGAATATGTTCGCCCTTCTGGGCAAGCCCGGCTACGAGGCCCGGAGAGCCGAGCTGGAGGCAAAGCTGGAAGAGTAAAAATTTCCGGGAGCCGTGCCGAAAAACGCGGCTCCCGGAAATTTAGCAATATGAACAAAGTTTGAATTTCCTTTTTTGCATTGTAATTCAGCCGGATTTATGCTATTCTTAACTCAAGCAATCCCCCCTCGTCAAGCTCCCTCCGGCAGCTGACGGGATTTCCGTAATTCTATGAACAGGAGTGATTTACTATGGTCAGACTGATTATGGGCGTGAAAGGCTCCGGCAAGACCAAGAAACTGATTGAAATGATCAACAGCGCGGCAAAGGACGAGCCCGGCAACGTAGTCTGTATCGAGGCCAACCCCACCCTGACTTATGATATTCACTATCATATCCGGCTGATTGACGCTCATGAGTATAAGCTTACCAATTTCGATCTGTTCCGGGGCTTTATCAGCGGCCTGTACGCCGGCAACTACGATATCTCCCATGTGTTTATTGACAATCTGTGCAAAACCGTGGGCTGCGAGGTCGGCCGGGAAACGGAAGAGTTCCTGAACTGGCTGGACGCTTTCGGTGAGAAGAACGACATCAAGTTCACCGTCACCGTCAGCGGAGATCCCTCCATTGCCACGGACGGCATGAAAAAATACCTGTAACGCATACTGCGTCAGCGGCCCCTCCGGAAATCCGGAGGGGCCGCTTTTTTGTACCGACGCAAAACGTCCGCGGGCAGGCTGTCCGCGTTCCGCGCTTTACAGCGCCCGCTCCGCCGCCTCCACAACATGTCCAATCAGAACCGAGGTGGTGACGCCGCCTACGCCGCCGGGGACGGGTGTAATCGCCGCGACGACAGGCTCCACCTCTTCGTATACGGCGTCGCCCGCAATCGCGCCCTTCGTCCCCCTGGCATTACGCTTGTCCGGATCCCAGTTGATGGAGACGTCAATGACCACCTGTCCGGGATGGACAAAGTCCCGTGTCAGGATGCGGAGCGCCCCCGCGGCGGAAATCAGAATATCGGCCCGCCGGGCAATTTCGGCAAGATGGACGGTTTGGGTGTGACAGACGGTAACCGTCGCGTCCCGCTCCATGAGCATCATGGCCGCCGGTTTTCCCACGACCAGGGAACGTCCGATGACCACGGCGTTTTTCCCCCGGCAGCCGATGCCGTAGTGATCCAGAATCTCCATGCAGGCCTGGGCGGTGCAGGGGACGAACCCCTGCTTTTTTCCGGTAAAAACGCCGCAGAAGGAGAGGTCCGTCATACAGTCCACATCCTTGGCCGCAGAAAGACGGTTGCAGATTTCGTTCTGATCGTCCCGGAGCTGCTCCGGCAGCGGCCGGAACAGCAGGCAGCCGTGAATGGCGCTGTCGGCGTTCACGGCGTCGATCTGCTCCAGAAGCGCCGCCTTGGAGACGTCCTCCGGCAGAACAAACCGGACAACCTCCACTCCGATCAGCGCGGCGCGGGCTTCCGCGCTTTTCTCATAGGAGAGGTCAGAGGGCTTTTCTCCGCAGCGGATAATGGCCAGCCTCGGAACCACCCCGCGCTCCCGCAGCGCCGCGGCCCTGGCTCGCAGCCGCGCGTTCATGGCGGCGGTAACCTCGCTGCCCAGCAATTGTATCGCCATACTACCGTTCTCCTTACTTGAAAAGGCTTTTCTTCACGCTCTCAAAAATTTCATCGGCCAGACGCTCATACTCCTCCAGCATCCCCAGGCATCTGGAGTTCAGGGTCCGGGCCAGCGCCCGGTCCTTCAGCGTCCTGGTGTTGACCAGGACATTCAGCGCCGCGGCCTGCATACCGCCCTTTACAAGGGCGGCTCCGCAGCCGGCGTCGGACACCGCCAGCCGGGAACCCTTCTCCGCCATCACGGCGAGAATCCGGAGCGCTTCACAGCACAGCTCCATCATGCGCAGGGGCGCGGCGCACGCGCCGGCCGCCGCCTGTTCCAGAGCCGCCTCCCGGTTCGGGTCGTTCTTTGGAATTCTGTAGGCGCCGGCCAGAGGGGCAAACCCCGCCGCGTCGGCGGCTACCTCGTCAAGGAGCTGCTCCCGCAGCGCGGAGCAGCGCTCCGTCAGGCGGCGGAGCGCTTCCTCCGACGCGGCGTATCGCGGCTTTCCCACCGTAAGCGCCCCGACCATACCGCCCAGAGCCGTACCCAGAGCGGCGGTCAGGGCGGCGGCTCCGCCGCCGCCGGGAACAGCCGCAGAGGAAGCCAGAACCCGCGCAAATTCCCGGCAGGACCGTTCGGTATCGTCGCTGATTCCGCTCCTCTTCACGCCCTCCGGCGCGTTAAAACAGTCCGGAGATTCTGCCATGCTCATCGACGTCAATTTTCTCCGCCGCCGGAACTCTGGGCAGGCCCGGCATGGTCATAATATCGCCGGTCAGCGCCACAATGAAGCCGGCGCCGGCGGAGACCTTCAGATTGCGCACCGTAACGGTAAAGCCCCGGGGCGCGCCCAGCAGCGCGGGATCATCCGAAAAGCTGTACTGCGTTTTCGCCATGCAGACCGGCAGCTTCCCAAATCCCAGCTCCGTCAGCTGCGCCGCCTGCCTGCGGGCGTTGGCCGTCAGCGTTACGCCGTCGGCGCGGTAAACGCGTCTGCAAATGGTCTCCAGCTTTTCCTCAATGCTCAGATCGAGAGAGTAGCTGGGCTGGAAACAGTTGGGCTGTCCGCACAGGCGCACCACCTCTTCCGCCAGAGCTCTGCCGCCCTCGCCGCCTTTTGCCCACACCTCGCTGAGCGCCACGTTGACTCCCAGCTCGGCACAGCGCCGCTCCACCAGCTCCAGCTCCGCCCGGGTGTCGGTGGGGAACGCGTTGACCGCCACCACACAGGGCAGGCCAAACACATTTTTGATATTGTCCACATGCTGGAGAAGATTGGGCAGCCCCTTTTCCAGCGCCTCCAGATTCTCCCGGTTCAGCTCCGTCTTCGGCACGCCGCCGTGGTATTTCAAGGCGCGGACCGTCGCCACCATCACCACCGCGTCGGGCTTCAGCCCGGCCAGGCGGCACTTGATATCCAGAAACTTCTCCGCGCCCAGATCCGCCGCGAAGCCGGCCTCCGTCACGACGTAATCGCCGGTCTTCAGCGCCATGCGGGTGGCCATTACACTGTTGCAGCCGTGGGCAATGTTGGCGAAGGGACCGCCGTGCACAAAAGCGGGCGTGTGCTCCAGCGTCTGTACCAGATTCGGCTTCAGGGCGTCCTTGAGCAGCGCCGTCATGGCTCCCTCCGCCTTCAGATCATGGGCGGTGACGGGCCTTCCGCCGTAGGTGTAGCCCACGATCATCCGGCCCAGGCGGGCCTTGAGATCCGGAATATCAGCGGCAAGGCAGAGCACCGCCATGACCTCGGAGGCCACGGTAATGTCAAAGCCGTCCTCCCGGGGAACGCCCTGGGCTTTTCCGCCGAGGCCGTCCACGATGTGGCGCAGCTGCCGGTCGTTCATATCCACGGCGCGCTTCCAGGTGATGGACTTGGGGTCGATCCCCAGCGCGTTTCCCTGCTGAATGTGGTTATCCAGCATGGCGGCCAGCAGGTTGTTGGCCGCGCCGATGGCGTGGAAATCGCCGGTAAAATGCAGGTTGATATCCTCCATGGGCACCACCTGGGCGTATCCGCCGCCGGCCGCGCCGCCCTTGATGCCGAACACCGGCCCCAAAGAAGGCTCCCGCAGAGCGGCCACGGCCTTTTTCCCGATCCTCCGCAGGCCGTCCGCCAGTCCCACGGAGGTGGTGGTCTTACCCTCGCCGGCCGGGGTGGGGGTAATCGCGGTGACAAGAATCAGCTTTCCGTCCGGCCTGTCCTTCCAATCCCTGAGGAGCTGATAGTCGATCTTCGCCTTATACCTGCCGTACTGCTCCACATACGCTTCCTCAATCCCGCAGGTCTTTGCCACCTCCATAATGTTCAGCGGCGACGCCTCCTGGGCAATTTCAATATCCGTTTTGATTTCCATGGCCCGATTCCTCCTTTATCCTGCTTGCAGTATCTTTATTTTAAAGAAAAAACCGCCGCGCGGCAATTAGGGATAGTTCTGTTCTTCCGGATAATCGGCATGCTCTTTTTATGATGTTCGACAAAGGTCAACCCCGGCGGGCGGTTCTCCCCGCCGGGGAAAAACCGGGGAAGGGGACGGCATCTTGGCGGATGCCGTCCCCTGTGATGATAGCAGCGCGTTTCCTTCCGCGCCCCGGGCCGTCAATACCCGATAATCAGGCCCTTTTCCATGGCGTAGAAGGTAGTCAGTCCCCGGCAGGACAGCAGCGCAACGCTCTTGACCGGCAGTTCCCGGAGGATCAGTTCCTTCAGCTTCAGCGCGCCGGACAGATTCTCGCAGTGGGAGAGCACCACCTCAGCGCCGGAGCAGTCCTTGCTTTCCCGCATCAGCTCCACAATGGCCCGATAGGTCTTGCTCTCGCCCCGGGCCTTTCCGGCCACATGGATCGTGCCCTGAGGCGTGCCCTCGGCAATAATATGGATTCCCAGCGTGTGAAGCAGGTTTCCCACCAGGGGCCGCATCCGGCCGTTCTTAATCAGATTGTCAAAGCACTCCAGCGTAAAGAGCGTCCGCAGGGAGGCCTGATACATCCGCAGCTCCTCGCAGACCTTCTCAAAATCCGGTTCCTCCGTCTCCAGCAGACTCCGGGCCTTCTGAACCAGCAGAACCAGGCACCCGGCCGTGCTGCGGGAATCAATGACGCAGATCTTTTTGTCCGGATGCTCCTCCAGCACCATGTTCCGGGCCAGCATGGCGGCATTATAGGTGCCGGACAAATTGGAGGAAATGGTAAAGCAGATCGAGCAGTCCGCCTCCTCAAAGGCCCGGGCAAAGGCGGCGGGAGACGGGCACGCGGTGCCGGAGGCGGCCTTGTCCTCCGCCATCTCCTCCAGCAGAAGGGGAACGTTCAGCATCTCGTTATCCGGATATTCCCGCCCGCCCACGAGAATCCGCATGGGGACAACCTCCAGATGAAGATAGCCGGGCTGAAGATCGTCGCTCTTCAGGTCGCTGCTGCTGTCGCACACGATGTTGTAAGTCATATTTATCTCCCCAAAATGTGATTTCGAATATTATATTTAATTATATCCCTTTTGGGAGATTTGTCAATGGAAACATCCGGCGGGCGCGGGCTTATTGGAGCTCAAATCCGGCGGGAAACACCACCGTCAAAATCCATTTGAAGGCCTCCTCCGCGTAGACCGCGTGGGGAACCTTCGCCGGCATGACCAGCGTCTCCCCCGCCTGAACAAGATGAGGAACACCTCCCACGGTAAACCGGCCGGTGCCCTCCAGCACCGTCACCATGGCGTCGCCGCTGGAATCGTGGGTGCTGATTTCCTCGCCCTTGTCAAAAGCGAACAGCGTTACGCTGACCGCCCGGTTCTGCGCCAGAGTCTTGCTGACAACCTGGCCCGGCTGCACCGAAACCAGATCCGTCAGCTTCACCACCTTCTCATGCTCGATATTTTTGATAAACGAAGCCATTTGCAATCCATCCTCTCTGCACGTTCTGCAATCCCGCGGCGCCGCCCGGGATCAGCTCTTATTTTATCACAGCTTGCGGCGGCTGTCATCCGTTATGGCAATCCCGCATCATGAAACAGGAGCGATCTGCGGACAAATTCCGCGTCCTTGCGCGGCGCCGCCCGGCAGATGTAGTCTGCGCAGAAAAGAACACCGTATGAATGAAATTCCGGCGAAGGACCTCTTACTCCGCCGACAAAAGCGTGCGGTCGGAAAGCTCATGCCGGGCGGCGGCGGTAAACAGCTCCGCCAGCGCCATGGGGGTCAGTCCCTGCCGTTTCTCGCCGGTCACATCCAGCACGATCCGGCCGGCGTCCATCATGACGGTGCGGCTCCCGAATTCCAGGGCCTGATGCATATCATGGGTAATCATCAGCGCGGTGAGGTGCTCCTCCCGGATAATCTGCCGCGTCACCTCCAGCACCTTGCGGGAAGAGCCGGGGTCCAGCGCGGCGGTGTGCTCATCCAGCAGCAGCAGCTTGGGCTTGGCAATGGTGGCCATCAGCAGCGCCGCCGCCTGCCGCTGCCCGCCGGAGAGCAGCCCCATCTGGGTTTTCATCCGGTCCTCCAGGCCCATGTTCAGCGTGGCCAGCCGTTCCCGGAAGTAAGCGGTATCCCGCCGGGTCACGGCGAACAGAGAGGGCGAGGCCTTGCGGGTATAGGCCAGCGCCAGATTTTCCTCAATGGTCATCCGCGGGGCGGTTCCCCGCATGGGATTTTGAAACAGGCAGCCGATGTTGTACGCCCGCCGGTAATCCTTCTGCCAGGTGATGTCCTCGCCGTCCAGAAGAATCCGGCCCCGGTCCGGGAGAAATTTTCCCAGAATGGCGTTGAAAAGAGTGGACTTTCCCGCCCCGTTGGAGCCGAGAATGGTCACAAACTCCCCCTTCGCCACCTCCAGATTGAGGTCGTCCAGCGCCAGCTTTTCGTTTGGCGTGCCCTTTTCAAAGGTCTTTGTCAGATGACGGATCGACAGCTGCGCGTTCATCCGTTGCCTTCCTCCTTTCCCCGGCGCGCCCGCTCCAGCGCGAAGCGCCTTTTCAAAAGCGGCAGACTCAGCGCCGCCGCCACAATCAGCACGCTGAGAAGCTTGACCGTGTAGCTGGGCATGTTGATCTGATAGGCGGCCTGAATGATGATCCGGTACAGCACGGAGCCCGCCGCCGCCGAGACAAGGCCCACGGTTACGCCGCGCTGACCGAACAGCGCCTGACCGATGATAACCGAGGCGAGACCCACCACCAGCATCCCGCTGCCGCAGCCCAGATCCGCGTACCGCTGCTGCTGGCAGAGCAGGCCGCCGGACAGGCCCACCATGGCGTTGGAGAGCATGATGCCCAGAATCCGGGACGCGTCGGCGTTGATGGAGGAGGAGCGAACCATCTCCTCATTGTCTCCGGTGGCCCGCACCGCCATGCCGGGCCTCGTTTTGAAGAAGACCGCCAGCACGGCGGCGGCAGCGGCCAGAATCACCGCCGTCAGGGCCAGCACCAGGCCGTCCCCCGCCTGTCCGCCCCCCGCCAGCTTGTAAATCGTCTGGCTGGGGACCGGGGCGCCGCCGCCCGCGGTGCTCTGCAGGTACAGGTTGGACTGGCCTCCCAGCACCGCGTAGTTCACGGTGTACAATCCGGTCATGGTGAGGATGCCGGACAGAATCGGATTCAGGCCCATGCTGGTCTGAAACAGTCCGGTAACCAGACCCGCCAGCGCCCCGGCCGCGGCGCCGGCCGGAATGGCCAGCACCGGATGGCCCGATACCGTTACCACCGCGCAGACCGCCATGCCGAAGACAAAGCTGCCGTCCACCGTCAGGTCGGGGGTATTCAGCACACGAAACGAAATGTAGATGCCCAGCGCCATGGGGGCGTAAAGAACTCCCTGCATCAGGGCGGAAAGAAGAATCGCGGTTACATCCATAGCGGTTTGCCTGCCTTTATCCAGTATGAGTACGCGTTCGGCTGCCGGTTCCGGGCTTACTGGCCGAAGTGGCTGGTGCCGTCCTTTTCCACCAGAACGGTATAGCCATCCAGCATCTGATCCGTCAGCGTCAGGCCCAGGGTATCGGCGGCCTGGAGATTCACATAGCGGGCATAGTCGCTGAGGGTCTCATAGGGCAGGCTGGAGGGCTCGGCGCCGTCCGCCACCTTCAGCACCAGCTGCGCCACCTGCTTTCCCAGCTGGACATAGTCCACGCCGATGGTGGCGAAGCCGCCGTCCGCTACCATGGAGTCCGCCCCGCAGTAGATGGGGACCTGCTTGCTGTAGGCGATATCGGTATAAGCGGGCATGGCCGAGGCAATGGTGTTGTCGTTGCCGGTATAGAGCGCGTCCACGCCCTTGGACAGCAGGCTGTTCACGCCGGCGGACAGGTCGGAGGCCGAGGCGATGGACGTTTCCTCATAGGCAATGCCGTTGTCATCGCAATAGGCCTTGGCGGCGGTGATGGTGGAGACGGAGTTGGTCTCACTGGAGGTGTACAGGAAGCCGATCTTCTGGTAATCCGGCTGGAAGTTGGAGATCAGCTTGACAATTTCGGCGGAGGGAATGTTGTTGGATACGCCGGTAATGTTGGCGCAGTCATCGCCGGTCAGGCCCGCCGCCACCGGGTCGGAAACAGCGGCGAAGACAATGGGGGTATCGCTGCCCTCAAAGACGCTCTTGGCGCTCTGGGCGGCGCTGGTGGCAATGGGAACGATGATATCGGCTCCGTTGGCCTTTTCCTTTTGCAGAATCGTGGCCAGCGCCGAGGTGTCGCCGTTGGCGTTCTGGGCGCTCACCTGGATGTCGGAACGGCCGGCGGCCTCCAGCTCCGAGATAATGGTCTCCCGGATCTGATCCAGAGACGTGTGGCTCATGGGCTGCACAATGGAAACCTGAATGGTGCCCTCAGCGGAGGAACCGGAGGCGGAGGCGGAAGCGGCGCTTCCGGAAGAAGCGGGGGCGGCGCCGCAGCCCGCGAGGCTGAGCATAAGAGCGGCCGCGGAGGCCAGGGCGGCGAGTTTGGTCATGTTTTTCATTTTAAAAATTCCTTTCTTTTTCATCTGATTGGATTGGATCGGTGATGCTTCGTGCGGCTCTTCGGGATTTCAGGGCCGGGCCGCCGGTTCCCCCGCCGCCTTTTCGGCCTTGGCAATGGCCTGACGGAGAATCCGGCAGGAGTGGTCCAGCTGGGCCAGTTCCTCTTCCGTGAGAGGGAGGGAAACGATCTCCTCGATTCCCTGACGGCCTACCCGGCAGGGGACGCCGCAGTGAACGTCATGCTGGCCGTACTCCCCCTCCAGCAGTACCGAGAGCGGAAAGACCCGCTTCTCATCGGTCAGGATGCTCTGGCACAGCTGAGAGAGAACCTGCCCGATTCCGAATTCCGTGCTTCCTTTTCCCTCGATGACCTCCATGCCCGCCTGACGGGTGCGGCGGAGAATCCGCTCCCTGTCCAGTCCGGGATAGGCCGTGAAGGGCAGTCCGCCCAGCCGCACCTGGGAGAAGGGGATCATGGACGAGTCGCCGTGCTCTCCCAAAGAGAGCGCCTGAATGGAGGCCCGGGCCAGGCCGCTTTCCTCCGAGAGAATCCGGACGAGCCGGGCAGTATCCAGCAGCGTGCCGGTGCCGAACACCCGCTGCCGGGGCAGGCCCAGGCCCTTGCGCAGGGCGTCGGCCACCACGTCCGCCGGATTGGTGATGGACACCACGATGCCGGAAAGGGAGAACGGAGCCAGCTGTCCCAGCAGCGTCCGGATCATCCGGGCGGAGTCATCCAGCAGGTCCAGCCGGGTCTGCCCGGGCATCCGGGGCTTGCCGATGGCGACCACCACGATGTCCGCGTCGGTGCTGTCGGCATAGCCGCCTGCCCGCACTGTCACCGGGCGGGACGAGAAGGCCAGTCCGTCCGACACATCCAGCGCCTGGGCCGCCGCCTTCTCCGGGACGGTGTCCACCAGCACGATCTCGTCGGCCGCCCCCCGCAGAGCCAGAGACAGGGCGCAGTGGCTGCCTACGTGTCCGGCCCCCAAAATGGTAATCTTTGTGTGTTTCATCTGTCTGCTCCTTTCGCTTCCAGCGGCTCTGGGGTATGAAAAAAAGCCCCTGAGCCGTATGTCCAATACGACTCAAGGGCGAAAAATCTTCCGCGGTGCCACCTTGATTTCGGCCCTGTGACAGGCCCTCTGCGGGATACCAGCATATCCCCGGCCACTTACGCAGGCCCGTGCGTCAGCGCATTTAACGCCGCCCTCAGCAGTCCATATTCTTCAGCTTCTCCTGCGGGGCTTCCACCATTCCCCGCTCTCTGCAAAGAGCTTTGCTGATTTTCCTCTGCCTCATCAGTTTCGGTGATTCACTTGTTGTGGTTTGGATTATAGGTCCGCGCGGGCGGTTTGTCAACAGCTCTCCGTAAAATTCGGTTACTTTTACCTTTTCAGCCGTCCGCAAAGCGCTCCGGCTATGAAAAATCCCGAAAACGCCGTCCCCGCGCACAGACGCCAAGCGGTGCTGACCGCGCGCGGAACCCGGGCAGGGAGCCAACGGGAATGCCGACGGCGCACGGTCAGAGCGGCGGATTGAACAGATCCATCTGGATGATCGCCGGGACTTCTTCTTCCATAATTCCCATGAATCTCTGAATGAATTTGGGATAAACAACATTTTTCCGGCTTACAAGGTCGATTCGAAGCTGCCGGCCCAGATTCTTAACCGGAAACATATGCAGGTAATTCCACTGGTTGCAGGAGAGATTGTGCTGGTGCGCCGTGGAGAGCAGCATCCTTGGGCACAGGGTCGCGCTGATCCCCGTGGTGCAAAGCATGATCTGGGTCTTGCTGTCGCTGATGTTGTAAATCACATTCAGCTGCAGATTGTACACATTTAAATATTCCTGAATGACATGATTTACCTTTCCGCCCTTGAAGCTGAGCGTAAAGGGAACCTGCGCAAACCGATTCAGATCAATGCCGTTTTTCATGGCCTCAATCTCGCCGCTGCTGAAATGCTGGCGCAGCAGCCGGGAGGAAATTACCAGCATGATCTCCTCCGTGGCCAGCGTTCTGATCTGCAGTTCCGGGTGCGGCGTGGTGTTGATTCCAATGAACAGATCAATTTCGCCGGAAATCAGCCGCTTCTCCAACAGGGAGGTGTCCTCCTCACTGAAGGAGATGTTGACGTCCGGAAATTCCTGATAATATCGCGGCAGAACATAGGGAAGAATAATCGGCGCTCTGGAGGTGCTGATTCCCAGCGTAAAACTTCCCCGTTCTCCGCGGGATACGCCGGAGAGCTCCTTGTCCATGTAGTTTTCGAGAATATTGATGGTCTGCAGGCTGTTGATCATGATCTTCCCCGCTGTTGTCAGGCTCAGGTGGGGCTTTCTTTCAAATAGCGTCACCTGATACTCCTGCTCCAGCCGCCGGATATGGTCGCTGGCGCACTGAGGCGTGATGTGCAGCTGCTTGGCCGCCTCGGAAAAGCTCAGTTCCTTCGCCACAGCGAGAAATACATGGAAGCCAATTTTCATCCTCTTTTCCTCCAAACACACAGGAATCGGAAACGGCGGCTCATTCTAACCGGAATGAGCCGCCGTTTCCTTACCGGATCACATCAGCCGGGCTGCGTCAGAAGGTATAGCCTGCCATCGCAGGAAGCCAGGTAATAATTCCCGGCACATACGCAAACACGAACAGCAGCAGAATTTCAGCGCACATAAAGGGAATCACGCCCTTTACAATCTGCTTGAAATTCAGGCCGGAAATGGAAACCGCCGTAAACAGGTTGTATCCGAAAGGCGGCGTCACAAAACCGGCAACCAGGCAGATGCAGAACAGCATACCAATGTGAAGCTCATTACAGCCCAGGGAAATGCCCACCGGAATCAGGATGGGCGCCAGGATCAGCGTGGCGGCCACGTTATCCATCAGGCAGCCGACGATCAGCAGGACGATAACCAGCACCAGCAGGTACATGGCCTGGCTTCCGCCCACCAGATTGATGAAGCCCTCCGAGATAACCCCGCCGATCTGAGACTTGGAAATCACCCAGGAGAACAGCGAGGCGGCCGCAATGATAAAGTTCACCATGGTGGAGGTTTTCAGGGAAGCGATCAGAATGCGAGGCAGATCCTTTACCTTCAGCTCTTTCAGCGCAAAGCCGACCACCAGCGCGTAAACAATGCCGACCGCCGCGGATTCCGTGGGGGTGAAGACGCCGCCGTAAATGCCGCCCAGAATCAGAACCGGTAGGCCAAGGGCGCCCAGAGCCTTCCAAAACAGCCGCAGGGATTCCTTCAAATTGAACTTCATGGTCCCCGCGTGCTTGATTACCTCCGGGTTCCGGTAAGCAAACACCACGTTTACCAGAGACAGCACAATGGCAATCACAATGCCCGGTACCACGCCGGCCACAAACATTGCCGGAATGGACAGGTTCATGGTTACGCCGTAAATAATCATGGGAATGCTGGGAGGAATAATGGGACCCAGCGCACCGGCCGCCGCTACCAGACCCGCGCTGGTCTCTTTTGAATAGCCGGATTTAATCATGGACGGCAGCATAATCGATCCGATGGCCGCTACCGTGGCCGGACCGGAACCAGTCAGCGCCGCAAAAATCGCGCAGCTGAATACCGTCACAATTCCAAGTCCGCCGGGAAGCCAGCCCAGAAGACTCTTGGCCCAGTCTGTCAGACGCTTTGAAATGCCGCCGAAATCCATCAGGTTGCCCACCAGAATAAACAGGGGAACCGCCAGCAGCGTAAAGGAATTCAGGCCGTAGACCAGACGCTGCGCAACCATGAGGATGCTGGTGCCCGTGGTAAACAGATAGGCCATGCCGGAAGAAAGGATCGCAAAAGCCACCGGGACGCCCAGAAGCATCAGGCCAAAGAGAACAACAAACACAATGGTCATGCCTCCGCGCCCTCCTTCCGCTCCAGCAGGATTACTGCGATTTTTACAAACGCCTGGAACATCAGCAGAAGTCCGCCCACCGCCACCGCGGAGTTGATGCACCACATGGGGATTCCCATGGCGGTGCTCAGATTGGCCCGGGAGGTATACGCCAGCTGAAAGCCGGCATACAGCATGGCAGTGCCGTCAAAGAAAACAACCAGTTCAATAATGACGTCGACGGCCTTCCGGACGCCTCCCCGGAGTAAATCCAGAACCGCCGTCACGGTTGCGTGCTCACTTCCCTCAATGAGCAGGGACGCGCCCAGAAGATGCATCCACACAAAGCAGTAACGGGCCAGTTCCTCCGTCCAGGACAGTGAATTGTTCAGCACAAACCGGAAGAACACCTGTGTGACGCAGGCAATAATCAAAACCACAAAGATGGCAATTCCGACACAGCTGACCGTTTTATTCACAGCGTCGGATACCCGCTTAAGTGCTTTCATATTTCTCTCTCAGTCTCCCTTCCTATTCTAATAGATTTTCTTCAAAAAGGCTATGGTAAATTCTTCCGTCACTTGCCGGCTCCCACCAGCTCCCTGATCTGGCTCATCCATTCGCTTCCGATGTAGGACTCCATCTCATCATAGCAGGACTGCGCGGCCGCGCGGAAGGCAGAACTGTCCACCTCATCCGAGGAAATGATGGTCATGCCCTGCTCTGTCAGATCCGCTTCCATCTGGGACGCCGTCGCGTCGTTGTTGTCCCGGGCCGCCTTGGCAGCTTCCACAGCGGCATCCTTCAGAATCTGCTGATCCTCTTCAGACATGGAGTTCAGAACGCTGCTGGAGATGCAGACCGGCAGCGGAGAGTAGAACAGGTTTACGTTGTCGATGTACTTGCAGATATCCGGGAACCCGTTGGTATACAGCACGCTCAGAGGCGCGTCGCAGCCATCCACCGTACCCTGCTGAAGGGCGGTGAGCGTTTCACCCCAGGCCATAGGCGTCGCGTTTACTCCCAGTGCCTTATAGGCGGACAGGTAAATCGTGGTCTCCATGCTGCGGATCTTCAATCCAGCCAGATCGGACGGCACTTTGACCGCGGCGCTGCGAGTGCACAGCTGGCGGAAGCCGCCTTCGGAAAATGCCAGGCAGGTTACGCCGCTTCCCTCCATATTGTCCATCAGCGCCTGTCCAAACTCGCCGTCTATGATCGTGCGCGCCTGCTCCAGATTCTCGAAGATAAAGGGCAGGTCCAGCGTGCCGTTAGCCGGTACATAGGAGGAAACATAGGCGTTGGTCAGTACCGCCATGTCACAGGTTCCGATCTGCATTCCCTCCCACATTTCAGGCTCGGAGCCAAGCTGACTGCTGGGATATTCGTCCACCTTGATACGGCCGTTTGTCTTTTCCTCGACAATTTCCTTGAACCGGAGCGCCGTCACATGATACGGGTCATCGGCGTTGGAGGCGGTCGTGTAGCCGATGCTGAGCGTGCGGACCTCTCCGCCGCTGCCGCTGCCGCCGGCATTGCTTCCCCCGGCGTTTCCCCCGTTTGAACTGCCGCAGGCCGTCAGTCCCAGAATCAGGCTTCCCGCCAGAATTCCCGCCAATACATTTTTCATTTTCATCTTTATGCCCTCCTTGTTGAATTTCCTTTTCTTTTATTTTCGGGGTCATTCCCCTATGATCCGCGCTGGTACATCGTGGGTCAGATTCCGCAGCTCCCTTTCCGTCAGCCCCTCCTTCAGCAGCGTTTCAACAAAACGCTCATATTCTGATACAGGGGTAGGCTGTCCCGCCTGCCCGCGGTCAGTTGCAATATAGGCGCGCTCGCTGCCCACCATGCGGATGGCCGCAGCCATCTGCTGGGCGCTCACGCACTTCTGGGCGATATTAAACCAGTTCTTCTCGATCAGCACCCCCAGGTCGGCCATCTCCCTCTGCGTTTCCGCCGGGATAAAGGTTCGATGGAATTCCGGATGGGTCAAAATCATCCGGACGCCCCGCCGTCGTCCCTCTGTGCACAATCGGATCGATTCCTCCGGGCTGAGGTGGCCTGTCGCCAGAAAGGCATCGTATTTCTTCACCGTGTCCATAATATCATAGACGCTGTCCTTCAGGCTCTCCCCGTCTTCTTTCCAAATGGAAATGCCGGGCCGCCGGAAAAAATCGCCGTCCATGTTTCCAAAGCGGAGACTGTTGTCCGCATCCCGGGTCGGCATCCAGATAATCTTCGAGCCAACCTTCAGCGCGTTCTCCACGGCATATACATTCAATCCGCCGACAGGCCAGTTTAACGTCAGTCCGCCGTAAGCTTTTGCCCGGCAGTGGCTGTACTGATTGATCAGCCTGGCCCGGAGCGCGGTGGGCTCATAATGGCTTTTCAGCATCACGCCCGCCATCCCGGCCTGATCCGCGTCCCGAAGCAGCTGAAAGCCATCCTGGATTCTGGGAAACGCAGAAGGACTTGTATGCACATGGAGATCGTATGCCCCCACCATCAGCTCCCGCGCGGCTACTTTAAAATCCCTTTCCATTTTGAATATTCTGATTCCCCCCTTGCAATTTGCGTGCACCATGAAATCAAAAAGCAAACAGGGGCCGGTCCTTGTTCTTTTTGTTATGGCACAGTATAGCATCCGCGCATTTCAAGGTAAAACAAGAATTTACAGAATACAGGAAAGCAGCGGCTTGCCGCCCGCCCCTCAAAAACGCAATTTTTCGCAATTTTTCATTCAATCACCACGGAAAGCCCTGTGGGGCCAATGTCAATCTATACAATTTTATTTTTTCTTTTTCTACATAATCAGCAGTCCGGGTTCATCCGTTTTCTGCACAAACAGGCAGCGCAGCCTTCAAGAAGCGCTCCGGCCGCTGATTTTCACGTTCCGGTGCGCAGCTCCGTCCGCGGCCATATCCGGCGGGCGTGGATGGCTTCCGCATCCCGGCCCGCAAAACTCCGCGAGGCTTTCGGAACAAGCCGACCGCGGTCAGAGAATCAGAACGATTCCCTGACCGCGGTGATTTTTTCGTATGCCGTTCTGCCGGATTCCCCTTTTTCTTTTGCCCCGGCCGCGTCAGACTCCGGTCATAAACATCCGGGCCAGAATCATCTCCCGGGGCGTGGCGGCCGTGTAGGAGACGGTGTTGCTGTCCAGCTGGCGGGCACCCGGATACCAGCCGGCCGCGCGGGCCTTCTGATGCTCCTTAAATGAAATTTCCATTTCATAGGAGCTCTCCAGCGGCATAACCGGCGCCTTCCGGTTCAGCGCCGCCCGCACGCCGTCGTATATCCGCTCCTGGGCGTCCAGCGGATGGATGCTGCACACGGAATCCCCCACGCACTCCTTTACCGCCACGGTGACAATTCCCGGGTAAAAGGACTGGGCGCTGCGGCAGATTTCCCCGTCGCCGGACAGGAAAACGGACGGAACCCCATAGCCCGCGGCCCACAGGGCGTTCATGGAAAATTCCGAGGCCAGAACGCCGTTGACCCTGATCCAGTTGAACAGGCTGTGCTCAATGGTGTGAGCCAGAGGGCTCCCGGCGGTTCCCTCCGGGGCGTGATAGCCAATGTAGAGCACCGCGGAGAAGCTTTCATCCAGCCCGCCCATCATGGCGGCGGGAGAAGTCTGCCAGCCCCGGATCAGCCGTACCCCCCGGGGAAGCGCCTCGGGATCAATGTTCATGGCATCCTCATGCCCATCCTTCACAACCACCTCACAGCCGGCAGACACCGCCGCCTCGCAGGCCGCCCGGACCTCCGCCGTCATCTGCCGGCAGGCCCATTCATAACCCTTGCCGCCGCTTCTGGTCTCGCTCCAGGCCGTGACGCCCGCCACGCCCTCTATATCCGCGCTGATAAATACACGCATGCTTTTTTCCGCCTTTCTGAAGCTTTTATTTCCGTGGAACCCGCCCGCCGTCAGCAGCATGCGTTTTCCACAAATTCCTGAAACTGGTATTGCATAATTTCCAGAAACCGCTGTCAGTCCTCTGACCTCCTGTGTCTGTCAGCCGGATTGGGAGTCCTCCTGCGCCATGGCGCGGTAATCGGAGGGAGACTGTCCCGCAATCCGGCAGAAGTTCCGGAAGAAGGTGGAAAAATCATTATAGCCCACCTCCTCCGCAATGCGGTTGAAGGGCAGCGCCGTATCCCGGATCAGCCGGAGCGCCTCATGAATCCGCTTTTCCGTAATGTACTGCTTGGGCGTAATGCCGACGTAGCGGTTGAAATAGACGGAAAAGGTAGACTTTGAAAAGCCGCTCATCCGGACCAGATCCTCAATCTTCAAATCCTCGTAATAGCGCTGGTTGATATAGCGCAGCACCCGGCCGATGGCCCGGATGGGGCTGCAGTGGGGATCGTCTCCCGGCGCGGACCGGCTCGCGCCGGCGGCCCGCATGGCCTCCAGCAGCAGAATCACCGCCGCCGTGCAGATATGGCAGCCGCAGGTCCAGACGCCGGGGCAGCGGTGCTCCGGCCAGTTCAGCAGAAGAACGCAGCTCTCCCGCAGAAGGCGGTGAACCGCAGGGTCCGGCGTAAAAAAGGAAGGGCAGGTCCGAATCAGGCGCTTGGCATCCGGCACCGCTTCCGCCGCTTTTTGAAAAACCTCCTCCGCGAAAGACAGCGTATCATACACCGTGCTTCCATCCGACACAAAAAGGCTGTGCTCCTGACCGGGCAGGGTGAAAAACAGATCTCCCGGGAGCTGGCTGCTTGTCTCCCGGTTCTGCATCTGGGCAATCCGTCCGCTTTCCACAATGGTAAGCTGGTAAAACATATGACTGTGGGGCTTGACAAAACCGCTGAAACCCTGATCCCGAAAGATGTGATACAGCCCGCCCGCCAGAAACAGATTTCGTCTGTTTTTATTGTTCATATTGCCTCCTTTGCGCTGTGAAAGGACATTTGTTTTTGTGTGGCAATAATATTCTATCTGAAATTTGGAAAATTTGCAATGTAAAAATGCTTGCGGATGGAAGAAATACAATTGCCATATCGCAAGCCTGCATGTATGATATTACAAAAATTCATTTTCAATTTTTCCACCGCACTCTGAGAAAGCCCCTTCC
>ERZ808240.1593-NODE-1593-length-27517-cov-4.566383_pt1 | contig 27517 bp, 30 predicted proteins | sample MGYA00521084_ERZ808240 | MGnify/ENA primary metagenome ERZ808240 (study PRJEB31516, sample SAMN03275571) | gut metagenome | biome: mammalia-associated habitat; material: feces | host: Papio cynocephalus | place: Kenya | collected 2012-08-06 ... | reverse complement strand
ATTTTATTGCGATTTTCGCTCTATGTGCATAGTGGCACCATCTGCGGTTTCTTTACTTAAAGGTTATTTCCGTGAAGTCGAAACCAAGCGACCTGGGTGGAGCAACATGGACTTCCGCTCTTTTCTTGACACTGTAGAGCTGAATGGTGAAGACTTGGTATACCTTGACCCTCCATACCTCATCACATTCAGCGAGTACAACAAGTATTGGAATGAACAGACAGAGCGGGATTTGCTGGCAATTCTTGACGCGCTGTCAGACCGGGGCGTCAGGTTTGCCATTTCCAATGTTACACATTACAAGGGGCGTGAGAACAAGATATTTATCGAATGGTCACGAAAATACGACACGCACCCTGTCAAGAGCAATTACATCAGTTACCACGACAATACGGTCAAACGTTTCAACGAAGTTCTGATAACAAATTATTGATATGACAAACCTGGATGTAAACCGCTTCTGTACACAACGACTATTCGCAATCCCGAGCGATACAAAGATTTCATGCACATACTCAAGCGCTATGACGGGAAAGAGTTGAATGACAAAACTATAGAGAGTTTTGAGTGTGACCTTTTCAAGGTCGGGCTTTATCGTCCCATGCTTCAGCCGGCATCAGTGCAACGGAAATGGGCATCTTCCAAGTCCGGGGAGTTTGCAGACCAGCCCCTGACCGATGAAGAGGCGGTGCAGATCTACACAATGAACGACCCCAACAGCAACAATGGCATCAAAGGCCACAAGGAGGCCGGATTCCCGAAAGGATGGCCGAGCCGCTTTGACACCCAGTTCAAACTGATGAAAGCACTCGGTTTTGTTTACTACAAGATGAACGAGCCGATAAGGTTTTCGCAGACCGGCGATTACCTTGCGGCAAGTGTTGAGATTGTTGCAGAAGACGGCAGTGTCTCGCGTGAGGTGGTTCATCCTGAATATGAGCAAATGGCATTTATGCAAGCATTTGCCAAGCAACAACGGTGCAATCCGTTCATCCGCGAACTCAATGACAACATTCCGCTCATCCTGCTTTTGCAGGTCATAAAGCTGCTAGACAATGACCCGCAATTCAACAGCTGCGGCATTTCGTATAAGGAAATTCCGTTGCTGCTGTTCTGGAAGGACAATGACGCAGAAGCGCTCTGCCGTCGAATAAAGCAGCTCCGTTCAGAGTACGGCTACAACCCCTCTGACGAGGTAATACAGGATATATGCGTGGATGAAATACTCGGCGGGTTCAAGAAATTCAAACTGAAATCCATAGTTGCGGAATATCCAGACGATTTCGTCCGCAAGATGCGCATGACTGGGCTTGTGTCTTTCAGAGGCGGCGGACGCTTCATCGACATCAACCATAACGAGGACTGCAAGATCAACTATATAATCGGGGCATACTCCCAATATGAGAAATATCAGACCGAAATGGCGTATTTTGAGTATATGTCGGCAGTTGACGAAAAGCTGTTCTCCCTGCATGCTGCGGAGATGCCCAAAACAGTCGCAGCAGAGAAGCTGTCTGAGTTGGTCACAGATTACCCTTGGGAGACCATTAAGACCGAGCTTAACAATCTCGCGAAGAAAAAAGCGTCCAAGCATGATGTTCTGCGCTTCATTGCCGCTCCGGCACGGTTGGAGTTTCTGACCGCACTTGCCATCAAGTCGCAGCTGCCAGAAGTGACTGTCATTCCCAATTACACGTGCGATGACGAGGGCTTGCCTACGTCAACAGCCCGAGGCAACGTCGGCGACATAGAGTGCTATGAACGCCAGAACGGCGTGCTGGTGGAAGTGACCATGGCAGAAGGACGGCAGCAGACTGTCATGGAGGTATGGCCCATTGAGCGGCATCTGTCAGACTTTCTGCATAAGGTTGAGCCAGGCGATGCCCAGTGCATCTTTGTCGCACCGACTATATATGGCGACACGGAACGACAGATAAGTTTCGTCCGCTATGACAGCGGGCTGACGATACGGCCTTACCGGATTGAAGACTTTGTAGGGTATATGGAACAGGCTTCGGGCATATTTCGCTTGCCGCTTGAATCTACAAGAGAAAATTATCGCTGAAATGCTTGTGTGTCCCGGATATTATTGCTAATTTTGTACCCGATTTGTGGCACATCCTGTAAAGTCGCTGAAAATGATGCACTTGGCGATGATATGAGAACTGAGATGGCGGCCTCAATTCGAATGAGTTTATAATTTAGAAAAATTAAAAACAACAGCCATGTCGAAAATTTGTCAGATAACAGGCAGAAAATCACAGGTGGGAAACAATGTCTCCCACTCCAAACGCCGCACAAAACGCAGATTTCACGTAAATCTGCACCGCAAGAAATTCTACTGGGTAGAGCAGGATATGTGGATTGAGCTCCGCGTCAGCGCACACGCTCTCCGCACAATCAACAAAATCGGCCTCAACGCAGCCCTCAAACGCGCTGAAAAGCAAGGTCACCTCGATTTCAAAGACATCGTAATCGTTTCCCTCTAATCCAACACACCCGGAACTATGGCAAAGAAAGCAAAAGGCAACAGAGTGCAGGTCATTCTGGAATGCACAGAACATAAGGCAAGCGGTATGCCCGGTATGTCTCGTTACATCACCACCAAGAACCGCAAGAACACCACAGAGCGTCTCGAGTTGAAGAAATACAACCCGATTCTGAAGAAAATGACCATCCACAAAGAAATCAAATAAGGAATAAGCCATGGCAAAAAAAACCGTCGCGTCTCTTCAGAAAGGTGAAGGACGCACCTACAGCAAAATCATCAAAATGGAGAAGTCTCCTAAGACCGGCGCTTATGTCTTCAAAGAGGAGATGGTGCCCAACGATGCAGTTCAGGCAGCCCTGAAGTAAGATGCCCCCCCCACACAATACGATATACAAGAGGATGTGCCAATCATGGCGCATCCTCTGTTTTTATGCGCAGCAGGGTAGGGACACGGTGTGCTGTGTCCGCATTCAAGTCGTTGCAAATCAAACAATTGTACTCGCCGCCCTTCGGACACGGCATGCCGTGTCCCTACCCAGATGCGCATAAAAACAGGGTGCGCCAAAATAGGCGCACCCTGTTTTGTATATGGTCGGGAAAATGTGCTTACTTGTTGATGATGCGCTTTGCGCCGATGTAGCGAGGCACGTAGTAGCCCTCGAAGTTGCTGATGCGCACGCCGCGTATGCTCGCGTGGATGAACTTGAACGTGCCTTTCTCGTTGTCTGCTTCCCAGACGATGCCGACATGGCCGACATTCTTGCCGCTGGAGCGTGAGGTGAAGAAGACGAGGTCGCCTTTGCGCAGCTCGTTGCGCGATACGGGAGTGCCCTGTGTGTACTGGATGCGTGAACCCGGGGAGAGGTTGTAGCCGAACTGCTTGTATACATAGCTTGTGAAGCCTGAGCAGTCGAATGTGTTCGGGCCGTGTGTGCCGTGTACGTAACGCTTGCCGATGTGTTTCTGAGCCTCGGCAAGCAGGTCGTTGATCATCTGTGATGATTCGGCGGAAAGGCCGCTTATCTGGTTCTTGCGGTCGATGTCATGTTTCACCATGTTGTTGATGACATCGCGGTCCATGCGGTTCTTGTTGTTGGCGAGTTGCTCGCGGTGTGCCTTGTTGTGGGCTGCACGGGCGGCTGCAGACGTGTGTGTCTGAGCTGTTGTGATGAGGGTGGAAAAAGTTATTATCGAAGCGGTTATAATGGTTTTGAAGTTCATATTCGATTCCGATTTTGTTCGTTTTCGTATGCAAAGGTAATACTTTAATTGTTCTGAAACCAAATGCGAGGGACTTATAATCAGATATTTAATTGTAATTACCATATCGCACACCCCTGTGGGCTGTGTGCAAAATCGGAGATATTGACCAATATATCGCCCATATATCATGGATTGGGCGGTGTAATCGGTAAATATGTAGAATGTAATATGCAAAGTGCTGAAAATCAAGATGCGCCCAAATCATTGATGCAAATTAACAGTGCGGCGGTGGTTGCAGAGCGGTGTCAGGACGGTCTTGCGCTGTATGCCGTCAAACAGCAGCGGTGTTGCGTATGCCGAGAAAAATGGGTAAATTCGCACCGCTTTTGGCAATCAAATCTGATGAGGCAAGATGACTGAATTATCCAAGGAGCAACGGGTGCGTTACTCGCGCAATATCATGGTGGATGAGGTAGGCACGGAGGGGCAGAAACGGCTGCTCGCGTCGTCGGTTTTCGTGCTCGGGTGCGGCGCGCTCGGGTCGATAGCTGCGGCTTACCTCGCCGGTGCCGGCGTAGGGCGCATCATCGTGGCGGACTTCGACACTGTTGACATTTCCAACCTGCAGCGGCAGCTGACGTTCAGCGAGTGTGACGCTGGGACGGACAAGGCCGGTGCGCTTGCGCGGCGGCTGCGCGAGATAAATTCCGGCATCGAGGTGACTGCCGTTTCCGGTCTTGTCAACGCTGACATGGCTCGCGAACTTTTCCGTGGCAACGATTTCGTAATCGACGCATCGGACAATCCTGACACCAAGTATATGATAGACACTGTCTGCGGCGAACTCTCGTTGCCTTACACCATAGCCGGCGTGCTGGCTATGCGCGGACAGGTGATGACGCACGTCCCTGGCACGGCTGCGTATTCCGACTTCTTCCCTGAAAGTGCCGGCAGCGCATACACGCCGTGCAGCATCGGCGGCGTGCTCGGCCCGTTGCCGGGCATCGTGGGGTCGATACAGGCTCTCGAGGCGATAAAATACTTGACGGGGACGGGGCAGCTGCTTACTGACAGGTTGCTCATGATAGATGGTGAAACGATGAAATTTTCCGAGGTTGATATATGAAACAGGGTACAGCACTGCTGATTACAGCCGTTTTTGCGGTGTCTGGGATAGGGTGGAGCATACTGTTCAGCCACCTTGCCGACAGTGCGCGGCGCGAGATAGCCGGCGAACAGCAGCGGCTCGCGGCACTCACCGACAGCATCGCTATGCAGGACTCGCTGGCAAGAGCCGATTCGCTTGCCAAAAACATTGTCACCCCCGACCTCGCATTCCATGACCTGCACGGGCGTGTGCGAGATGTGTCGTTTGGCGAGGAGCGCATCTCCTTTGACCGCAACGGCGTGTGGACCAATCCGTCAAAGTATGTGTCGCGTTTCGGCAACTCGCTCTCGTTCACGCGCAACAAGTTGGGCAACATCATAGCCGGTTGCACTGCGGAGCGCGAGGGCGGCGTGCCGATAGAGAGCGTCGAGTATGACTGGAAGGACAACCGAGTCACAAAAGTCACCGCAGAGTGCTATGGAGGGGAATACCGTATAACATATAGGTATGACCACCACAACCGTCTGATTGAATCCACAACCGTAAGCCGTGACGATACGGGAGAGTCTGACGTTTCCACCACATACACATACCTCAAGTTTGACAGCTACGGCAACTGGACAGAGCGCAATGCCCGCTCCGCCATACGCACTGTGCAGTATGACGGCTATTATGACGAGGACAACGACACGTTTATCGACAATGACGAGCCGTTTTTGGACAGCAGCGAGGAGTTGCAGCGCCGTTCAATAACCTATTACAACTGAACATATGGAGAACGCAGGCAATGAAAATACCAAGGGCTGGCTGGCGGGTCGCGCCGGAATCGGGCTTGTCATATTGATGGCGGTGGTGGGGGTGGCCTCGCTGGCGAGCATCTCATACTATATCGCCGACTATGTCGGTGCGCGTCACGAGCTGTCCGTGGCGCACCGGCAATGCACGGAGGCGGCAAGGGAACTCGAATACTCCAAAGACTAATAACACATACATATCATGGCAAAGAAAGTATTGATACTGTCCGGCAGCCCGCGTCACGGCGGCAATTCCGACACTCTCTGCGACCGCTTCATGCAGGGCGCGAAGGAAGCCGGCAACGAGGTGGAGAAGGTGTTTGTCTCCGACCTGAAAATAGGGTATTGCTGCGCATGCTACCACTGCCAGCGCAACGGCGGCGAGTGCTGCAAGAAGGACGACATGCAGCAGCTCATGCCCAAAATTCTCAACGCAGACGTGATGGTATTCTCGTCGCCAGTCTACATGTACTCCATATCGGCGCAGCTGAAGACGGTGTTTGACCGCATGATGGCGCAATATGAGGCGATACGCGACAAGGAGCTGTATTACATCATGACCGCAGCGGAAGACGCCACGGACACTATGGACACCACATTGGCCTGTATGCGCGGCATGGCAGCGTGCATCCCCGGCTCGCGCGAATTGGGCGTAATATACGGCAAAGGCGTGTACATGAAGGGCGAGGTGCTCGACAACCCGGCGTATAACGAGGCTTACGAGATGGGCAAGACCGTCAAGTGACACGCCGCATTGAACACGAAACTAAGCAAAAGAGATATGGGGCAAATCGCCCCATATCTCTTTTGCAATATACCCGGCATAGTATGTGCCCGGCACGCAGTGTCCCTGCCGTGACAGCCCAATTATTGCGAGGTGAGGCGTTGTAGTCAGACGGCAACCTTGACAGCCTTGCCGCCGAGGCGCACCATATATATGCCGTGAGCCAGTCCGCTTACAGTTGTGGCGGCGCCACGGTATACGCAATTGCCGGCAATATTGTAGACCTCAATGAGGGAAGCGTCGCCGCAGCCGTCGATGATTATCGTGCCGCCAACGGCTCTTGCCGTAATGTTGTCAGCCTCGCTTTCGGCTATGCCGGCACTTGATTCAATTATGTTCTTGAAGTCCATCCAGCCACCCGTCATCTCGTAGTCGGTTTTGCTGCCGACCGGGACAATCAGTGACCCATCTTTTGTAGTGCCGGTTGAGAAATAGGCTCGGCATACCGGCGGCTCGTAGGTGTTGCAGCTTACGACACGCAGCGCATTGCAGCCGTCAAAGGCGTAGCTGTCAATCTTTTTGAGGTTCCACGACAGCGAGACGGAGATGAGGAAGTTGTTCCTCATAATAGAAAACGGACGTATGACTTCGACCGATGCCGGCACTTTGAATTCACCTTCGCCTTTACCCATAGGGTAGAACACCAGTTCGGTTACATCCTTAGTGTACAGCACATTGTCGAGCGCGCACAAATGAGGGTTGGTTGATGATACCTGAATATTTGCCAGTGAGTTGCAATTGTCAAATGCCCAAGCGCCAACCGATTCCAATGAGTCGCCGATAGTCAATGACTCCAGCGAGGTGCAGCCGTAGAAGGCATTGTCATTGATTGTCCGGACAGAATCGGGCAGCTTTATGCTCGTGAAGGGACAGTCGGCGAAAGCCCAGTCGCCGATATATGCCGGCCCGTTGGCGATTTCGACCTCTTTGAGTGTCTCGCAGCCGCTGAATAGAGATCGTTCTATGGCTGTCAGCCCACTGCCGAGTTTCACCTTCTTCAGCGAGGTGCAGCTGGCAAACGCTTCCTCCCCGACAGAGGCGACGTTTTTCCCTATTGTCAGTGTCTCGATGTTTTCTGCGTGAGAGAAAGCCTTGCCGTTGATTTCGACGACTGTGAACTCTTCCTCCTCCGCGCCCTCGACGGGACGTGCATATTTCACCTTGTCAATGACCAAGTCTGCGGGCAGCTGTGACTTGTTATTGACTGATGTGATCATGACAGTGCGGTCGGCTTCGGAGACAACTTCATAGAAAATGTTGTCAACGGAAAATGACGTGCCTTCAGGCAGCGCGGCTGCCGGCAGCGCTGCAAGGGCAAGAACCCCTGCAATGGCAATGTTGCGTAAATGTATTCTCATAAACGTGGTTTTTTGAGTGTTAGTCGTTATTCGATTTTGTTTGCAAAAATAGCCATGCGACGCGCTATTTCTGTTGTATTTGCTGTTGTATTTTTCGCAAAATGCAGAAATACAACGCGAAACCGGATAATACAACAAATAGTGCGGCGCATCGGCGATGCTGCGGCGTGTTTTCGCTATGTCCGAAGCCTCGCAGTGAGGCGGCTTGCAAGCGAGGTGCGTGACGCGCAAGCGCTGTGCCGGCACAGCGTGGGCAGCTGCCGGGGCTGTATATTTTGGTGTTCGGCTGATTATTTGTAACTTTGTACAACCAAGAAATGAAGAAGACGATGACTTTGAAAGATTTGGAATCGAAAGTCCTGGCTGGCGGTGTCCTCACTCGCGAGGAAGCAGAATATCTGGCTGCATATCCCGACCTCGACGCGCTGTGTGACGCAGCCGAGCGCATCAAGCGCAAGTTTGTAGGAGATCTCGTAGATTCATGCTCCATAGTGAATGCCCGCAGTGGGCTTTGCGGCGAGGACTGCAAGTGGTGCGCCCAGTCGCGCCATTATTCTACGGGTTGCGAACAGTACCCGATGATAGGCGAGGAGGAGATGATGAAGGCTGCACGCGCCAACGAGCGTGAGGGAATACTCCGTTTTTCGCTCGTAACGAGCGGCCGCAGCGTGTCCAAGGAGGACATGAAGGAGTTCTGCCGTATGATACGCCGCCTTGCCAGCGAGACATCGCTGTACCTCTGCGCCTCGATGGGGCTGCTCGACAAAGAGCGTATGCAGATGCTTGCGGATGCCGGCATAAAGCGTTACCACTGCAACATGGAGACATCGTCCAAGGTGTTCCGCCGCTTGTGCAGCACGCACACGCCAGAAGACAAGCTCAACACCATTCGCGCAGCACGCGAGTGCGGCATGGCAGTATGCTCCGGTGGCATCATCGGCATGGGCGAGGACATGAATGACCGCATAGATTTCGCGTTTGAGCTTGCACAGCTCGATGTCGATTCAGTGCCTATCAACATACTCAACCCGATACCCGGAACGCCGCTTGCAGACCAGCCGCTGATTTCAGAGGAAGACGTAATCCGCACTGTGGCTGTGTTCCGTTTCATACTGCCGCGCAAGTCAATCCGCTTTGCCGGCGGGCGTATGCGGTTGAGCCACAAGTCGATGCTTCGCATCATGACAGGCGGCATGAACGGCGTGCTGATGGGCGATATGCTCACTACGGTCAGCAATACGATAGCCGACGACCGCAAGCTGTTTGACGAGGCGAAAATGGAGTTTTGACCTGGGCTGTCGAGCCACGGTTATTTGACACAACGCGCTGCATCCAGCTGCTCTCAAGCCGCGCAGCGACAACATAACGACTAATACAACAAGGATGGATATATCAATAGTAGTCCCCCTGTACAATGAGGCCGAATCCCTGCCCGAACTGACGGCATGGATAGAGCGCGTCATGGCTGAAAACGGTTTCAGCTACGAGATATGGTTTATCGACGACGGGTCTACGGACTCCTCATGGGAGATAATCAAGCAGCTCCGCGAGTCCAACCCTGCGATACATGGCGTGTCGTTCTCGCGCAACTACGGCAAGTCGCCGGCTCTGAACGTCGGCTTCGGCCGTGCGCAGGGCGATGTGGTCATCACCATGGATGCCGACTTGCAGGACAGCCCCGACGAGATACCGGAATTGTTCCGCATGATAACCGTTGAGGGCTACGACCTTGTGTCCGGGTGGAAGAAGAAGCGGTATGACCCGCTTTCCAAGACTATCCCGACCAAGCTGTTCAACGCTACGGCCCGCAAGGTGAGCGGCATCAAGAACCTGCATGACTTCAACTGTGGTCTTAAAGCGTACCGTCGCGAAGTGGTCAAGCATATTGAGGTTTACGGCGATATGCACCGCTACATACCGTATCTGGCCAAGAACGCCGGTTACGCCAAAATCGGGGAGAAGGTGGTGCATCATCAGGCCCGCAAGTACGGCAAAACCAAGTTCGGCCTCGACCGTTTCGTCAACGGCTACCTCGACCTCGGCACGCTGTGGTTCCAGAGCCGTTTCGGCATCAAGCCTATGCACCTGTTCGGACTGCTCGGCTCGTTGATGTTCATAATTGGCATGATAGCGATACTCGTGGTGCTGATACTGAAAATGGTCAGCGTCTGTTCCGACACCTACCATTTCTATGCCACCAATTCTGTATATTTCTACCTGTCGCTGGCGTGCATGGTCATGGGGCTGCAATTCTTCCTCACCGGTTTTGTCGGCGAGCTGATAACGCGCAATTCCGCAGAGCGGAACAATTATCTGATCGCAAATGAATTGTAGACGGCTTGCCCTCATGCACACAACCATGCTGGCAGCGGCGGCAATGTTGCTGCTGGTTGCGGTCACGTCGTGTGTCTCAGACGAGTGTGAGGGCAACAAGAACTCCTTGCCATACGCCGGGTTCTTCTCCTCCGAACTTTCGCCGAAGACTATTTCCGTAGACTCGATAACAGTCTACGGCGAAGGTGCGCCGAATGATTCGTTGTTAATAGACAATGGTGAGGGCGTTGCTTCGGTCTACCTGCCGTTCCGCATTGACGGCGGCGAAAGCACATTTGTGATACAATACAACCAGAAGCGGCTGCGCGGCCTGACAGACCGCATCACGTTCCGTTACGAGGCTGTCCCGGATTTTGTATCTGCCGCCTGCGGTGTGGTATACGACTACCGAATAGACAATATCGAGCATACGAAGAACCTGATAGATTCGGTCAGGTGTCCCGGTATGGTGATTTCTAATGCAAACGAACAGAACATCCGCGTCTATTTCCGTGTGAGCACGGAGGAGGATGCCCAATAACAGACAGCCGTCATGCGATTATTCACAAGGTTAACCATAGTGTTTCTGATGCTGCTGCAAGCGGCGGCTATGGCGGCGCAGGAGCGCAAGATCACTCCTGTCGAGACTGATGACAAGAAGCCGCAGCAGCCGGTGCTCCACTATTATGACAAGCACGGCAACCCGTTGAAAGACCCTGTCCTCTTCCTCTCAGAACTCGACACGGTGCAAGCGGTGAAGCCCCGGCCTGTATACCCGGCACTGAACGGCGTGAGCGTCGGCTTCAACTTCTTTGACCTGTCCATGAAGGCTTTCGGACAGCGGTATGCCAATGTGGACGTGTGGGCAGACCTGTCGATACACAACTGGCTGTTCCCGACAGTGGAGGCTGGTGTGGGCTTCGGCGAGAACAATCCCGAGGACGGCAATTACCGGTACAAGGCAAAGCCTTCGTTATATGTCAAGCTCGGCGCGAACTATAATTTCCTCTACAAGAGCAACCCCGACTATCAGGCATTTCTTGGCGTGCGTGCCGGGTATTCGTCTTTTTCATACGACATTTACGGCATATCTGTCGGCACTGACTATTGGGGACAGACCAACACTTTTGACCTCAAAGGTCAGCGGGCGTCCGCGCTCTATGGGGAAGTGCTTGCAGGCATCAAGGTCAAGATATACCGCCGGCTCTCGCTGGGGTGGACTGCCCGCTACCATTTCATGTTCCACCGCAAAGACGGCAGCAACTCCACGCCGTGGCTGATACCGGGCTATGGCGCGAACAATCGTCTCTCCGCAACGTTTTCCATTATATACACCCTGCCACTGGCAAAACAGAGCACAGGCGAGGGTGCGAAAGAGATACAATAGAAACAATTCAAATATCCAAACATGAACAGTTTCGTATATAACATTCCGACCAAAGTCTACTTCGGCGTAAACCAGCTGCACAACCTCGGCCGGGAGATTTCCGTCTACGGCAAGCGCGTCCTGATGACGTACGGAGGCGGCAGCATCAAGAGAACAGGCCTGTATGACCGTGTCATGGCTGAACTCACGAAATGTGGCGCTGAGGTGTTTGAACTCGGCGGCATCGACCCGAATCCTCGCGTGTCGTCAGTCCGCGAGGGTGCTCGCATGTGCAAGGAACACAACATCGACGTGCTTCTGGCTGTCGGCGGCGGCTCGACCATTGACTGCACCAAATGGATTGCTGCTTCGGCATGCGTAGACCATGACGCTTGGGATTTCTTCAACGATAAGAAAGCTCCGGTCAACAAGGCGCTGCCTGTCATCACAATACTGACGCTTGCGGCTACCGGTTCTGAAATGGACAGCGGTGGCGTAATCAGCAACCCCGAGACGAATGACAAGATAGGTCGGCTCAGCCCGCTCCTTTTCCCGAAAGTGTCATTCCTCGACCCGACAGTGACATATACCGTAAACCGTTACCAGACTGCTTGCGGTACAGCCGACATATTCTCGCATATTTGCGAGGTATATTTCAACGTGAACAAGGACCTTGAGATGCTCGACCAGATTATGGAGGCATTGATGCGCACCCTGATCCAGTTTGCTCCAGTGGCTCTTGAAAAGCCGGACGACTACGAGGCTCGTGCCAACTTGATGTGGACATCCTCATGGGCAATCAACGGTTTCATCAACGGCGGCAAGGTCAAGGCTTGGAGTTGCCACCCGATGGAGCATGAGCTGTCGGCATTCTATGACATCACCCATGGTCTCGGTCTTGCCATACTCACTCCGCGCTGGATGCGTTACTGCATGAACGAAACTACGATGCCTCGCCTCGCTCGCTTCGCCCGCAATGTGTTCGGCGTAAAAGAAGATTGTGACCGCAAGGCTGCTGAAGCGGGTATCGCTTGCATGGAGAAGTTCCTGTATGGAGCTCTTGGGCTGAAAGACAACTTGCGTGAGCTGGATATAGACGACAGCAAGTTTGCCGTAATGGCAGAGAAGGCATGCGGCGGCGACTGCATCCACGGCTTCATAGACCTCCGTAAGGAGGACATCGAAAAGATATACCGCATGTGCCTGTAAACGCAGGTGCAAACCCTCCTGAGGGAGCAAAATGATTATGCGCAAACGTGTTGAACTTATGTTTTACAGCACGTTTGCGTATTTTTATACCCAGAAATTTTGTCGGTCGAAGCAAAAAAACTACCTTTGCATCAACCTTAAACAATCTTTTTTACCTTAAGATTTTTTACCTGTAGAAACTCATAAAGGGAGCGACCGTGGTGGTTATCTCCCTTTGTTTTTTGTATCCACACAGACACATAATAAATCCTCGCGGCATACATTGTCGCGAGGATTTGTATCATATTGGTTTTGAATAGTTTATTATTGATGTTCGCTTGCGGTTTCTGTTGCGTTTGCCGGTATCGGAGCAGCTGTCGTGGCGCGGTATTTCGCTTCCCAGCCGAGAGCCGATGCTCCAAGCACAGCCGCGTCGCTCTCCTTCAGTTCCGAGAGCAGTATCTTGACAGTGCCCCGGAATACGGGGAACATATTGGCATCCATGGCGGCTTTGACCGGTTTGAGCAGGAAGTCTCCGCTCTTGGCAAGTCCGCCGAAAAGGATGATGGCCTGCGGCGAAGAGAATGAAACCATGTCGGCAAACGCCTCGCCCAGAATATTGCCGGTATATTCAAATATGTCCTTGGCAATCTTGTCGCCGGCAACGGCAGCGTCATATACGTCTTTTGAGGTGATGCTCTCGATGTCCATGCCGCGCAGCAGCGACGGCTCTGTGCGTATTTCCAGGAACTCACGAGCTGTGCGTGCCACACCGGTGGCCGAGCAGTAAGCCTCGAGGCAACCAGTGCGTCCGCAGCCGCATACACGTCCGTTGCGGCGTTTCATGATGACATGTCCCAATTCGCCCGCAAACCCGGTCGAGCCGTAGACAAGCTGCCCGTTGATGACGATGCCCGAGCCCACGCCAGTGCCGAGCGTTATCATGATGAAATCCTTCATGCCGCGAGCCGCGCCGTAGGTCATTTCGCCGAGCGCGGCAGCGTTGGCGTCATTGGTGATTGCCACCGGTATGCCCGAGAAGGCGCGGCTGAGGGTGTCTGCAAACGGGACTGTACCCCAGGGCAGGTTGGGCGGCGACTGTATCTCGCCGGTATAGTAGTTGGCGTTGGGCGCGCCCACGCCGATGCCCTGTATTTTGTCCTGCGCGTCGTTTGCCGCGAGCAGACGCTCGATGCCGTCGTGCAGGTCGGCTATGTATTCGTCAAACTTCGGGTGTTTGAAAGTCTTGATGGAGTCGCTTGCCACGACATGGCCACGGGCATCCACGATGCCGAAGACGGTATTGGTGCCGCCTATGTCAATGCCCAGTACATACGGTTTGCTCATAATGTTTTTCCTTTCAGTCAAGTGTTTCTTTTGCAGATTAATTGCCTTGCAATCAATTCTGATTACAAATATATGAATTTATTCCGACATGCCGAATAGGCGGCGGCGAAAAATGCGTCACTCGTAGCGCATGGCACGCGACGGTGATATGCGCGACACGAAGCGCGAGGGGAGGAGCAGGGTCAGGAATATGACTGCAACCGTCGCGATATTGAGCAACGCGAATGACCACCAGTCGAGCGATACCGGCACAAAGTCGAAGTAGTAGGAGTCTGCATCGAGCGGTATGAAATGCGTTTTGTCCTGTATCACGAGCAGCGTTAACATAAGCGCATTGCCAATCAGCAGCCCCCAAAGCGCGACCCTTATTGACAAATATATGAACACGCGCCCGAGCGAGCGGTTTGACATGCCGAGCGAGCGGACGATGCCGATAAACCGTGTCTTGTCGATGATGATGATCAGCATGCCAGAAATCAGCGTAATGCACGCCACTGCGACCATGAGTGTCAGCACCACTATCACGTTGGTGTCAAGCAGGTTGAGCCATTGGAAGTAGTTTGCCCCCTGAACGTGCGCGTTCTCGGTCATGTATGCCTTGTCAACCTTGCCTGCTGTCATGGCACGAACCAAGCGCGAATGAAGATCCAAGGTGTTCTCGTCCAGACGCTTGAAGTCATTTGTCATGACCTTGATTGACGTACCTTCGGTGCGGTTAAGCCCGGCGATGCCTTGCAGCAGCCGGATGTCGCCGAACATCAGTGCATCGTCATAGTTCTCGAAATGAGTGTTGAAAATCCCTGCAATGGCGAGTTTTCTCACCCGCACGTCGTCAGTAATGAAATATGTGTCTATCGAGCCGCCCACTTTCAGCCCTAGCTGGTCTGCTGCCATTTGCGAGACAATTACGCTGTCAGAGCGTTGCTGCCCTCCGAAGGCTGGCATCTTGCCGTCAACGAGCGAACCTTGCAGGAAATCCATGTCCGCGCCCTCGCCGAGACCGCGCAGGTATACCCCTTTGAAGTCACTCTCCGTCTTCAGTATGACAGGCATCGAGACTTCGAGCGAATATGATGTGATGTAGTCCGCGTCATCAAGTATTCTGCGCAGGGCAGGGGTGAGCTGGACGATGTTCGCCTCGGTGTCTGCTTCGGACTGCGCGAGGGAGTAGAGTGTTATGTGCGAATTGAAGCCGGTAATCTTGGCGGTGATTTCATTCTTGAAGCCGAGGACTATCGCTATCGAGGCGAGCATCACGGCTATGGATATGGAGACAGCCGCGACAGCCACCTTGACAGCCGGGGTGCTTTTGTGTCCAGATGACGACAGGGACAGCCGTCGGGATATGTACAGGGGGCAATTCATTCTGCTTTTATGTGGAGGCATACGGTCTCGACACGAGTGCAAAAGTAGCAATTTTTTTTGTAATGCGAGGGCCGAGGCAAGCCTGTGGGCGCGAGCCGTGTATATTTATATGGTGCAGCGGAGATTTTTCCGTTGAAATTTTTTCTGTTAGCAGATTAATGACTAACTTTGCACGGGATAAATGGGGCAGCCGTGCCAGCTGCGGTTTCCCTCGCATCCCATACAGCGGTGAAAGTCAAATCTCCGGCGTGCAAGCGAGAGGGAGAGGTGACGTCGCCGTATGTATGCGCATATTTGGAAACAGACAAATCTATTATAAACCAAGAGCTATTTAATTATGGCAGAAAACACTGAAAAACTGTTTGATATGTTTCCGCCTATCTCCACTGAAGAGTGGAAGGCGAAAATAATCACCGATTTGAAGGGTGCCGATTTCGACAAGAAATTGGTATGGCGCACCAATGAGGGTTTCAATGTGCAGCCTTTCTATCGCGCAGAGGACATCGAGGGGCTCTATACGCTCGGCTCGATGCCCGGACAGTTCCCGTATGTCCGCGGAACACGCGACAAAAACACCTGGCTCATCCGCCAGCAGATCCAGGGCGAGACAGCGGAGGAGATGAACCGCAATGCCGTTCATGTGCTCGATCGCGGTGTTGACTCTCTCGGCTTCAAGCTTGACAAGGATTTCAACACTGCCGATTTCGCTGTGCTTTTCCGCGACATCGACCTTAAGAAGGTGGAAATCAACATCGACGCTTGCCCACTCTGCATTGAGAAGATTGCAGCCGGACTGGTAGAATATATCAACGCAAACGGTCTCGCCGACGATTTCCGCGGCTCGGTTGACTTCAACCCGTACAAGCGTTTGATCAAGCATGGTCTTCCTTTCCCGGAGGACATCTGCAAAGTTGCAATGCGTGTCTATGAGACCGTTAAGCCGGTCAAGGGCCTCCGTTGCTTTGCTGTAGACAGCTACATATTCTGCAACGCCGGCGCATACATCACCGAAGAACTCGCTTACGCTCTCTCTTGGGGCGCACAGTGGATGACTACGATGACCGAAGCCGGCCTGAAGCCATGCGAAGTGGCTGACCGCATCAAGTTCAACATGGGCATCTCGCCCAACTACTTCATGGAACTTGCCAAGTTCCGCGCTGGCCGTTTGCTGTGGGCTGAAACTGTCAAGGCTTACAACCCCTGCAACGAGGAGTGCTGCAAGATGATGGTACACGCCACGACAAGCCAGTTCAACCAGACAATATTTGACGCTCATGTCAACCTGCTCCGCTCAATGACGGAGACCATGAGCGCCGCTCTCGCCGGTGTTGACTCTATAGAGACACTGCCGTTTGACCTGCAGTACCAGAAGCCCGACGAGTTCAGCGAGCGCATCGCACGCAACCAGCAGCTCCTCCTCCGCGAAGAGTCTCATCTCGACAAGGTGGCAGACCCCGCCGGCGGCAGCTACTATGTGGAAGTGCTCACTGCCTCTATAGCGCAGCAGGCTTGGAAGATATTCAACGAGCTCGACGACCTCGGCGGATTTGACGCTGCCATGACTTCCGGTGAACTCCAGAAGCGCGTCAACGCTTCCAACGAGAAACGCCACACAGACGTGGCTCGCCGCAAGGAAATCCTCCTCGGCACGAACCAGTACCCGAACTTCAACGAGAAGGCTCTCGACAAGATTGTCAAGGATAGCTGCGGCAAGTGCTGCGGTGAGAAGTGCGAGGGTGAGGCTGTCGAGGCAATCAAGTTCGACCGCGCTGCAAGCGAGTTTGAGGCGCTGCGTCTCGCTACTGAACGCAGCAGCAAGCGTCCGAAAGTGTTCATGCTCACTATCGGCAACCTCGCAATGCGTCTTGCACGCGCACAGTTCTCGTCCAACTTCTTCGGCTGCGCCGGATATGAGATTATCGACAATATCGGTTTCGACACTGTCAAGGCCGGTGTTGACGCAGCTGTCGAGAAGGGCGCGGACATAATTGTCCTCTGCTCAAGCGACGACGAATATGCACAGTACGCTCCTGAGGCATACAAGGAAATCAACGGCCGCACGCTCTTTGTCGTTGCCGGCGCTCCCGCCTGCATGGACGAGCTCAAGGCCCAGGGCATCGAAGACTTCATCCATGTCCGCGTAAACGTGCTCGAGACACTCAAAGGGTTTAACGCTAAACTGCTTAAGTAAATCATGAAACCGAACTTCAAAGAAATCGATATAACAAAAGTGACATCTTCCGCAGCCGCCCCGGCTGTCAAGGGAGAGGATTGGCTTCCGGCAGAGCTTATTCCCATCAAGCCGGTATATACCAAAGAGGATCTCGAAGGTCTCGAACACCTCAACTATTCATCAGGTATCCCACCGTTCCTCCGCGGTCCGTACAGCGCCATGTACCCCCTGCGTCCCTGGACTATCCGCCAGTATGCAGGTTTCTCTACTGCTGCCGAGTCTAACGCTTTCTACCGCCGTAACCTGGCTTCCGGACAGAAGGGTCTTTCAGTGGCATTCGACCTTCCCACTCACCGCGGATATGATGCCGACCATGAGCGCGTAGTAGGTGATGTCGGCAAGGCCGGTGTGTCTATCTGCTCAATTGAGGACATGAAAGTCCTCTTCGACGGCATACCCCTCGGCAAGATGTCAGTGTCAATGACCATGAACGGCGCAGTGCTTCCCGTTCTCGCGTTCTATATCAACGCAGGTCTGGAGCAGGGCGTTTCACTCGACCAGATGGCAGGTACTATCCAGAACGACATCCTCAAGGAGTTCATGGTGCGTAACACATACATCTACCCGCCGGCATTCTCGATGAAGATTATCGCTGACATCTTCGAGTATACCTCGCAGAACATGCCCAAGTTCAACTCGATATCCATCTCCGGCTACCACATGCAGGAGGCTGGTGCAACGGCTGACATCGAGCTGGCTTACACTCTTGCCGACGGTCTCGAGTATCTCCGCGCAGGTGTCAACGCCGGCATGGACATCGATGCATTCGCACCGCGTCTGTCTTTCTTCTGGGGTATTTCGATGAACTACTTCATGGAGATAGCCAAGATGCGTGCTGCCCGTATGCTGTGGGCGAAGATTGTGAAGCAGTTCAACCCGAAAAACCCGAAATCACTCGCGCTGCGTACTCACAGCCAGACTTCCGGTTGGTCGCTCACCGAGCAGGATCCGTTCAACAACGTCGGCCGTACCTGCGTTGAGGCTATGGGCGCCGTGCTCGGCCACACGCAGTCACTGCACACCAACGCTCTTGACGAGGCTATCGCGCTGCCGACAGACTTCTCGGCACGTATCGCCCGTAACACGCAGATCTACATTCAGGAGGAAACATACGTCACCAAGCAGGTTGACCCATGGGCCGGTTCATACTATGTCGAGGCTCTGACCAACGAGATTGCTCACAAGGCTTGGGCTCACATTCAGGAAATCGAGAAGCTCGGAGGTATGGCCAAGGCAATCGAGACTGGTCTGCCGAAACTCAAGATTGAGGAGGCTGCAGCACGCACACAGGCTCGTATCGACTCCGGCAAGCAGAAGATTATCGGTATCAACGAGTGCCGTCTCGAGCATGAAGACCCGATTGATATCCTCGAGGTGGACAACACCGAGGTCCGCAAGGAACAGTGTGCTCGTCTTGAGGACCTCCGGGCTCACCGCGACAATGATGCTGTCAAGAAGGCTCTTGAAGCCATCACAGAGTGCGTAAAAGACCCGTCAAAGGGCAACCTCCTCGACCTCGCAGTCAAGGCTGCCGGCCTGCGTGCCACACTCGGTGAGATTTCCGACGCTTGCGAGGCTGTCGTAGGTCGTTACAAAGCTGTAATCAAAACTATTTCAGGAGTGTATTCAAGCGAAGAAAAGGGCGATGCCGAGTTTGACGAGGCTCGCCGAATGGTTGCCGATTTCGCAAAGCGCGAAGGTCGCCAGCCGCGTATCATGATTGCCAAGATGGGCCAGGACGGTCACGACCGCGGCGCAAAGGTTGTCGCTACAGGCTATGCCGACTGCGGCTATGACGTGGATATGGGCCCGCTGTTCCAGACTCCCGCCGAGGCTGCTCGCCAGGCTGTCGAGAACGACGTTCACATCCTCGGCGTAAGCTCGCTGGCTGCCGGTCACAAGACCCTCATCCCGCAGGTTATCGCCGAACTGAAGAAACTCGGCCGTCCCGACATCATGGTGACTGCCGGCGGCGTTATCCCGGCTCAGGACTATGACTTCCTCTACAAGGCCGGCGTAGCTGCCATCTTCGGCCCTGGCACACGTATCGCCAAGAGCGCTATCGAGATGATACGTCTGCTCAACGAGGAGCGTGCTGCTGAAGCAGAGCAGTAATTTCAAACTGAAATAATCCCTACGCCTAGAGAGGTTGCACCGCCGTATGTGTGCGGTGCAACCTCTGTCTAAACCCAAGCAGATGATACAGATCAACATTTCCGACCAGATACGCGCAGCTGCCCCCGGCCTGCGTGTCATTCAGTTTGAGGCTGATGTGCGCAATCAGCTGACTTCAGATGCCTTGTGGCAGGTTTTGCTCGACGAAGAGGCTGCTGTCAAGCACACTTACGCTATTTCCGACATTGCGCATCGCCCAGGCATAGCAGCAACGCGCAGTGCCTATAAAGCCCTCGGCAAAGAGCCTAACCGCTACCGCCCGTCTGCCGAAGCACTCTGCCGCCGTGCTGTGCAGGGGAAAGGGCTTTACCGCATCACGACACTCGTTGACATAATCAACATTCTCTCTATGCGCTCTGGCTACAGCATCGGCGGGTTTGACCGTGACAAGATAATAGGGGAGACGCTGACGCTCGGAGTCGGCATGAACGGTGAGCCGTTTCAGGCCATAGGCCGTGGGCAGCTCAACATTGAGTCCCTTCCGGTATACCGCGATGCGGCCGGCGGAATAGGCACTCCGACATCTGACGCTGACCGCACGAAGTTGACCGAGGACACCACACGGTTGCTGATGACAGTCAACGTATACGGCGAGGAAATGTCAGATGAAGACTTCATCGGCCTGGCGAATCAGCTGCTGACAGACTATGCGTCTGCCGAGAATATCAAGATACAGACAATCCGTTGAACATCAGTTTATAACGATATGAAGAGCCGATTGATACTCGCATTGTGCATATTGCTTCCGTCGTTGGCATACGCTGATGTTTCATTCTCTCACACGCTGCCGGGGGAATATCAGCCCTCGCACATCCCTACGGTGATTTCTGATGACGATGCGGACACCTTGTACGGTTACCGTATTGATGCTCAGACCGGCAGCATCAGCTTCGACATCTATGACGACAATTTCAATGTCGTGAAGTCGTTTTCCGCACAGTTGCCTGAATACTCCACAGACTATTATTCCGGGTATGTGCAGCCCAATGTTTGGCTGTACTTGCCAAACGGCGCCATGTTCGGGGGCGCGATGTTGTTCAAGTCTTATTTTGGCTCGTCGGGCAAATATGAGTATATATTGCCGCAGACGTGTTCTGAAACCATAACAGACCAGTACGGAACGGTCTTCAATACGCCTGTCAACGGCTTTTCAGTCAAAACGGAGGATGGCGCGGAGGTAATGTCTGTCCGCTTCCCCAGCGGATATTACGCGGCAAGCAGCATGATGCTGCAGATTCAGATATACAATCGTGGCAACCGCTTGAAGGCCCTCGTACAGGCAAGAGACAAACAGGGGGAGCAGTACACTCTCGTCTATGACTTCGGCTCTGCCGATGCCGGAGCGAGGACTGTTGCCTGCTCGCCTAAACTTGTCAATATTTGTCCGACGCTTGTCAGCGAAGGGGAGGCGGTAAAAGTGACAATGGGAGAGGAGGTGGACGGCCCTAAGGAAATATCCGTCGTTTCCGTTGACGGCAGGGTGGTTTACAGCGTGTCCACATCCGACAACACGGTGAGCATACCAGCAGCATTGCTGCCGCGCGGCATGAACATCGTGAGTGTGACATATTCAGGCGGCAGTCAGGAAACATCACGCATCATGGTGCGCTGACGCTCTCTTGCCGCATAAACTCGCCAGCCCCGGGAAGCTGTCGCTTTCTCGGGGCTGGCGGCGTTGATACTTGGCTCATACAGGCGGTCAGTTGATTATTATGCTGCCGGAGGACAACTCTGTGTAGTAGTTGTATGTCCGCGAAAACTGGCGGATGAAGTCGAGTGTCGAGCTGCTCGGCGACTTTACGCTGGTATGAGTGTCCCCATACAGGAGCTGGTCTGTTGTAGAGTCTATTGTCATAGGCAAAACGCTTTAGTGTTGTACTCAATAGTATAACGCGCTGTAAATACAAATATTGCACGCCAGACACAAATCTGTCCGGTGTGCAATTAATTCGTTTCCTCAGGGATGCCCTCGTCGTTTGCGGCCGGGGAGGCATCAAAGCGTCAGCACGATGTCTTTTTCTGCCGCAATACGGCGTAGGTTGAGTATGGCATACCTCATGCGTCCCAACGCTGTGTTGATGCTGACATTCGTGATTTCAGCTATCTCCTTGAACGACAGGTTCTGGTAGTACCGCATGTTAAGAACTTCACGCTGAAGCGGCGGCAATTCCTGTATCAGGTACTTCACGTCTTTGAGTATCTGCTCCTGTATCAGCACATCCTCAATGGTGTCCTCGCAAAGTTCTTTGCGGTTCAGGATGTCAACATCCGAAAGGTCGGCTGACTGGAGGTTCTCCGACTTTTCCTGACGGTAGTAATCGATGATGAGATTGTGCGCGATACGCGAAATCCAGGCAAGAAACTTGCCGCTTTCCGTGTATCGTCCCTGCTTGATAGTCATGATAGCCTTGACGAATGTCTCCTGAAATATGTCGTTTGCCACATCTTCATTCTTCACCACGCGGAGGATATAGTTATATACCCGCATCTGATGACGCTTGAGGAGAGCGTCAAAGGCCTCGTTGCTGCCATCTATGTAAGCCCTGACCAGTTGTTCGTCGGTCATCGCCTTGTTATTTACCATTTGATGATTGTTGTATACGTTAAGTAGTTGTCAATCAATAGGCAATAGTCTTTTTGGGGTTTATCGGCTTGTTTTTTGGTTCAGTTCATGCCTCGCCTCGCGAGCGAAACACAATGCAAAGATAATGCTAAATGCTCCAATTCGCAAATTTTCTTACAATAAAAAATTCACTGCCTCCGTTATTGCGCGGCGGCAGTGAACCATACACTACTATGTTACAAACAAATTATGGAGCTTATTCTGTTACCTTGCCAACGGTCAATCCCATGCGTCCTCTCAGGAATGACAGCACCTTTTCCCGCTGGTTCACAAGAATAAAGTGGTTCTCGTCCTCGGTGAAGAAGATGCCGGCATCCACGCCCATCTTGGTCAGCCTCTCGGCTTGCTGCGGCATCAGGCTGGCAGAACTGTCCTTGCCTCCGCCTATGAAGTTGACTTGGCACGGCACCCGCTTCAAGTCCTTAAGGTTGCACGACACTGTGGTTATGCTCTTGAAATCCTTGGCGTGAGGTGAGTGCATCGCTGCCATCACCGCGCTGCCTCCGTTTGACAGGCCTATGAGGTGCAGCTGGCTGAGGTCAAATTTGTACCCCATGCGTTCCAGCGCAGGTATGTAGAAAGTGAAGATTTTGTCCACGTCATCCTGCCCGAAAATGCCCATCGTGTCATGAGAGCTGATGCTCAGCACTACGCAATTACCCAGGTCTTTCCAGATGCCCTGATACAGCTGCCAGTTGCCGAGGAAGCCGTGGCAGAACACCACGAGGGGATATTGGGCCTCCTTGTCCCAGTCCTCCGGGTTGCAGATATATACAGCGTTGTTGTTGCCGCCCTCGTACTGGTTGAACGCTTGCGGGTATACGCCCGAAATCGGGTTGTCCCAGCCAAGGTTGTCATAAGGGTAGAAGAAGTTGTCCTTCTTGCCGCTGGCAATGTCGTTTTCTGCCTGTGCGGTGATGAAATCCCCGATGCCGAATGGAGACATCAGCGGCTTGGCCAGCTCCAGGTGGTTGAGTGCTAAATGCGTCAGCTCCTCTTCCGGGACGAAAGTGCTCAGGAGGTATTGCGACATCGGCGGGTGCACGGCCTCGCCGTTCTCGTCGAGGTATACCAAGCGGACGCGGTCGCCTGAATCGATGCGGTAACGCGGCATGGCTATCCACAATGCCGCCAGCATGCAGAGCCAAATGCCGCGCATCACCCATTTCTGCACACGCGGCGAGCAATCCTCGAGAATTTCCACGCGCATGAGGTTTTTCAGCGGCTTCTGCCACAGGCGAAGTCCCAGCATCAGGACGAGAATACTGTAGAAATGCGAGGCGAAGCTGAAGAACACCACGAGCAGCAGCGCGGACACGATTAGTTTCCATACCAGCGCACGCTTGGTTATTATCACATCATCATCGTCGTCGGCATCAAAAGCCGGGTTTGCGTCAGGCATGACGTTTGGCGACATGTCCGTTTTCGCCATCTTTTCCTTTGTCATAGTCGATAGTTTTTTGGTTTCATATTCGGCTGCGAAAGTACATAGAAATCCGCGAACTGCCAATACTGCCGCAACATTTCCGCGCAAAACACCGCAAGACGCATGATTGGCGAAAAAATATTGCGGCTGCTGAACAATCACGCTGAAGCGATGTTATATCAAAGTGAACAAAAATTGGATAGCAGCGAAAGATTGAGGTATCGTGCTTGAATCCTCCTGATTAAGGAAGCAGCCACCGCGCAACAGGCAACACCAAAACACGCACCGAACCGACACTTGTCCCCACCTATCCTCAATGAAATACCAACACAGATGAGACAATTCAAGATCATTGCACAACCAGGCGAAAGAGATTTTGTCCTGAACATCTACCTCGCGGCCATCAGCAAATTTGATTTGCTGACGCCCGATGAAGAGATCGCATTGGCGCGGCAGATGAAAAAAGGTGGGAAACGCGGCAAGGCGGCACGCGACAGACTCGTGTGCTGCAACCTCCGCTTCGTCGTCTCCGTGGCACGGCAGTACCAGACTCGCGGCATGAACATCGGCGACCTCATACAAGAGGGGAATGCCGGGCTGATCAAGGCCGCAGAGAAATATGACGAGACTCGCGGCTTCAAGTTCATCTCATACGCCGTGTGGTGGATACGCCAGTCCATACAGCAGGCCATCAGCGAGAAGTCCGAGCAGATACGTCTGCCGCAGAACGTCGTCATGATGATAAACAAGATACGCAAGGCCACCTCCGAATTTGAGCAGAGCAACCAACGCCGCCCCTCGGCAGAGGAGCTGTCGAAAATGCTTGACATACAGCCGGCTCTGGTTGAAAACCTGATGAAATCAGCCGTGCGCGGAGTGTCAATGGATGCCCCTGTGTCAGATGATGAAGGCCGTCAGGCACTTGTTGACACCATGTCGAGCGGCGAGGAAAGCATGCCTGACGAAGAGACAAACCGCCAGTCGCTCCACACGGAGGTCGAAAATGTGCTGCAGCAGCTCGGCTCTCGCGAGAGCGAGATACTCAAGATGTCATACGGCATAGGCCGCAAGGAGATGACGCTTGACGAGATCGGCACACGCTTCGGCCTCTCTCGCGAGCGCGTCCGCCAGATACGCGAGAAAGCGTTGCGCCGCTTGCAGAGCAACGGCCGCGCCATGTCCCTCCGTGGCTACCTCTAATTTCTCTCGAGCTCTCTGATAACAAAGTCCCTAAGGCCTTTGACGACCTTAGGGACTTTATCTGTTTATGGGAGGGATATGATTATACTGCGACTTTGACGGAATTGCCGCCGATGCGGACAATGTATATGCCGCTTGGCATTGAGGGGATTTCTCCAGCCGAGCCGCGATACATCATCTTGCCGGTCGTGTCATAGATTCCGACAGTGGCATCAGCTGCTGCGCCGTCAATTACAATGCTGCCGTCAACCACGCGGATGTCAACGTTCTCGTTGTCAACTCCTTCAATTCCCGATTCTCTCATTTCCACAATGTTGAAGAATTCTTTCCAGCCCTCGGCTGCTGCATACTTGTCTCGGCAGCCGTTTGGCACATACAGTGTCGCATTGCTGGTAGTTTCCTTGCTGAACGCATTGTTGCTGCTGGGAATAAGCGGAGGATTAGTGTTATAAGAATAGACTTCTTCCAGTTGGTTACAATCCTTGAAAGCAAACTCATCGATACTGGAGACATTATCGCCAATTTCCAAAGATGACATCGATGTGCAAAAGTGAAATGCCCGTGTTCCAATTGTCGTCGCATCTACATTGGCAGACATTAGCAATTGACAGTTGGAAAATGCTGCCTCGTCTATTTCAGTCACATAGTCGGGGAGAGTCAACGATGTAAATGAGCAGCCGGCAAATGCATTCTTGCCTATAGTCGTTTCCGCATTGATGTTCAGTATGGCGAGTGACCCACAGGCGATTGCATTCTCGTCTAAAATCGTCTTTGCATTGATGGTAAGTGACTTAAGCGACGTACAGCCCATAAACATTTCTCCTCGTATCATTGTCCCCATACTGTTGTCAACTGATCGGTCGGAAATTGTCACTGACTCCAATGAAGAGCAGGCTGTGAATGCATGGGTCTTGACTTCTGTCACGGAATTTGGGATGTCTATTGATTTCAACGAGGAGCAACCCCAGAATGAACGATCTCCAATAGATGTCAGCGTACTCGGGAATGTCAAAGATGACAGTGACGTACAGAAATAGAATGCATCATCTCCTATTGAAATCAGATTGGTGCCAAATTCCACAGTCTTCAGAGACGCGCAATTGTAGAAAGCGGCATACCCGATTTTAGTTACCGTATTCGGGAGAGTTACCGATGTTATGGAATTATCGCGGATGAACGCATATCCGTCAATTTCAGTGACATAGTACACGTCTGACGAATAAGGCACTTGGGTCGGGATTGTGATGTCGCCGGATATGCTGTGGCCGACAACAGTGACTTTCCCTGGTTCGCCATTATTGGCTTCTTCGATTACTCTAAATGAGAAGCCCTCATATTGGAAAGAGTCGCCGATAGCGGCAGCGGCAGGAAGAACCGCAATGAGCATTGCGATTAGCAATGCAAGTTTTTGGATTGTTGTTTTCATTTTTGTTGGTTTGAGTTGTTTGGGCGGTGCGGGTGTGCCGTTTTAGGGCAGCACCCGCACCAGTTGATTAGGGTCTTGTCAGGACATACCCTCTGGAGTCAAATCAGAGTTTTTCTACATTGAAATATGCAGCATTTATGTAGCCATTGGGAAAATCCACATTGTACTTCATTTTGAACTGTCTCTGGATTTCGGCTCTTACCTTTGAATTGCACCAGGGAAAAGTGCTTCCGGGGTAGGACACTTCAGCTGTCATGCCAGCCTCGAGACGCTGGTTTCCGTAGTAGATGAGGCGTTTGGTTGTTACTTTGAATAATGCCATTTTTTTGTGGTTTTTGTGATTAGAGTTCGGATTTGATTACCTTGTGCCACCAGTCCCATGAGTAGCCGGCGGAGGGGTGGTAGACGAAGATGATGCGAACGCGGTGTCCGTTGCGCAGCGTGTAGTAGCCGTTGGGTACTGCGTATTCGTCAACAATCATGTCCGGACCGGCTTCCCAGCCTTCGCCGGGCAGGTTGTCGTACATGCGTGTCACGCCCCATGCGATGATGAGGTCGGGCTGCAGCTCCTCGAGCACTTCATAGAATGCCTTCTCCGATACCGCGAAGTCTTCGGGAGTTGGGGCAGTGCGAGCTTCTGTCATGGCTCTCTGGATGTAGTTGTAGAACGCCACCGAGTTCCAGATGCGTTTGCTCTCTTCTACATCCGTGTCATGTCCGACGAGCGAGCGTTCAAACTTGCGGAATGTTCCGGTCCAGCTTGCCGTGTCGCCGTTGAGCAGACTGTCAATGGTGACCTCCTTCGTGAAGTTTCCGCATTTCTCGCGTTTTTCCGCTTTTCCACATTCGTTGCAGTCGTCGCAGTCGCAGATGTGTCCTTCTCCAAGGACGAGGACTTTCTTGCCGAAAATTCCTCCGGTTGCGTAGTCTTTGCCCACCCATGGGCTGAAAAATACGTGTTCCATATTTCAAAAGTTGCCGCAGGACACCCTCTGAGGCGGTAAGTGTGGTTGAACAAAAAAAGCGTGAGTGCCTGTTTCGTTGCCCATCCTGCTCGTTGAGGCCTTCGCATTGCCGTGGTTCGTAGAATGGGCAACATAGAAGCCTCACGCAGAAT
>ERZ808240.1592-NODE-1592-length-27533-cov-8.959750_pt1 | contig 27533 bp, 25 predicted proteins | sample MGYA00521084_ERZ808240 | MGnify/ENA primary metagenome ERZ808240 (study PRJEB31516, sample SAMN03275571) | gut metagenome | biome: mammalia-associated habitat; material: feces | host: Papio cynocephalus | place: Kenya | collected 2012-08-06 ... | reverse complement strand
ACGCCATCGCCGCAGGCAAGCAGGTCAAGGAAGAGGGTCTGCCCAACGATATGGTCGACCGCATTGCCGCTGACCCGGCATTCGGCCTGACGAAGGAAGAAATCGTTGCAGGTCTGGTTCCGGAGAACTTTGTGGGCCGTGCGCCGCAGCAGGTGGACGAGTTTGTGGCAAATGTCCTCAAGCCCATCTTCGAGGCGAACCCCGACGCTGTGGAGCAGCATGCTTCTCTGAGCGTGTAACAAGCAGACGGAGCTGCCGGTAATTCCCCTCGCAAGTGAAACGGGTCATTCCATTACCCACCCTACTGCCTGCGGCAGCAGGGTCCCACCCTTCGGACACTTGCTCGTGGAACAACCGGCATCTCCCGGATGAACTGAATCGAATCGCTGCGCCTTGCTGTTTTGGCAGGGCGCAGCTTTGCTATAAGAAGGAGAAAACCATGCGTTTAGACAAATACTTGGCGGAGACCGCCCAATGCACCCGGAGCGAAGCGAAGACGATGCTGCAAAAGGGGAGAGTGACCGTGAACGGGGCAGTCTGCAAAAAGAGCGACACCCAGCTGAAAGAGGCGGATGCGGTGGCGGTGGACGGCAAGCCGCTGAAATACCAGAAGTTCGTTTATATCATGCTCAACAAGCCCGAGGGCGTGGTAAGTGCCAGCACCGATAAACGGGATACGACCGTGGTCGATTTAGTCGGCGATGCCTACCCGAGACGGGAGCTGTTCCCGGCCGGGCGGCTGGACAAGACCAGCACCGGCTTTGTCCTGCTGACTGACGATGGCGGTTTTGCTCATGACATCCTTGCACCGAAGCGGCATGTTTCCAAGACCTACACGGTCGTCATCGACACGCCGCTGACCGACGAAATGAAAGCCGGTTTTACTGAGGGCGTGACGCTGGCGGACGGGACCGAGCTTTCCCCGGCGGAGGTGGAAGCAGTCTCCGGGGACGGGCTGACCGTCCGGGTGAAGCTGAAACAGGGCGTGTATCATCAGATCAAGCGGATGTTCGGCGTGTACGGCGCAGGGGTCAACGCCCTGCACCGGGACGCCATCGGCGGCCTGTCTCTGGACGAAAACCTCGCGCCGGGCGAGTGGAGAGAACTTTCGGACGATGAGGTAGCAAAAATTACCACATGAGAGGGTCGGCTTTTCACCTGTTCTTCAAAAAAACATCACAATTTACCGGTAGAATAGAATCAAGAACCACGCAAAAAGGCACTTTTTAGGCCGAAAATGGGACTGGCAGATAAATTAGACAAGAAAACAGAATTTTTTTTGTTGAAATATGTTGCAAAAGTAAATTCTTTTGTGTAAAATATAAAATGTAATGCGGCGAAATTGTTGAAAATCACAATCCACGCCACCGCGGTTTTCACAAAAGAGGAAAAGGGGTTTACCATTTATGGCCAATAGAGTATTTCAAAGCGTGATCTACCAGATGAAGGACGCGATCGACCGTGTAGTAGGTGTGGTGGATGAGACCGGTGCTGTGATCTCCTGCTCGGAGCTGAATCTGATCGGCGAAGTGCGCGAGGGCTTTATGGCAGAGCGTATGACAGCAGGAGACCGTTTTGTGCGGGACGGTTACACCTATCAGCAGTTCTCCAGCGCAAAGCATAACGATTATGCTGTGTTCGTAGAGGGCGCAGACGAGACTGCCGGTCAGTTCGCGGCGGTGCTTTCCATCAGCCTGCAGAGCATCAAGCAGTATCATGATGAGAAGTTCGACAAATCGAACTTTATCAAGAACGTCGTGCTGGACAACATCCTGCCCGGCGATATCTACGCAAAAGCCCGTGAGCTGCACTTTGCGACCGATGTTTCCCGTGTGGTCTTTATCGTCCGTGTGACCAGCGGCGGCGATATCTCGGCTTATGATGTCGTCAGCAGCCTGTTCCCGGACAAGCAGAAGGACTTCGTCTTCAATATCAGCGAGACGGATACCGTTCTGGTCAAGGAGATCCGGAAAGGCATCGACCGTTCCGATATGGAAAAGCTGGCGGCCAGCATCGTGGATACCCTGTCCGGCGAACACTATATCAAGGCTGTCGTCGGCATCGGCACGCCCATCGCGAACGTCAAGGATCTGGCGACCAGCTTCAAGGAAGCCCAGATCGCTATGGAGGTCAGCAAGGTGTTCGACACCGAAAAGCAGATCATCCGTTATGATAACCTCGGCATCGCCCGTCTGATCTATCAGCTGCCGACCACCGTCTGCGAGATGTTCCTGCGCGAGGTCTTCAAGCAGGGCAGCATCGAGAGCCTGGATCAGGAGACACTGTTCACCATCCAGCGGTTCTTCGAGAACAACCTGAACGTCTCTGAGACCAGCCGCGGCCTGTTCGTCCACCGCAATACGCTGGTGTATCGTCTGGAAAAGATCAAAAAACTTACCGGCCTGGATCTGCGTGAGTTCGATGATGCTATCGTCTTCAAGGTAGCATTGATGGTCAAGAAGTACCTCTCCAACAATCCGGCCAAATATTGATGAAAGCTGTCGGCTTCTGCCGCAGCCCGGAACCGGCCGCTCGAAACCGATGCTGGCCGGTTCTTTTTGGTACTGACCAATTTTTTAAGTCAGGAGTAACAAGAATTTCATGATAGACTTTGTAAATGTCTCCAAAGAATATAAGAAGGGCGGAAAGCTCGCTTTGGATGACATCAACTTTCACGTTGATGACGGTGAGTTCGTCTTCCTGCTGGGTCACTCGGGCGCAGGCAAATCCACCCTGCTCAAGCTGATTTTACGGGAAGAGATGCCGTCCAGCGGAATGGTGATGGTGAACGGCAAGAACGTCGCCCGGCTCCGCCGCTGTCAGGTGCCGTATTTCCGGCGTCAGATGGGCATCATCTTTCAGGATTTCCGCCTTATCCCCAGTATGACGGTGTATGAGAACATCGCCTTCCCGATGCACGTCACCAACGTTGGGAGCAAGCAGATCAAGGAACACGTCGAGTATATGCTGGATCTGGTGCATCTGAAGGACAAGGCCAAGAGCTACCCGGATTACCTTTCCGGCGGCGAGCAGCAGCGTGTCGCGGTGGCTCGCGCGCTGGTACACGGCCCCAAGCTCGTCATTGCCGACGAGCCGACCGGTAACATCGACCCGGAGCTGAGCCTTGAGATGATGGACCTGCTCGAACAGGTGAGCAAGGCTGGCATCACAGTTCTGGTCGTCACCCATCAGCATGAGCTGGTGCGCCAGTTCAACCAGCGCATCGTTACCCTGAAGGAAGGTCATCTCATTTCGGACATCCCGGCAGGCCCGGGTTCGGAAAGGATGAAGGTGGCGACGCTGGAACTGACTGACAAGCTGATCGCAAAAAAACAGGAGCTTGACCGGACGGGGGAGGTGCTGGTGATATGATGAAGCCTTCCACCTTCGGTTTCCTGCTGGTGCGCGGTGTGCGCAACCTCGGCAAGCACTGGGCAATGACCATCGCCTGCATCGCATCCCTGAGCGTCTGCATGACCCTGAACACCTTCGCGCAGCTGGTCGAAGTCAACATCGACAACATGGTGAACTACCTCGGCCAGCAGAATGAGATGGTCGTCTACGTCGATCCGGACGCGGACGACGCCACTATCCAGTCGGTCGGTGAGGCCATCCAGCAGATGCCGGGCATCAGCTACGTCCGGTATATGTCCAAGGAAGACGTTCTGAATCAGTACCGGGGTTACATGGCAGATTATGCCATCCTCCTCGATGAGTTCGAGAACGATAACCCCTTTAAGGCAAATTACCGTGTCTCGCTGGCAGACCTGAGCCAGATGAAGGAGATGAGCGAAAAGCTCGGACAGATCGAGGGCGTGTACAGCGTGACCGCTCCCATCGAGATGACCGAAGTCTTCATTCAGATCCAGAGAGCAGTCAAACAGATCGGTCAGGTCGTCGTCATCGTCCTGATGGCGGTCAGCGTCGTCACGGTCGGCAGCACCATCCGCCTGAGCGTCTTTGCCCGGCGGCGTGAGATCGAGATCATGAAATACGTCGGTGCCACCAATGGCCTCGTCACCCTGCCTTTTGTTATTGAAGGTCTGACGATCGGCCTCATTTCGGGTCTCCTGACCTCGGCAGTCAGCATCAGCGGTTATCAGTACCTGCTGCAGGCGTCCAGCACCTTGGGTGGATTGTGGCAGATGCTGATGGGCACCGCTCTGGTGCCGGTGGCAAATGTCTGGCCGACCATTCTGGTTTACAGTCTGGTGGGCGGTGCCGTTGCCGGAGCTGTGGGCAGTATGTTCTCCATCCGGAAGCATCTGAATGTGTAAGGAAAGGGAGAACTACTGTGCGTAAAGAGAAACATTCCGCAGGATTCCACCTGCATTTCTACTTGGCGTCTCGTGCAAAAAGCAAAACGGCACGCTCCAAAGCCATCCGGACAGCGAGCGCGTTTCTGGCGGCGGTCGCGCTGATCTTCAGCGTGTCGGTCTACCCGGCATCGGCTGCCACCAGCATGGCCTCGCTCCAGAACAAACTCGACAAGCTTTCCCAGTCCATCACTCAGCACAAAAAAGAGCTGTCCAACGCCAAAAAGAAAGAGCAGGCAGCGAAGGCTCTGGAATCGGAACTGAAAGAAAAGGTCACCGTCCTTCAAAGCCAGATCAGCGTCCTGAAAGGCCAGATCGCCGACGTGCAGAACAGCATCGGCGCAAAGGAGCAGGAGATCGCGGTCAAAAAAGATGAGATCGCTCAGAAGGAAGACGAGATCGCCCAGAAAGAGGTCGAGATCGCCGACCAGTGGGATGGTTTCAAACAGCACATGGCTGCGATGCAGGAACTCCGCGACGGTGGCACAGTCGCAATGATGGCGTCGGTCAAGGATATGTACGAGCTGCTGACCTTCAATGAGGTCATGCAGGATATCTCCCTGAAAGATACCGAGATTCTCGACGATATGAAAGCCGCCAAAGAGGGGCTGGAAAACGACAAGACCGAGCTGGAAAACGACAAGACCCAGCTGGAAGCGGAGCGTACCGCTCTGAAAGAGAAGAAGAGCCAGCTGGACGCCCAGAACACCCAGATGCAGTCCAAGCAGAACGAGCTGAATTCCAGCGTGAAGGAAGCCCAGATGAGTGCGGCGGAAGCGCAGCAGGCGCAGAAGGATGCGCAGGCGGCCATCGAATCGGACGAGATGAACTATGAATCGGTCAAAAAGCAGATCCAGAAACTCATCTCGGAAGCGGCGGCGTCACAACCGCAACTGGTCTTCAACGGCTTTATCTGTCCGCTCAAGAGCTATAAGCGTGTTTCCAGCGAGTACGGCTGGCGCAAGAACCCGGTCACGGGCGTCAACAAGCTGCACGCCGGTATCGACATCGCGGCCAATGGCGGCACGCCCATCTACGCAGCCGCAAGCGGTTACGTTCAGGTGGCAGGTTGGTCGAACGGCGGCTACGGCAACTATGTTGTCATCTATCACGGCAAAATGTCCGACGGCAACACATACAGTACCCTGTACGGACACATGCGGTCGGTGGCAACGTCGGCTGGCAGCTACGTCCAGCAGGGTCAGCTGATCGGATACGTCGGCAGCACGGGCAACTCGACCGGCAACCACCTCCATCTCGAGGTCTGGAAGGGCAGCTCGAACGCGAACACGGTCAACCCGAGAAGTTATATCCCACTGTAAAATAACCCTTACTGTTGTTTGTTACAAAGGAGGCCGTCTGGCTTATGAACGACAAAAAACGCAAGCATCTGCTGCAAATCGGCTGTCTGCTGCTGGCAGGGGTGTTCCTGCTCTCCCTGATTGGGAGTGTGGCCATGATGCTGCTGGTCTGACGGAAGGAGCAAAGCAATGAACCGTAAAATTTCGGTCGGAATGATGGTAACGATCGTCATTCTGGCAATCACTGTGACCTTTTCCATCACCATGCTGACAGCGATGCGGCTGTTCGACAGCACCGTTACCAGCGTCAAGGAAAAGGAGAGCATGTACAACAAGATCTCCGAGGTCGACCGGTATGTTCGTGCCAACGATTACTATACCATCGACGAGACGACCCTGTATGACCGCCTGACCGCAGGCTATCTGCTGGGCACCGGCGACAAGTACGCCCGTTATTACACCGCCAATGCCTATACCGAGCTGGTGAATACCCAGAACGGCACCCTGATGGGCATCGGCGTGGAGCTGGGCATCAACCAGTCCGGCTATGCCAAGGTTATCAAGGTCTACGACGGCTCTCCGGCACAGGAAGCCGGCATCAAGGTCGGCGATTACATCACGGCTGTGGACGATAACGACGTCAAGAGCATGTCCGGCGTGGACGCTGTGCAGGCCCGTCTCCGCGGCGAGTCCGGTACTACCGTCAGCGTGACATGGCTGGACAGCGAGGCGGCAGAACATACCGCTGACCTGACCCACTCCGGCTATACGTCCACCACGGTGGATTACGAGATCCTGCAGGGAAATGTGGGCTACATCAAGATCCGCCAGTTCGACGGCACGACGGCCAGTGAGCTGGACTACGCCATCCGCAGCCTGACGAACGACGGCGCGCTGAGCTTTGTGTTCGACCTGCGTGATAACGGCGGCGGCGTCCTCGAAGATGCGATCGACTGCATCGACTTGATCGCGCCCGAAGGCACGCTGGCCTATGCCGAGGACAAGGACGGAAACCGGACGGTCTTGGGCAGCAGCAGCGGCGACAGCACCATCACCCTCCCCATCGTCTGCCTTGTCAACAATAACACCGCAAGCGCAGCGGAACTGTTCGCAAGCAGCCTGCGCACCCTGAACGGCGCAAAGCTGGTCGGTACCACCACGATGGGCAAAGGCACCATTCAGAGCAGCCCTCAGCGTCTGTCGGACGGCAGTGCGGTCGTCGTCACGGTGGCAAAACTCATCTGCGGCGATGGCTCCTGCTTTGACGGCACCGGCCTGACGGTGGATGTGGAGCGTCCGCTGACCGCTGACGAGCAGAATTCTTTTTACGATTTCACGGTGGACACCGATCCTCAGATCCTGAAAGCCGTCAGCACTGCCCAGCAGCTGAGCGGCACCACTACCGTTGGCGGTGTGAACGATGCCGCCAACAGCGACGCAGCATCCGGCGAAGCGGCTGAGGGCGAGAACGCCGACAGCACCACATCGGAAAGCGATTCTGCGGAGGCAGCTTCCAGTGAGGAGACTGCGGACTCTGCGGAGAGCGATGCTTCCTCGGAAGAGTCGGCATCTTCTTTGGAGGAGTAAACCTCTCAGTCTCGCATCCGCTCGACAGCTCCCCTACCAAGGGGAGCCTTTGTTAATCAGATAAACTTTCCGGTCTGCCAATGCCTCCCCTATCAGGGGAGGTGGCATTGCGAAGCAATGACGGAGAGGTTTATACAAGAAAGGAAGGAATCTATGCCGGAGCTGACGGACCTCTCAGTCATCCGCAATCTTTGCGAAAAATACGATTTTGCCCTCTCGAAAGGGTTCGGACAGAACTTCATCATCAACCCGGGGCTTCCCATCAAGATCGTCGACGCCAGCGGTGTGGATAAACGCTATGGCGTCATCGAGATCGGCCCGGGCATCGGCGTCCTCACCAAGGAGCTGGCCAAGCGTGCGGCGAAGGTCGTCTCCATCGAAGTCGATGAACGTCTGCCGCCTCTGCTGGCCGAAACAATGGCCGGAGTGGATAATTTCAAACTGGTATTACAGGATGTGTTGAAAGTCGACCTGAAAGCCCTCATCGAAGAGGAGTTTCCCGGAATGCCGGTGGCCGTCTGCGCCAACCTGCCCTACTACATCACCAGCCCCATCGTCATGAAGCTGCTAGGCGACCGGCTCCCCATCGAGAGCCTGACCGTCATGGTGCAGAAGGAAGCAGCCGACCGTCTGGCGGCGGCTCCCGGAACGAGAGCATCCAGTGCCATCAGCTGCGCTGTCAGCTACTACGCGACCAGCAAGATGATGTTCACGGCAGCACCGGGCAGTTTCTACCCGGCACCCAAAGTCACCAGCGCAGTCGTCCGGATGGATATCCGCCCCACCCCTGCGGTGCAGGTCGAAGATGAGGAAGGGTATTTCGCCCTCATCCGCGCGGCGTTCGGGCAGCGTCGCAAGACCGCCGCCAACGCCATCGCAGGCGGCCTGAACCTGCCGAAAGATAAGGTCATCGCTGCCATCGAAGCCGCCGGTTTCGATGCCCGTATCCGCCCCGAAGCCCTCACCCTCGAGGACTTTGCCAAGGTGCAGAAGGCGATGAAGGAGCAGCTGTAAGCGGCTGCCCGGATGGTTCAAGTAACAGAACAACAGAAAAGCACCCCATTCGCCGGCAACATTCGGTTGTCCAGCAAACGGGGTGCTTTTCTGTTAGGCAGAGATCTCTTTCATTAGGTAGGCGAGACGAGTTGTTGGGCTGTCTTCTCTTATCGTTTCACCGGTGCGCAGAGACTGGAGCAGATGGATCGCAGGCAGGTACAAGGGCAAAGTCACCCGTCTGATGAACTTTGGCGCATACCGTCAGCGGCTACGACGCATCTATGCTCTTCTCAGTCGTCATCTGCCTCGTTCCTACGTTTTTCCTGCTCCGGAAAAAGAAGCTCGGCGAGGTCCAGCTCTATTTCGGGAAAGACGTTGTGACGGAATAGAAGAAAAACAAAAACAGCCATGCGTTGATTGATGCATGGCTGCTTTCGCTTTTAAAGATTAACGTTAATTATAACATCAGGATAAACTGTATGAGCAGATTGATTTGAAGTGCTATTACTTTTAACAGGAAGATGTTCTAAAAAATATTTTGCGTTTTTGTTTCCCTGCTCAGCAGCGCGCTGATATAGTTTACGCTGCTTTTCGGCATACCCTGGACGAGTTGTCAAATTCATAAAACTGTAAAAATGAGCTAATGAATACTGACCGTCAGAATTATCTAAATCGGCAGATTTCTGATAAAGACTTTCTACGGTATCAATATATGCTTTGCTGCCAATTTCGAGCGTACCCCAACCACATTCATAAAGCTGACCTGCTCGGTAGTATGCCCAGCCTTTTCCGGCATCCTCAGCCATTAGGTAGTATTTTAATGCCTCTTTATAGGTTTCTTTGTATATGTTTTCATTATATCCAAAATCGTATTGTGAGCGGTCAAATTCAGACCTTGCTTTATCATATAGTGCATCTGCTTCTTTTAAAGCTTTTTCTCGTGATATTGTAAGAGAGACTTGTTTTTTACAACATTTCGCCTCATCCACTGGTTTGAAAGAGAGAAGTTTTTTTTCACTTTTTGAAAATTCAATTTCGGGAACTGTACTATCTGACTTCAACACTGTTCCAGAACCCAGTGTCCCCGTCAGGGTCGCCTGACTGAGGTCAAAGAGAAGCTCCATCATCAGGTCATAATTCGTAAGAGGCACATTCAAATCGACCTGTGACTCCTGCGCAATGTAGCTCCGGATCAGCTTTTCTTCCAGTTTGGAACGGTCAGCCGATACGCCGGATTCCGTAAGCGTATCCTCGACCGTGTCCAGAATAAACGCTTCGTCAGTGTCCAGAAGTTCCTGCTTTTTCAGACCCAGCAGCGGTACGAGATATGGTTCCGGAAGCTGACGAATCACCTTGCCGTCCAGCAGCTTTTCCATCAGGACGGGCGAAGCGGCAACACCTCGGAGGAACGCCGCAATGCTGGTCTTTTCCCGTGGAGAAAGGCCGATGGTCGACATGGCGGCTTTCAGAAGCATCAAGTCGGAGGTTTTCCACGCACCGTTTGTAATGTTGTAGAAATCTCGCACCATGCAGACGATTTTCGCCGCATCATCCAGTTCGGCGTATTCAATGCCGTCGAACATCTGAAACTCGATGGAATTCTGCCAGTTGAGCAGGGCAACATTCTGTTCCAGCTGCGCGACCCGGCTTTCCAGCTGAACGACATCGCTGCGGCTCTGCTTGAAAAATTTGATGAGGGTGGCATATACCTCGTTCAGTTCTCCTTCGATGGCGAGAACGGAGGAATTCAGTTTGTTGTTTACCGCCGTGATGAGGTCAAAGCTCATGAGGTTCTGCTCGGCGAGACGCTGCAAGGTCAGCTGAGAAGCGTACTGTGCCGCCGACCGGCTGCTGTTGATCTTATCCTGAAGCCTTTTGTTGCTTCCGGTGATACCGCCAATGAAACGCCGAAAGCCCTTTTTGCTTGCCAGTTCGTGTTCATACTCATCTCCGGCGGTCATTGCCGAAACGCTCTCAAAAACCAGCCGGTTCACTTCCTGACGGTTGGATCTATACCGCTCGATCAGCGAGTTGATGTTCTGATCAAGCTGTTCCTGTTCTGATTTCGTCAGGACTTCCGGTGTGACTGTTGTCAATTCATTTTTCATGCCAGACTTCCTCCTAATAGCTCTGCCAGTTCCTCTTTCATGGCGGTTCGTTCACTGTAAACCGCATCCAGTTTTGTATGATAGGCTTTTTCATCCTGTGCCATCTTCCGGAGTCGATTCTCGCCCTGCATCTGTGCAAGGTTCATCTGCCGGGCGGCATACAGACCTTTTTTCGCGGCCAGCGGCGACAGTGTTTTTCCAGTCAGCGCACGGCCTAGCGCAACAGCATCCGGATGCTTTGCATTTTGCGCAAAAATACCAGTTCCGCTTTCGGCATCTGTGAAGACTCTTCCCATTCCCTGGATAAAGTCCGCTTCGGTGGGAAGGCAGACATGGCACCGCATCCGAAGCGGTTTCTCGATCTGCTCCCGAATCAGCTTATCCGCAAATGCCCGGCGGTCTGGGCTGGCATACATTTCCAGAAGCGTTTCCTGTTCCAGCGACTGGTTCAGGCTGGTGAGGAGGATGTCCAGTTCCTCCACTGACAGGAGATAATCTCCCACCTGCTGACAAAAACTTTCTTCGATGATCTTGCAAAGCTCCACAGCGTCGTCCTCGATGAAGGTTCCAACGACTTCATTGACGAGCTTTCCACCAGCTGCACCTGCCGCAGTGGAAACCGCAATGCTGACGGCGATTCCAACACCACCGGAAAGAACCGTGAGGACAAGGCCTCCTGCGATACCGGCAGCTGCCATTCCGCCTGCAAGGGTGACGACATTTTTGAACAGCTGTTTGCCGGAAATGCGGCCTTCAAAGCAGTTTTTGATGTCGGAAGCAGAAAGGACGACCAGCATGACAGCTCCGGTGATGGCATTGCCCCGGAGAAGTTTCGAGACGTTATTCATGGCTGCTGCGCCGTAGATGTTTGCGCCGTTCCGAAGAGAATTTGCAATGGCAGCGGAAGCCTTGGGGCCAAGCAGTTCTACGACAGCATTTGTCGGGCCGACAAGAGCTTTTGGCAGTGCGGTGCGCATCAGCTGACCGGTGATCACTGCGTTTGCAAAAGCAGCTCCACCGACTTTCAGACCGGAATAAGCTGCATACTCAATAGAATCTTCAAGTGAATCTCCTCGCCACAGGTGTTGGGCAAAGGTCAGAGCCGCAGTGATTCCAAAGGCATTTGCCGCAACCACCGCACCATTTGCGGCATCGTATGTAAGAGATTCGATGGTTCCGAATTTTGTCAGGTTGACCGCCTGCTGATAGGTAAACCCACCTTTCCGGACAAGCGATTTTGCTTCGTTGGGGTCGGTCACGCCCGGAACCTGTCCGTTTTCGATGCGTCTGCGCATGAGCTGGACAGCGTCTTCATACTGGTCGGACGGGACTTCCAGCTGCATGGGTCTGCCGTTCAGGTCAAGATACCGATATTGTCCATCCCGGAACGCCGCCTGCACAGAAGCCGAAACGTTCTTACAATATTTGGTCTGAATCAGTACGCCGTCTACCCTTCGGTCTGCGCCATCTTTGGCATTGTCACCGCCGATGACCGCAGCGTCCTTGCCGGTCAGGATATCATACAGATTATTTGCCTGTTCCGCAGCATATCCATGACCCTGCTCGGCCTGAAACTTGTCCATCTGAGTCTGATGGGCCGCAGTATTTTCGGCCGCATTGACCGCTCCGGCTGCCTCTGCACCTGAGGATTCTGACTTTGTTTTTGGAGAAACCAGAGGCTTTTCCTTTTTGTCCATGAGGGTATCACACCTTTTCAATTACACCCAAATTTTCTTATTCATAATCAATCGGCAAAGTCGGCAGGCCATTCAGGTCGAGGCCGGCGGTATGACCGGCGATGTACTGATAGTAGCCCTGCGCAGCGATCATGGCACCATTATCACCGCAGAACTTGAGTTCGGGCAGGTAGACTTTCGCACCGAGCTTCTGGGCACCGTCGTTGACGAGCTGACGCAGGCGGCCATTGGCAGCGACACCGCCAGCCAGACAGACCTGTTTTGCGCCGGTATCGGCAGCGGCGAGGAGGAGCTTTTCGGCGAGGATACCGGCAATGCGCTCCTGAAAGCTTGCGGCGAGGTCAGGCACATTGACCTCGGTGCCCTTCATTTGTGCCTGATTCACTTCGTTCAGAACGGCAGTTTTGAGCCCGGAGAAGCTGACATTGTATTTGCCTTCCACATGGGGCACCGGCAGGCGGTAAGCCTTTGGGTTGCCGGTCTTGGCGGCGTTTGCAACGCTCGGGCCGCCGGGATAGGGAAGACCCAGCGTCCGAGCTACTTTGTCGAACGCCTCGCCTGCGGCATCATCGACGGTATGGCCGAGGATGTGATAATGGGTGTAGTCCAGCACTTCAACAATGTGACTGTGTCCGCCTGACGCCACAAGGCAGAGGAAGGGCGGTTTCAGCTCCGGATGGGTCAGATAAAGAGCGGCGATGTGACCGCGCAGGTGATGCACCGGGACCAGCGGCTTGTTTGCGGAGTAAGCCAGACCTTTGGCGAAGTTGACGCCCACCAGCACCGCACCAATAAGTCCGGGCGCAAAGGTGACAGCAACAGCATCCACGTCGTCGATGGTTTTGCCGGCATCCAGCAGAGCCTTTTTGACGGTGGCACTGATGAACTCGCAGTGACGGCGGCTTGCGATCTCGGGAACGACACCGCCGTAAAGTGCCTGTTCCTTGACGCTGGTCGAGATGACATTGCTCAGCAGATTTCTGCCGTCCTCGACCAGTGCTGCGGCGGTCTCGTCGCAGGTGGATTCGATACCTAAGATGATCATATTTTTAATGGGCCTCCAGCCAGTTTTTGCCCTCGTGGACTTCGGTACTCAGCGGAACAGCGTACTGCACGCAGCCTTCCATCTCTTCGCGCAGGATGGCAGCAGCTTTTTCCGCTTCGGCCTCGGGTGCTTCAACAATGAGTTCGTCGTGGACGGTGAGGATGAGACGGCTCTCCATCTTTTCATCACGGAGACGCCGCCAGACCCGGACCATTGCCAGCTTGATGACGTCGGCGGCAGTTCCCTGAATGGGCGTGTTGCGTGCCATTCGCTCACCACTTGCCCGGATGTTCCGGTTGGAGCTTGCCAGCTCCGGCAGGGAGCGACGGCGGCCGAAGAGAGTGGAGACATAGCCGCACTCTTTTGCGTCGGCGATGGTCTTATCCATGTAACCGCTGACCTTCGGGAAGGCGGCGAGGTAGTTCTTGAGGAATGCGTCGGCCTCCTTGACCGATACGCCGATATCCTTGGACAGGCTGTATGCGCCCTTGCCGTACATGATGCCGAAGTTGATGGCCTTTGCGGAAGAGCGGAGACGGGGCGTGACCTGTTCCGTGGGCAGGTTATAAATTTTAGCGGCAGTGCTGCGGTGGATATCTTCACCACTCTTGAACGCCTGCTGCATGTGTTCATCGCCGGTGATGTGGGCGAGGATGCGCAGTTCGATCTGGCTGTAGTCGGCGTCCACCAGCACACAGCCGGGTTTCGCGATAAAGTACGCCCGGAGCTGGCTTCCCAACTCAGTGCGGATGGGGATATTCTGCAGGTTGGGATTATCCGAGGAGAGTCGTCCGGTGCGTGCTTCAGTCTGGTTGAACCGGGTATGGATGCGTCCATCCGGGGCGATGACTTTCAGCAGACCCTCGACGTAGGTCGAGTTGAGCTTCTGGTAGGCACGGTACTGTAAGATATCCTCCACCAGCGGATAATCACGCAGGTTTTCCAGAGTCTCGGCATCGGTCGACCATCCTCGCTGGGTCTTTTTGCCATGAGGAAGACCGAGGGTATCAAAGAGCATCTCACCCAGCTGCTTGGGACTGTTGGGGTTGAAGCTGGTGCTTCCTGTTTCCATCTGGATGCGAGCCAATACCTGTTCCAGCTCGGAGCGCATCCGGACGCCAAACTCTTCGATGCCGCCCTTGTCGACCAGAATGCCGGTACGGGTCATGTCAGCCAACACCTGCGCCAACGGGAACTCGATCTCATTATAAAGAGCATCCTCATTCCGTGCGGTGATCTCAGCTTTCATTTTAGCAAACAGGTCGGTCAGCGAACCGGCATCCGGCCACTCGGACGAGGAGAACGCCGCCTCCGCCCGATATGCCGTTTCCAGTTCCCCTACCTGATACTTGGACGCCGAAGCATCCAGCAGATAGGCGGCCAGCTTGCCATCCCAGACGATGCTGCTGCCCCAGCCGTCCGCCGCCATTGCCCGGGCGTAAAGGGGGGCAGAGTCGAAGACGTCCAGCGTGACATCCGGATTATCGAGCAGACGGGCAAAGTCACCCTCTTCCAGCGGATAGATGGTCTTGTCCTGCACGGCGTACCATGCTTCCGGCTGGGTGATGACGTTTCGGGTTCCCTGCTTGCCCATGACCGCCGGACGCGCCGCCAGCAGATAATGGCCGGTGGGCTTTTCGGGCAGAGCTGCTACAGACGCTTCCTCTACGGGAGCTGCCTCCGGGTCAGGTGCCGGTGCTACGCCGTCCAGACCAAACCGGGGAATGAGAGAATGAATCTCCAGCTCCTGCAGCAGCCGGACAGCTGCGGCCTTGTCTCCCTCGCCCACCTTATAAGCACCCTCCTCGGTGTCGATGGGGGCGTCGGTGCGGATGGTGCCGAGGGTGTGGCTCAGTTCCGCATCTGCCTTGCACTCGATGAGGTGTTCGCGCTGCTTTGGCTTGATGATGGGGTCGTCAATGTTGGCGTAGACGTTTTCCAGCGTGCCGAACTTCTGGACGAGGTTCAGGGCGGTCTTTTCGCCGATGCCCTTGACGCCCGGGATGTTGTCCGAAGTATCACCCATCAGGCTCTTGACCTCGATGAGCTGCTTCGGCTCGATGCCGTATTTTTCATGGATGGCGTCCACGTCCATCGTTACGGTCTTGCTCCGGCCCATGACAGTCGCCGCCAGAAGCACGGTGGTGCTTTCGCTGACAAGCTGCAAGCTGTCCCGGTCTCCGGTGGCGAGGAAGCAATCGTCCTTCCGGGCGTTGCAGGCTGCTGCCAGCGTTCCCAGAATGTCGTCGGCTTCCCAGCCTTCCGCTGTGACCTCCCGGTAGCCCAGATCGGCCAGCAGTTCCTTCAGCACCGGCATCTGCTGTGCCAGTTCCTCAGGCATCCCGTGGCGAGTGGCCTTGTAGCCGTCGTACATTTTGTGCCGGAAGGTCGGCGCGCGCAGGTCGAACGCAATGGCGACCTCGTCGGGCTGGGTGTCCTTCAGCAGGGAGAGCAGGATATTCAAAAAGCCGTAAATGGCGTTGGTGTAGCGGCCGTCCTTGGTGGTCAGCAGCTTGATGCCAAAGAACGCTCGGTTGGCGATGCTGTTGCCGTCGATGACCAGTAAACGCATGGTTCGCAGTCCTCCATTCGATAATTTCACAAATTATAGTATAGCACAAAAGTTGGATAAGCAAAAGAGCCGCTGTACAGCGGCTCTTCGCTTTATTCCATGATCTCGATCGCATTCACGGGGCAGGTCTGAGCGGCCTCGACAGCCTGAGGGACGGTATCGGGCGGAAGTTCCTCGAGAATGGCGACGGCGAGCGTTCCCTCCATCGTGAACACCTCGGGACAGATGCCGGCGCACTGGGTGCAGCCGATGCAAAGGTCAGGGTCAACAAAGGCTTTCATGCAAACTCCTCCTGTCTGAATCAGCGTTGCGGATAGTTTTGGCCGTCTGAATGCGAAATATACCTATGCTTTTGGGCGCAAGTATGATACAATAAAAAGAGTTTCAGGAGGGTAAAACGATGAACATTCAGATCTTTGGCACAAGTAAGTGTTTCGATACCAAAAAAGCGCAGCGGTATTTCAAGGAACGGGGCATCAAATTCCAGATGATCGACCTCAAGGAAAAAGAGATGAGCCGGGGCGAGTTCGACAATGTTGCCCGTGCGCTGGGCGGCTGGGAAAAGCTGGTGAACCCGGATGCAAAGGACAAGCAGACGCTGGCTCTGCTAGACGCCCTCATCGACTGGCAGAAAGAGGACAAGCTCTTCGAGAATCAGCAGCTGTTCAAAACGCCTATCGTCCGGAACGGCCGTCAGGCGACCGTGGGATACCAGCCCGACATCTGGAAGACGTGGGAATAACTCCGGCTTTCACAAAAAATCCACGGGCGGAATTTTGCGTCTGGAAGCGATTTGTGTTATACTAAACATTGGGGCATAACGCTCCCATAAAACGAATTCTTGGAGACGATGAATCTTATGAAAACCTATATGACTCCAGAAGAACATGCCCGGCATCACCGCCGCCGTGCGCGTCAGGCGTTGGGCGTTGTCATCGCGATGCTTGTTATCATCGGTATGGTAACTGTCGTTCGTGCAGGCATCAGCGTCGTGGCAAACCTCTTCGATGATACCCAGCAGAAAGAAGAATATGAGGACAAGCTGGAAGGTCTTGTCATGTTCGACCCACTGCCCTTTGACGGCATCGAGAACATCGACGACCTGACTTTGCGCGAAGCGGCTGTCTGGGGCTGCGTGTACAGCATTCAGGATACGCAGGGCGGCTTTGACAACTACAACACAGACCCCGACACCGAGCAGCTGCTTCTGCCGTCGGTCGATGTGGATGCTTATCTTGCAAAGCTGGTCGGCCCCAGCTTCAAGATGACCCACAAGACGTTTGAGATGGAAGATATGACCGTCGAGTTCGACGAAGCAAGCCAGTGCTACAAGATCCCTGTCACCGGTACGGTCGGCAGCTACCGTGCAGTCGTCACCAAACTGTTCAAGAAGGGCGGCCAGCTCCACGTCACTGTGGGTTACATCCCGACCCAGAGTTCGGATGACACCATCTTGTCTACTACTTCGGATGTGCCGACCAAGTATATGGACTATCTGTTCACTCGTCAGAGCGGCAGTTGGTATCTCACCGGTCTGACCGACAGTGAGACAAAACCGGTCGTTTCGGATTCGTCTGCATCGTCCAATGAGCCGGAACCGCTAGCTGAAAGCGATGTGCAGGACGCCATCCTTGCCGCCGGCGGTGATTCTGCCACCGAGAGCGACGCCGCTTCTCAGGATGCAGAGTCCACGGATGCAGATGAGACGGCAGATTCCGCAGAATCTTCTTCGGAGAGCGCGGCAGCCTAAGAAGTAAAAATCAGGAAGTTCAAACGGTCTGAGTCCTGTATCGTGCAGGACTTGGGCCGTTTCACTTTTTGCGATGCGTCTTTATTTTTTATTTTATAAAAACAAAGTCACGTCCTTGTCGTTCGGGGATGGCTGTGTTAAACTGAGATAAACTGGAGATCTGCGCCCAAAGGCGCAAAACTGGGAGGACAGAATTTTGAAGCGTTCAACATTTATCCGCGGTACGACGGCGTTCATGCTGTCGGCTGCACTGTTTGGCGAAACGATACCGCTGGTGTCTGCCGAGCCGCCGGAGGAGCCAGCTGCCGCCGCAACGACCATTGGAGGGGCGAATACTGCGCTTGTCCCGGTGGAAGAAGAAAACTGCCTGTCATGGCTGTTTGGTTCGAGCAGTACGATCACCATGCCCTATCTGAACATCAAGGGACAGGGACTGAAAATGAACGTCACCTTAGACCTTATAGATTGTCTGGTCGGCATCACCTATGCCGAGCTGGGGTCTATCGGCAGCTTTGTCAGTGCGACGGCGGCACAGCAGGCATGGAAAGCGCAGGCCGTCGCGATCCATTCGTATCTGGAGTACCATAAACAGTATGGCTCTTCGGCAAATGCCCTGATCTATACCCCGGCCGATAAGATCCCGTCCACGGCGCGTTCGGCTATCAAAGAGGCGGTGGAGCCAGTCAAGAATGAGATCATGACCTGTAATGGCGGCGTCGTTGACGCTGTATGGTCGGCCAGTGCAGGCTACAACACCCAGACCGGAAAATACGGCACCTGTGCGAGCCAGAACGCATGGGGAACGGAAGTGCCGTATTTGCAGAGCGTTGAAAGCCCTTACGAAGAACTGTATCACAACAAAATGCGGCGTGTCATCGGAAAAGACTATACATATATTGAATACAACGACAGCCGCACCGGACAGCCCTATCAGAGTGCAGATACGACCCACAAGGATCTGGGCGGTTTTGTCCGGTACAATACCTTTGTCTCCAATGGTCGGAACTATCGTTATATCAGCCAGTTCGTCAGCTCCCGGTACTGCTTTGATTTCGGCGCGGACACCAACGGTACGCCGGCCATGACTTACTATGGCTTCGGCCACGGCGTCGGGATGAGCCAGTGCGGAGCCGTGGGCTACGCTGCCGAAAAGGGATGGAACTATAAAAAGATCCTGAAACACTACTATAAAGGGGTCTCCATCAGCAAAACGAAGAGCGGCGGACTGTTCGGCTGGCTGTTTGGCGGCTGAGAAAAATCATACGCTGGAAAGCGAAAGAAAATCCGGAAAACCGCTTCTCAAATGGGTCTGGATTTGGTATACTATACACGTTTGTAAAAAAGTTGATGGTGGAGTATTGTCCATCGGAGTGGAGAATCGAAATGCAGTTGGATAAGGAAAAGGAACTCAAGCAGGAGCAGGAACGCTGCCGCGTGCTGGCCCGGCAGGTCGCCCGGGAGCTTGCACCCAAGACGGTGAAGCTGATGGGAGAAAACAAGCTTCTGGAAGAGGCCTTGAAAGAGGAAAAGTTCGTGTTTGCGGCGGAGGATGAGACGCCGGAGCTTTTCGTCATCGTGGAACCGGAAGCCGCAGAACTGCCGCAGTTCGAGAGCGCAAAGGTGCTGCTGTATGGCACCCATGCGGATGATGTGGCATCCTGTGCGAAAAAGTTGGCGGAACAGGGAATGTACCGCAATTTCCGCTGGAAGTGGCATGACCGGGCGATGGCCAGCGCACTGTTCTGCGCACAGGCGGAAGCACCCGAAGCAGCGGAGATGGTGAGCGGCTACGAACAGGAGTTCGCGTATCTGCATGACCAGACCCTCCGTGCGGAACGGGTCAGCACCGAGACGGTGGCGACCATTGAGCGTCTGCGCAGTGACCTCGCCCTCAGCCGCAGCCACGAGCAGCAGCTGGAAACGACCCTGAACAACGTCACCAGCTCGACCTTCTGGAAAATGACATGGCCGATGCGGTATGTCGTCAGCAAGAGCCGCCAGATCTGGCACACTTTCCCACTGTTCGTCTTCTTCACGACTCTGCATCAGATCGGTATCTCCGGCGTTATGGAACAGGCAAAGGCACGCCGGGAATACGGAAAGCTCTTCCCGGGCAAAGTCATGTCGGCTGACCGGTTCGCAACGCCGGAACTGCTGGTGAAGCAGGCTGGAAACCAGCCCAACGGCCCGAAGATCAGTATCGTGGTGCCGCTCTACAACACGCCGCAGAACTTCCTTGAGGAACTGCTGGATTCCGTCCAAAATCAGACTTACCGCAACTGGGAACTCTGCATGGTGGATGCCGGTCAGGATGAGAATGTGGCCCGTATCGTCAAGGCACGCGCCCGGACGGATGAGCGTATCCGCTACCAGAAACTGACCGAGAACGAGGGCATTGCAGGCAACACCAACCACGGTTTCGAGATGGTGCAGGGAGACTATATCGCGCTCCTCGACCATGACGATATCCTGCATCCCTGCGCACTCTGGTATGTGGCAAAAGCCGTTGCTGAGCAGGGCGCAGACTTCGTTTACACCGACGAGGTGACGTTCGAGGGCGATATCGACCACCTGACCGTCTACCACTTCAAGCCGGACTACATGCTGGACAATCTCCGCTCCAACAACTACATCTGCCATCTGAGCGTCTTCAAGACCAGCCTGCTGGCAAAGGTCGGCGGCGGTGAGCGTGCCGAGTACAACGGCAGTCAGGATTACGACCTCTATCTCCGCCTGACCGAACAGGCAGAAAAAGTCGTCCACATTCCGCACCTGCTCTACTACTGGCGTTCCAGCCCCACCAGTGTGGCAAGCAATATCTCGGCCAAGCTCTACTGTCTGGAAGCAGCGGTCAAGGCTCTGTATGCCCACTATGAGCGTGTGGGCGTGCCGGTGGACGCTGTTACCATGATCCCCAACACCCCGGGCTTTTATAAGACCGATTACACCATCACCAAGCCCGGCAGGGTGAGCATCCTCATCCCCACCTGCGACCATATCGACGACCTCGAGACCTGTATCGAGTCCATCTATGACCGGACGACCTATCCGGATTTTGAGGTCATCCTCATTGAGAACAACAGCAAAGACCCCGAGACCTTCCGCACCTATGAGCGGATGCAGAAAGAGCATCCGGACAACCTCAAAGTTGTCACATGGGAGGGCAAGGGCTTCAATTACAGCGCGCTGAACAACTTCGGCGAAAAGTACGCCACCGGCGAGTACATCCTCCTGCTCAACAACGACACCGAGGTCATCACCCCGAAGTGGCTGGAAGAGATGGTCATGTACGCCCAGCAGGAGCGCGTCGGCTGTGTCGGCGTCAAGCTGCTCTATCCGGATGATACCATCCAGCACGCAGGCATCGGTTTCGGCTTCCTGACGCTGGCCGGCCACATGCACAAGAATTTCCCGGCAGGCCATCCCGGTTATATGGGACGTCTGGTCTATGCACAGGACGTCTACGCTGTCACCGCAGCCTGCCTGATGGTGCGGAAAGATGTTTATGAGCAGGTGGGCGGCCTCGACGAGAGCTTTGCCGTCGCCTTCAACGATGTGGACTTCTGTGTCCGCGTTCGTGAGGCTGGTTACACCAACGTCTTCACCCCGTTCGCGCAGCTCTACCACTACGAGAGCAAGAGCCGTGGTCTGGACGAGAGCCCCGAGAAGCGGAAGCGTTTCGTCTCCGAGGTGGAGCGGTTCCAGAAACGCTGGAAGGCACAGCTGGAAGCAGGCGACCCCTGCATGAACCCGAACTTCGACCTGATGAAGGAGGACTTCACCTTCGACATCAAGCCGCTGGAATAAGCGAACTGATTCAACGAAAAGAGGTACACCCGTGGAGTTATCCGCATGTATCGTGACTTATAACTGCTGCGAAGAGGCCGTCCGCGCGGCGCAGACGATTTTAGAATATACCCGGCGGCATCCGCTGACCCTCTATCTGGTGGACAACGCCAGTCCGGACGGGAGCGGTGAGCGTCTGAAAAAGGCGGCGGAGGACGGTACGCTCGCCTGTGCGGAGAACCAGCAGGTGAATGTTATCTGCCGGGAGACGAACGGCGGCTTTGGCACCGGGCACAACACCGTTCTGCCGATGCTGAGAAGCGATTATCATTTCATCCTGAATCCGGATGTCCAGCTGACGGCAGATACCCTCAGTGACCTTGCCGACTGGATGGAACAGCACCCGGATGTGGTAATGGCAAGGCCGAATCTCCGTTTTCCGGATGGACGGGAACAGCGGCTTCCGCTCCGGCGGTGCAGTCTCCGCCCGATGGTCTATCGGCAGCTGTCTTTCCTGAAATTTCTTGAGAAAGATAACGAGAAGTATCTTATGGCCGACAAAGACCTGTCGCAGCCCACTGAGATCGAGTTCTGCACCGGCAGTTTCTCGGCGGTGCGGACCAAGGAGTTCAAGGAGGTGGGCGGCTTCGACGAGAAATACTTCATGTACGTCGAGGATGCCGACCTGACCCAGAAGATGCGCACTACCGGCAAAGCCTATCTCGTGCCGCAGTATACCGCCATTCACGCATGGCACCGGGCGGCACACCGCAGCCTGAGACCCTGCCTCTGGCAGGTCGGCAGCCTGATGCGCTACTTTGCGAAGTGGGGCTTCAAATTCTGATATCCAAACGGCTTTTGCAGAAAATTTTCCGCAAAGGCCGTTCTTTTCTTGCTTTTTTTTGATTTTGATAGTAAAATAAAGTGTAAAACTATCTCAACCTGCCCGGATGAGGCGGAAACAGAGCGTTTTACCCAACTGTGTTGACAGCGGACGCAGCTCCGCTTTGAATTAAGCTGCACAACTTTTTTCTCAACAATTAAAGGAGTGCGCAAAAATGAAAGGTATTATTCTGGCCGGCGGTGCCGGCACCCGGCTTTATCCGTTGACGATGGTCACCAGCAAGCAGCTGCTGCCCGTCTACGATAAGCCCATGATCTACTATCCTCTGTCTACCCTGATGCTGGCAGGCATTCAGGATATCCTGATCATCTCGACCCCGACCGATACGCCTCGTTTCGAGGCTCTGCTGGGCGATGGCAGCCAGTACGGTATCCATCTCCAGTATAAAGTTCAGCCCTCTCCGGACGGCCTAGCACAGGCTTTCATTCTGGGTGAAGAGTTCATCGGCGACGACTGCTGCGCCATGATCCTGGGCGACAACATCTTCTATGGCAATGGTTTCTCCAAGATCCTGAAGACCGCCGCTTCCAACGCAGAGAACAAGGGTCGCTGCACCGTCTTCGGCTACTATGTCTCTGACCCGGAGCGTTTCGGCATCGTTGAGTTCGACAAGGACGGCAAGGTGCTGAGCGTCGAAGAGAAACCCCAGAACCCGAAGTCCAACTACGCTATCACTGGCCTGTACTTCTACAACAAGGAAGTCGTCGAGATGGCAAAGCAGGTCAAGCCTTCCGCTCGCGGTGAGCTGGAGATCACGACCCTGAACGATATGTATCTCAAGAAGGGCGAACTGGATGTTCAGCTGCTGGGCCGCGGCTTTGCATGGCTGGATACCGGCACGATGGACAGCCTTGTTGAGGCAGCAGATTTCGTCCAGATGATCGAGAAGCGTCAGGGCATCAAGATCAGCGCACCGGAAGAAATTGCCTTCAAGTATGGCTGGATCGACCGTGACACCCTGCTGGAAAGCGCAGCTCGCTACGGCAAGAGCCCCTATGGTCAGCACCTGAAGAACGTTGCTGACGGCAAACTGAAATACTAATCGAAAGAGGCATCCTATGAAAATCATTGTTACAGGCTGCAAGGGTCAGCTGGGTACCGAGATCATCAAGCAGCTGCGTGAGGGCAAGAGCGAGATCGGCTCCATCCCGGAGAAGCTGCTCAATGCGACCGTTATCCCGGTCGACCTGGCCGAGCTGGACATCTCCAACTATAAGATGGTGGATGAGTTCATCCGCCGTCAGCGTCCGGATGTCATTATCAACTGCGCTGCGTTCACCAACGTGGACGGCTGCGAGGTCAACCACGACGCTGCATTCAAGGCAAACGCCCTCGGCCCTCGCAACCTTGCACAGGCTGCAGAAAAGACCGGCGCACGTCTGGTGCATGTCTCGACCGATTACGTTTTCTCCGGCCGTGAGAACGGCGGTGTCGCACAGGACGAGGCCACCATTCCCGGCCCCATCAGTGCTTATGGTTCCACCAAGCTGATGGGCGAGAAGTACGTCGAGCAGTTCTGCCACCGTCACTTCATCGTCCGCACGGCATGGCTGTACAGCTACTACGGCAAGAACTTTGTCAAGACCATCGTCAACGCTGGCCGCAAGTTCGGCAAGCTGGAAGTCGTCAACGACCAGTGCGGCAACCCGACCAACGCAGTCGACCTCGCACACGAGATCCTTCAGCTCTGCGTGACCCACGAGTACGGCCTGTATCACTGCACCGGCGAGGGCATCTGCTCCTGGTATGATTTCGCTTCTGAGATCATCCGTCTGTCCGGCGTGGATGCAACGGTCGCTCCCTGCACCAGCGAGGAGTACAAGACCAAGCACCCGGACAGTGCCGACCGCCCGAAGTGGAGCGCACTGGACAACCGGATGCTCCGCTGCACCGTTGGCAACGATGTCCGCCCCTGGCAGGACGCTCTCAAGTGCTTCTTTGAGCATTGGGATGGCGACAATGGAATGAAATAACCCTCTCAGACGCTTCGCGCCAGCTCCCCCAGAGGGGGAGCCTTTGGCATGTCGGTTCACATCTGCGCCATACGGCAGAGCGTGGGCCCTGCGTGTGAGGAAAACAAGATATACAATTGAGGATAAATAAAAAATGAAAACCTATCTTATCACTGGCTGCGCCGGCTTTATCGGCTCCAACTTTGTCCATTATATGCTGAAAAAGTACCCCGAGATCCTGCTCGTCAACCTCGACAAGCTGACCTATGCAGGCAACCTCGAGAACCTGAAGGACGTTGAGGGCGACCCTCGCCACGTCTTCGTTCAGGGCGATATCTGCGACAAGGAGTTGGTCGAGGGCCTGTTCGCAAAGTATGATTTCGATTATGTCATCAACTTTGCCGCTGAGAGCCACGTTGACCGCTCCATCAAGAACCCGGAGATCTTCGTCCAGAGCAACGTCATGGGCACTGTGAACCTGCTCCAGCGTGCAAAGGAAGCATGGTATGATGCAGATGCCAAGACCTGGAAAGAGGGCAAAAAGTACGTTCAGGTCTCGACCGATGAGGTCTACGGCGCACTGGGTGCTGAGGGCTACTTCATGGAGACTACTCCGCTCTGCCCCCACAGCCCGTACTCCGCTTCCAAGGCAAGCGCAGATATGTTCGTCAAGGCATTCCACGATACCTATGGTATGCCCATCAACATTACTCGCTGCTCCAACAACTACGGCCCCTATCAGTTCCCTGAGAAGCTGATCCCCCTGATGATCAACAACGTCAAGCATCACAAGCAGCTGCCTGTCTATGGCGACGGTATGCAGATCCGTGACTGGCTGTATGTTGAGGATCACTGCAAGGCCATCGACATGGTCACCAACGGCGGCAAGATCGGCGAGGTCTATAACGTCGGCGGCCACAACGAGCGTCCGAACATCTTCATCGTCAAGACCATCATCAGCCAGCTGCATGACCGTCTGCAGGATGAGGGTATCAGCGAAGACCTCATCAAGCACGTTGCTGACCGTCTGGGTCATGACCGCCGCTACGGTATCGACCCCACCAAGATCAAGAACGATCTGGGCTGGTACCCCGAGACTCCGTTCGAGAAGGGCATCGTCCTGACCATCGACTGGTACCTCAACCACGAGGAGTGGATGGAGCATATCACCAGCGGCAACTACCAGAAATACTATGAGGAAATGTACAAGAATAAGTAATCGTTCCTGAACATTCTGATACGATAAAAACCAGCTCCTGCTTGGGATGTCCCGGCAGGAGCTGGTTTTTTGTGTATATTCAGATAAGTTTAGTGCTGGGTGGCGATGATGACATAGGAATCATAAGAAGTGGGAGCATCAAAATCATAAATGCTGAACGATGTAGTTTGGCCAGGACGCAGGTTGCTGAGGGTAGAAGATTCGCTGGCCCAAACTTGATTGCCTTTTTTGTAGTAGACTCTTACTTCAACAAACTCCATCTTTACAGAACTGTTGTTAGTAAGCTCGCCAGTAAGGTAGTTATAAGAGTCTTTTTGAGTGCAAGTGGTGTTAAAAACTTTTAAGTCCGACTGTTTTGAGAACTCAGAACTGTCGTGATTTGACATACAGTAGCTAGGATAGTCATAGCTATAAGATATAGAAGTAGGTATGCCGGTAGGAACATACATACTGCCACCCCAAATAATAGTGTCGCCGGCAGCAATAGGAGGAACATATTCTATTGGAGAGGCAAGAACCTTGCCAGAAGCATCTTTGATAGTGAAATTCAACCTGACAAAATCAAAGTCTTTATATTTGTTTGTATTGGAGACAGCAAAACAGTAGTAGATGTAGTAGCAGTCGTCATTTGCTACAATGCGGTAAGAAGGTTCACTAAATGTGAGCTTTTTAGCAAAGCTACTGCCAGAAAGACTTCCTGAGCTAGAGGAACTACTGGAAGAACTGCTTGCGGAGCTGGATGAACTCGACGAAGAAGTGGACGAGCTTGAACTGCTCGAAGAAGAGCTACTGGACGACGAGCTGCTGGACGGTTTAGAAGAGCTTGGGGTCGAAGACGAAGCCGGAACTTCGGTACAGCCTGTGAAAACAGTGCAGGCCATTGCAGCCGCTAACATGACTGCCGCAATCTTTTTTCGCATAAAGATACCTCCATTTTGTGGCAGAATCCACTTGCGAGGTGGAAATCTGCCGATTGATAATGAAAACGAAAGATTAGGATGATTATGTCACTGACGTTATTATATCAGAATAAAACTGATATCTCAAGACAAAGAGAATTACAAAAGTGACAAAAAGCGCGGCCTTATCCGATACAATATGACAAAAGGATGGTGATAAGGCGTGTATGAAGAGATGTTCGCCAATCGGCTGACCCAGCTTCGGATGCAGAAGGGAGTCTCGGCAAGGGATATGAGCTTGTCGCTTGGACAGAATCATGGGTATATCAACTCAATTGAAAGTGGTAAGACGTTTCCGACAATGGCGAACTTTTTCTACATCTGCGAGTATCTTCATATCACGCCGAAGGAGTTCTTCGAGGATGGGAACACTGACCCGGAAGCACTCCGGGCAATGGTCAAGAATTTGAAAAAGCTCGATAAAGAACAGGTGGATGCCCTCTCCAAAATCGTGGATGGGCTGGTAAAGTGAGAAAAAGCTTTTAATTTCGAGAGATTTAGAGACAGAAGCTTTTACAAATCGGGAATGACAACCGGATGAGAAAACATTGACAATATCGGTTTTATCCGATAAAATAGAGATGGGAAAATGTGCGGTGGAGGATAAAATGCGAGAGTACGATGTTGACTTCTTCATAAAGGAGAACGGAGACTGCCCGGTTCGGGAGTTTTTAGCATCCCTTGATAAAAAGATGAGGGCGAAACTTTTGATGGACATCGACCTGCTGGAAGAAAACGGCCCACTGCTGAGAGAACCGTATTCAAAGCATTTGAATGATGGGATTTTTGAGATTCGAGCGAAGCAGGGAAGCGACATCACAAGAGTTCTGTATTTCTTCTTTGTTGGCAAGAAAATTATCCTTACAAATGGCTTTACCAAAAAGACGCAGAAAACACCGCAGTTGGAAATAGCGACAGCAAAGAAATACCGTGCAGAGTATTTAGAGCGAAAGGAGAAAATCTCATGAGCGATTTCAGAAAATACCTTGAAGAACAGCTGGAAGACCCCGAATTCAAGGCGGAGTGGGATGCGTTGCAGCCGGAGCGTGCGCTGGTACAGGCGATGATTGACGCACGGAAGCGGACGGGAATGACCCAGAAACAGCTGGCTGAGAAAACGGGAATCTCTCAGTCGGATATCAGCAAGTTTGAAACTGGCGGAGGAAACCCGTCTATCAAAACTTTGCAGAGACTGGCCGCTGGAATGGGAATGGTTTTGCAGGTGGAGTTCAAACCGGTAACAGGCACCCGATAAGGCAGAACTTCTTAAGTGAAATAAGCGCAAAAAGGGGCTGGTGCACATCGTTTTAGCCGAAAGTGCAGCAGCCATTTTCAAAATCA
>ERZ808240.1591-NODE-1591-length-27541-cov-14.929601_pt1 | contig 27541 bp, 23 predicted proteins | sample MGYA00521084_ERZ808240 | MGnify/ENA primary metagenome ERZ808240 (study PRJEB31516, sample SAMN03275571) | gut metagenome | biome: mammalia-associated habitat; material: feces | host: Papio cynocephalus | place: Kenya | collected 2012-08-06 ... | reverse complement strand
GGTGACACTTGGGGACGGGGTCAATCTGTCACCACCGGCCGATGTGACACTTGGGGACGGGGTCAATCTGTCACCACCCCGCCTCCCGCTGGCCGATGCGCCTGCCGCGTTGCTTTACATAACGGGTAGCCTTGTCTGAATGCAGCCGCACAGACAAGGAGCCCCCATGACGAGCAGAGACAGAGCGACCATGTTCGTGAACGCCACGATCCTCGATGGCACGAAGGACATGAGGCCCCAGCGCGGCATGGCCGTGACGGTGGATGCCGGCAAGATCTCTCGCATCGAGCCGGCGGCCGTGGCTCAGGCCCCCGCCGGCGTGCGCGTCATCGACCTTGGCGGCGCCTTCCTCATGCCGGGCCTCGTGAACATGCACGTCCATTTCTGCGGCTCTGGCAAGCCTGTGAGCTCGGGCGATGCTGGATCCATCATGTCAAAGCTCGATAATCCCATCGGTCGCGCCATCCTGCGGCGCATCATTCGTGGCTCTGCCCAGCAGCAGCTCGCGAGCGGCGTCACAACCGTCCGCGGCGCGGGTGACCCGCTGTATGCGGACATCGCCGTGCGAGACGCCATAGAGGCCGGCAGGTGCGTGGGTCCGCGCATCGTGGCGCCGGGAACGGGCGTCACCGTGCCGGGCGGGCATGGCGCCGGGCTGTTCGCCCAGGTGGCCGAGACGCCCGGACAGGCCGCAGACCAGGTGCGGGAGAGCATGGCTCGCGGCGCGGACGTCATCAAGCTGTTCGTGACGGGTGGCGTGTTCGACGCCACGGAGCCGGGCGAGCCCGGCGTGCTGCGCATGTCCCCCGAGGTGGCGGAGGCCGCCTGCAAGACGGCCCATGAGCTCGGGCTTCCCGTCATGGCGCACGTCGAGAGCACCGAGGGCGTGCGCGTGGCGCTGGCGGCCGGCGTCGACACGATCGAGCACGGCGCCCCCATGACGCCCGAGATTCTCGACCTCTACCGTGGCTCGGCGGGCACGCAGCTGCCTGGCAGGCTTCCGAGCGTGACGTGCACCATCTCGCCGGCGTTGCCGTTCGTGCTCCTCGACCCCGAGAAGACCCACTCGACCGACGTCCAGAAGGTCAACGGCGACATCGTGTGCGCGGGCATCATGGACGGCGCCCGCGAGGCGCTTGAGGCCGGCGTCTCCGTGGGTCTTGGCACGGACTCGAGTTGCCCGTACGTCACCCAGTACGACATGTGGCGGGAGGTCGCCTACTTTGCCAAGTACGTGGGCGTCTCCAACTCGTTTGCCTTGCACACGGCCACGCAGGTCAACGCGCAGCTCCTGGGGCTTGGGGACGTGACGGGCACCATCGAGCTCGGGCGCGACGCCGACATCCTCGTCACCCGGGACAACCCGCTCGACGACCTCTCCGCCCTGCGCGAGCCGCTACACGTCATGGCTCGCGGCGTCCTTGCGGACCGCCTGCGCGTGAGGCACAACGCCGAGCTCGACCGTGAGCTCGACTGGATCATGGACCAGCCCGCCAAGCGATAGCACGAAGATTCCTCGACTCTTTGCGGACGGGCTCGTTCGAGAACGGCAACGCGCCGACCTGCGGCTTATTGCCCAGGTTGGCGCGTTTTTTACCAAAAGGGGCCAAATCCTGTTGGATTTCTGCAAGGTTTGCGTTTGACCGCGCGGGACTTTCTCGGCAATGCCGAGAGGGCGCGAACCGCTGTCCCATACCCTTCTCGCAACGAAGGCGGCGCAACCGCGCCCGACGAGAAGGGAGAGGCCATGGGCATCGGGGAGAAGGTAGAGCGGGACGTGAGGTCTGTCGCGGAGTACTGGGGGAGGAGGAAGCGCGAGTTCATCGAGGAGCCGGCCCTTGCGTTCGAGCAGATCGTGCGGCCTGCCGTCTACTTTGAGTGCGATCCCGACCCGCTCGTTGAGACGCAGGTAAACGCCACGTTTACGGAGTGGCTGCTGTTCGATTGCGCACTTGACGAGCACGGCACGCTGCTCGAGCGCTACGTGCGCAAGCCGCCCGCGGGGGTGGAGGAGTCGCGCCTGGCGCGGCTGCGCCAGATTGCCGAGACCCACGAGTTCTCCGAGTACGCCATCATGCGCAAGGACCCGGCGGCGGGTCTGCTCGAGCTCCTTGACATCTACTCGGGCACGTTGTGCTCGGTGCGAGACGCACGCCTGGCGCGGCGCGACAACTGGGACAAGGGGACCGTCTCGCTGCGGCTCGCCTGCGTCGAGGACACGTGGGTGCCTGTGGGCCAGACGGTCATGTACGACCGCTGCCCGTTCGATCCCTCCTGGATCCCCGTTGACGACGATGCGGGAAGCTCCGGCCTGCGCCTGCTCGACCTCGCTCATGACGTGTTCGGCGTCGATGGCTCGTATCGGGCCAGCGTGAACATGAGGCGGCTCGGCTGACGGCGGGTGCGGTGACCCGTGTCATGAGCCGCTGCGTGGGCTCCCCGTGATGCGATGCGCCTGCGGCCGCGCTCGTGCCCCAATCACGTATCATCGATGGGGCAAAAAGGACCGGCCGCGGCATCGCATGGCATGCGCGGCCTCGCAGGAAAGGGATGGACATGGTCAAGGACATCGTTAAGGACGAGGAGTTCCTCAGCAAGCCGGCGGAGCCCGCCACCGTCGAGGACGCCGAGGTTGCCCAGGACCTCGTCGACACCATGGGCGCCACCGAGAACTGCGCCGGCCTCGCGGCGAACCAGATCGGCTCCACGAAGGCCGTCATCGCGTTCGAGGGCGCAAATGGCCCGCAGGTCATGTTCAACCCCAAGATCGTGGCGTCCATGGCTCCCTACGCGGCCACCGAGGGCTGCCTGTCGCTCGACCGCGACACGCAGGTGCGCCGCTTCCAGCTTGTGCGCGTGAAGTTCGACGCGCTTGTGAACGGCAAGTTCGAGTCTCGCACGCGCAAGTACTCCGGCTGGGTGGCCGAGGTCGTGCAGCACTGCGTCGACCACTGCGCCGGCAAGCTCGTCTAGCTCAGGGCCTCATCGCGGTGGGTCTCGCCGCCGCATGCGCAACGCGAGTGCAGCCAATCGGTCACCGCGGGCCGCCAAACGGCCTCGCCAGTGACGATATTGCTGCACTCGCGTTTTTTATTCCCAGCCACCCCAGACGTCGGGGCAGTAGCCAACCGTTGCCTGGCGCCCGTTTCTCACGATGGGCTCGCGGAGCAGCTGCTGGTTCTCGAGCAGCTTGTCGAAGCGCTGGCTCTCGGCAAGATTCTGAACGAGGGCGAGCGTGTCCTCGTCCCTTGCCTTGGGGTCGAGAAGGGCGTCGATGCCGCCGGCTGCCTGCGCCACGCTTCTGAGCTCGCCCTTGCTCATCTCCTTCTCGCGAAGGTCGACGAACTGGAACTTGATACGACGCTCCTTGAACCAGCGTTGGGCCTTCTTGGTGTCGAAGCTCTTCTTGGTGCCAAAGATCTGGATGTTCACGTCTGCTCCCCGGGCCCTCTTGACCTGTCTTGTCGCGAGCGCTGCAAATCGGACGCTTACAGGGCTCTTGGGCCGCCTAAGTGTCCGATTTGCAGCGCTCGCGTAGTTTATAACGTGGCGGCCGCCTAGTGGACGAACTTCCGGACAAAGAAGCGCTTCCAGCTTGCGTGGGGCTGATAGCGAAACGGCGCGTCGAACCAGGTGGCCTTGTCCACGACGCTCTTCTCGTGCGAGAACGCCTCGAGGCTCTTGTGCCCGTGGTAGCTGCCCATGCCCGAGGCGCCCATGCCGCCAAATCCCATGTGGGACGTGGCGAGGTGCATGATCGTGTCGTTGACGCAGCCGCCGCCGAACGGGACGTCCCGCATGACGCGCCGGGCGAGCGCGCGATTGCCCGTGAACAGGTAGAGGGCGAGCGGCGTCGGGCGCTCCTCCACGAATCGCAGCGCCTCCTCGAGGTCGTCGTAGGCGATGACGGGCAGAACGGGGCCAAAGATCTCCTCGCCCATGACGGCGTCCCCGGGCGTCACGTTGTCCATGATGGTGGGCTCGATGCGCAGCGCCCGCTCGTCCGAGCGGCCTCCCATGACGACCTTCGCCGGGTCGATGAGTCCCGCCACGCGGTCAAAGTGCTTGCGATTGACCATCTTGCCGTATGAGGGGTTCGCGAGGGCGTCGCTTCCGTACATCTTGCGCGTCTCCTCGCGGATAAGGCCGATGAGCTCGTCCTTTATGCCGCGGTCAACGAGGACGTAATCAGGCGCAACGCACGTCTGGCCCACGTTGAGCCACTTGCCAAAGGCGATGCGCCGCGCCGCCACGCGCAGGTTGGCGCTGCGCTCGACGATGCAGGGGCTCTTGCCTCCCAGCTCGAGCGTCACGGGCGTGAGATGCTCCGCGGCCCTTGCCATCACGAGCCTGCCCACGTTGACGCTGCCGGTGAAGAAGATGTTGTCCCAGCGCTGGTCGAGCAGGGCCTCGTTCTCCGCGCGACCGCCCTCGACCACGCTCACGAGCTCGGGCTCAAAGGCCTCCTCGCATATCTGGCGCAGGAGCGCGGAGGATGCCGGGGCATAGGCGCTCGGCTTCACGACCACGACATTGCCCGCGGCGAGCGCTCCGGCGAGCGGCTCGAGCGTGAGCAGAAACGGGTAGTTCCATGGCGCCATGATGAGCGTGACGCCGTAGGGCACGCGCTCGACGCGGCTCGTGGCCACGGCATTGGCGAGGTCGGTCGCGCGCAGGTGCGGACGCGCCCAGCGCGAGACGTGCCGCTCCTGGTAGCGAATCTCGGAGAGCGCCAGGCCTGTCTCGCACATGTAGCCCTCGTCGGCGGACTTGCCGAGGTCATCGTGCAGCGCCCGGGCGATATCGTCCTCGTGTGCCCGGACCGCCGCGCACAGCCGGGCGAGCGCGGCGCGGCGCGATGCCACGTCCATGGTGGCGTGGCTCATGAAGTACGAGCGCTGGCGCTCGACCAGCTGCGCTATCTGCCGCTCGTTCATGCGAGGGCCTCCTCGTCTTGACGCGTCCGCGCGGACGGGCTCGGGGACGGGCCCATCTGGCATGTGTCCGGCTCGTCCGCAAAACGCCCACCTGCCACAACACGATACATGTGCTCGAGTGCCGTGCGGTCCCACAGCACGGGCACGGGATAGAGGGGGTTAGCCTCGGCGTCTGCGTGGGTGGCCATGACCTCGAGGTCCTCGGCACGGATGCCGTCGAGGTGCGCGGGGATGCCAAGGCGTGCGTTCATGCCGTCCACCCACTCGATGAAGGCTGCGGCCGCCGCTTCGTCCGTCTCGCTTGCGGTTGCGATGCCCGCATGCCGGGCGAGAATCGCGAGCTTGGGCGCTGCGGCGGCGCCATAGGCGCGCAGGACGTGCGGCAGGATGACGGCGTTTGCGAGGCCGTGGGGGATGCCGTACCTGCCGCCGAGGCTGTGCGCGATCGCATGGACGTAGCCCACGTAGGATTGGGTGAACGCAATTCCTGCCTCGTAGGAGGCCGTGAGCATGTTGCGCCGCGCTCGCTCGTCATTGCCGTCCTCGTAGGCGGCAAGCAGGTTGTCGTGAACGAGGCGAACGGCGTCCAGCGCCATCTCGCGCGTGTGACGCGTCGTGCTGCGACCGATGAACGCCTCGACCGCATGCGTGAGCGCGTCCATGCCCGTCTGACCCGTGACGGATGCGGGCAGGCCCGCCGTGAGGCGCCAGTCATGGACGGCGATGCTCGGGATGAGCGCGAAGTCGTTGATGGGGTACTTGTAGCGCGTGTTCTCGTCCGTGATGACAGCGGCGAGCGTCACCTCGCTTCCGGTGCCCGCCGTGGTTGGAACGGCTATGAGCAGCGGAAGCCTGCGGTGCACGCGCAGGAGGCCGCGCATGGCTCCCACACTCTTGCGGGGCTGGGCGACGCGGGCGCCCACGGCCTTTGCGCAGTCCATGGACGAGCCGCCGCCAAAGCCGATGATGGCCTGGCAGCCGCTTGCGCGGTAGAGCTCGAGCGCTGCCTCCACGTTGGCGACGGTGGGGTTGGCGATCGTCTCTGAGTATGTGGCGCAAGCGATGCCCGCGCCTGCGAGGGCGCTCTCGAGCCCGCGCGTGAGGCCGATGCGGGCGATGCCCGGGTCCGTGACGAGCAGCACGGAGCCAATGCCGCGGCTTGAGAGTTCGACGGGCACGGCCTGGACCGAATCGAGAATCTTGGGCTCGCGGTAGGGCAGGATGGGCAGCGCGATGCGAAACGCAGCCTGATACGTGCGGCACCAGGCCCTGCGCAGTGGATTCATCTGTCTCCTCCATGGGACATTGGGGACGGGTTCCTTTGTCCCATCCGGCATGACGTCAGGGCAGAGGATAGGACTGAGATGTTAAGCAATCAACAATCATCACACAATTGGATGCCGCTTGCGTGACGATGCCGCCTCATGCCCAAACGTGCCACATAAGTTCAATTTGATGTGCTACCGTGAACGCTAAATTGAACTAGCGAACCCAAATAGTTCAATTTCACGCCACGTTGGCCGCTGAAATTGAACTCATGCAGCCAGATTGGAGAAGCGCATGGAGCAAGACGGGTTCTCCGCGCGCCTCAGACATGCCATGGACGAGGCGGGCCTCAAGCAGGCAGACCTTGTCCGCATGGCGTCACAGCGCGGGGAGAAGCTGGGAAAGAGCCAGCTCAGCCAGTACGTGAGCGGCAAGGTTAGGCCGCGCCAGGACTCACTTGCCCTGCTCGCCGACCTCCTCGGCGTCACGGCCGATTGGCTCGAGGGCCGGCCGGAGGCCCGTGAGCAAGCCAAGCCCCATGTTCAAGTCCGTAACGAGAGGGAGCGCCCCATGAGAGAGTTCAAGAAGTCCTCGAAGCTCGACCACGTCCTGTATGACGTCCGCGGCCCCGTCGTTGACGAGGCGGCCCGCATGGAGGCCGAGGGCGAGCGCATCCTCAAGCTCAACATCGGCAACCCCGCACCGTTCGGCTTCCGTACGCCCGACGAGGTCGTGAAGGACATGCGCCAGCAGCTCACGGACTGCGAGGGCTACTCGGACTCGCGCGGCCTCTTCTCTGCCCGCAAGGCCATCATGCAGTATGCGCAGGTCAAGGGCCTGCCCAACGTCCAGATGGAGCACATCTACACGGGCAACGGCGTCTCCGAGCTCATCCAGCTCTCCATGCACGCCCTGCTCGACGACGGCGACGAGATCCTCATCCCCAGCCCGGACTACCCGCTGTGGACCGCCTGCGCCACGCTCGCCGGCGGCCACCCCGTCCACTACCTGTGCGACGAGCAGGCCGAGTGGTACCCCGACATCGCCGACATGGAGTCGAAGATCACCGACCGCACGAAGGCCCTCGTCATCATCAACCCCAACAACCCCACGGGTGCCGTCTACCCGCGCGAGGTTCTCGAGCAGATCGTCGAGGTGGCGCGCCGCCACCAGCTCATGATCTTCTCGGACGAGATCTATGACCGCCTGTGCATGGACGGCGTGGAGCACGTCTCGATCGCCTCGCTCGCGCCCGACCTGCCGTGCGTCACGTTCTCCGGCCTGTCCAAGAGCCACATGATCGCCGGCTACCGCATCGGCTGGATGATCCTGTCTGGCAACATCCGCTGCATGCGTGACTTTTTGCTCGGCGTCAACATGCTCTCCAACATGCGTCTGTGCTCAAACGTGCCGGCGCAGTCCATCGTGCAGACGGCGCTCGGCGGCTACCAGAGCGTCGAGACGTACGTGCGCCCCGGCGGCCGCGTCTATGACCAGCGCGACTTTGTCTACCGCGCGCTCAACGAGATCGACGGCATCACGGCCGTAAAGCCCAAGGCGGCGTTCTACATCTTCCCCAAGATCGACGTGAAGAAGTTCAACATCCACGATGACGAGCAGTTTGCCCTCGACCTTCTGCATGAGAAGAAGATCCTCGTGACGCGTGGCGGCGGCTTCAACTGGGAGCAGCCGGACCACTTCCGCGTGGTGTACCTGCCGCGCATCGACGTCCTCGCCGAGTGCATGGACGACCTCGCGGACTTCCTCTCCACCTATCACCAGGAGTAGCGGCTCCCGGAATAGTCCCAACCCAAGGTGCCTGGGGCCGGCGATCGTCCCCGGACACCTTGGCGTTTCGGTGAATGTGGGAGCGCGGTCGCGTTTGCCCAGCTCAGGCCTTAAACTAATCCGCTGGTGCCGGGCGCCCCGGGAGGGGCAAAGAGACGAATGACATAGATGATCTGAGTTGAGGAATCCGGCATGGGGCGCGAGGGTGCGCCAGGTGAGCGCCGTGGATGGCGCAAGAAGGAGACATGATGTCCCAGTTCGAGAATGACGAGACGCTAGACGAGGCCACGACCGAGGTCGTGGAGGAGACGGCTGAGGTCGAGGCCGTCGATAACGACACCGAGAACACCGCCGCGGCCGAGGCTTCCGAGCCCAAGGCCGAGGATGCGGCCGCCGAGCAGACCGACGCCAACGACGTCCTGTTCGACAAGGCCAACAAGGCCGCCCGCCTGCTCCGCTGCCGTCGCGCCGTGATGCGCCGCGAGCAGGAGGAGAAGGGCGGCAAGGCGAGCGCCCTCGTGCGCGCGCTCAAGCTCCTGCAGCTCAAGCCCAAGATGGAGCAGAAGGAGATGTCCGAGCTGCTCGGCATGCGCCTGCGCGAGCTCGACTCCATGATGGCCGAGGCCGAGAAGAACGACATCGTCGCGCGCGTCGAGCCGGAGGAGCCCGACATGCGCAAGGTCGTCATCATGGCCGACGAGGGCGCCATCGAGCGCGCCGAGGCCTTCGAGCGCAAGGGCGAGGACCTCGTCCCCGGCCTTGGCGAGGACGACATGGCCCAGCTCATCGTCCTTCTCGACAAGGTGATTGATCCGCTCGTGGCCCTCGGCCTGGACGAGGACCGCGAGGAGCGCGGCGGCTTCGGCGGCAAGCGCGACGACCGCGGCGGCCGCAACGGCTTCCGCAGCGGCAACGACCGTGGCGGCGACCGCGGTGGCCGTGGCGGCTTCGGCGGCCGTGACTCCCGCGGAGGCGACCGCGGCGGCTTCCGCGGCAACGATCGTGGTGGCTTCCGCGGCAACGACCGTGGCGGCGACCGCGGTGGCCGTGGCGGCTTCGGCGGCCGTGACTCCCGCGGCGGCGACCGCGGCGGCTTCCGCGGCAACGATCGTGGTGGCTTCCGCGGCGGCAACGACCGTGGCGGCTTCGGCGGCCGTGACAGCCGCGACTCCCGTGGCGGCGACCGTGGTGGCTTCCGCGGCAACGGCGACCGCGGCGGCTTCCGCGGCGGCAATGACCGTGGCGGCTTTGGCGGCCGTGACAATCGCGGCGGCGACCGTGGCGGCTACCGTGGCGGCAACCGCTACTAAGGTCTAGCGATTCCAGGCCCAGAGCCTGGGTATAAGGTGCGAGGAGGGTGTCCGGTATTTCCGGATGCCCTCCTCGTGCGTAAAGGGGAGTGCTGTTTGCCATGACTGACTGGCTGTCGAGGCTGTTCGTGAAAAACTACGGGCGCGTGAACGACCCGGACGTCCGTACCTCATACGGGCTCATGGCCGGACTCGTCGGCATCGTCTGCAACGTGGTCCTCTGCCTTGCGAAGGGGGTCATCGGCCTCATGTCCGGCTCCGTGTCGATCGTGGCGGATGCCCTCAATAACCTCTCCGACGCATCGAGCAACATCGTGACGCTTGCGGGGTTCAAGCTGGCGAGCAAGCCTGCAGACAAGGGGCATCCCTATGGCCATGGGCGCTTCGAGTACCTCGCGGGCCTCGTCGTCGCCGTCCTTGTGACGGCCGTGGGCCTGGAGCTTGCGCGCTCGGGAATCGAGCGCATCGTCGACCCGCAGCCGGTGGAATTCGGCCTGCCCGTCATCGCGGTAATGCTGCTCTCCATCGCCGTCAAGGCGTGGATGATGAGCTTCAACCGTACGATCGGCCGTCGCATCGAGTCCGAGACCCTCGAGGCCACGGCCGTCGACTCGAGAAACGATGTCATCACGACGCTCACGGTCCTTGTGTGCTCGGTCGTCTCGTACCTCACGAACCTTCAGCTTGACGGCTGGGTGGCGCTTGGCGTTGGCGCGTTTGTGCTCGTGAGCGGCCTGGGGCTTGTGAGGGACACGGTGAATCCGCTGCTGGGTCAGGCTCCCTCGGAGGAGGTCGTCAACCGCGTGCACGAGATTATCCTCGGCAAGCCGGGCGTGCTGGGCATGCACGACCTCATGATCCACGACTACGGCCCCGGCAGGAAGCTCGCGAGCGCTCACGTCGAGATGCCGGCGGACGGTGACCCGCTCAAGATCCATGCCGTTCTCGACGGCATAGAAAAGGAGGTGGAGCGCGAGCTCGGCATCGTGCTCACGCTCCACTATGACCCCATCGTGTGCGACGGCGTTCGCAAGCGCCCCGAGGGCAAGGGCAAGCTCGTCGGCTAGGTTGGAACGGGGGCTGTTCCCTGCCCCATGTCGCTGCGCTATGTCCCAAAAGTCTTTGACACCTTTGGGACACGCCTTTGGGACGGATTGCGCTAGAAGTTCAGGCGCTCCTCGATGACCTTCTTGAGGTCGTCGATGCCCGTGCCCTTGAGCGAGGAGACGAGTACGCTGCGAACGCTCTCGTCCACGCATAGCTGCTCGCGCAGAAGCTTGGCCTGTGCCACGCCCCTGGAGTGGCTGAGCTTGTCGGCCTTCGTGAACGCGATTGCGTAGGGGTGCCCCAGGCTCTCCAGGTAGCCGATCATCTGAGCGTCGAGCGGGCTTGCGTCGTGGCGGATGTCCACGAGCGCCACGACGAGCTTGAGGTTGCGCTCACCCTCGAAGTAGCCGTCCATGAGGTTGTCCCAGCGCTGCTTCTCGGTTGCGTTCACGCGGGCATAGCCATAGCCGGGCAGGTCAACGAAGTCCACGCCGCCGATGGCAAAGAAGTTGATCGTGGTGGTCTTGCCAGGCTTCGAGGAGACCTTCACGAGGTCCTTGCGCCCAAAGAGCTTGTTCATGAGCGAGGACTTGCCCACGTTCGAGCGCCCGACAAAGGCAATCTCGGGACGGTTGTTGTTGGGGAGCTGCTCGGCCGTGCCGGCGCTCATCGTGAACTTCACGAGGTTGTAGTTGATCACTGCTTCTCCGTTTCTGGGGCGGTGCCGCAACGTTGCCAGGGCGGGTCCTCCGCCCGCGGGGTTCCTATTCGGCGAGGTCCTCGACAGATCCCGCGCGGTAGCTCTTGAACACGGCCTCGCCCTCGTCCTGCGTGGCGTCGAGGTCGACGTCTGCCACGATGCGGAAGTCGTTGTCGCCGTCCGCGTCGTGGAAGATCTGCGTCACGTGCCAGACGTGGTTCGCGAGCTCGTCCGCCTCGTCCACGACAAAGTATGCCGTGGAACGCGCGTCTGCGTCGAGCAGAATCTCGTCGTGCGCCTCGTGGAACTGCTCGAGAACATCTCGCCAGCGGCGTTCGCCCATGCCATACGGCTGGTCCAGCTCGCCGAGCGTGGGGACCTCCTCGGCGGCAAACAGACGGACGCGGCGCCACAGGGCGTTGCGCACGAGGACGGTGAGGCCGTGGCGGTCTCGCACCACGGCGGCCTCTGCGCTGGGCGGCAGCTCCTCGGCCACCTGGCCAGAGGCCTCCCACTCGTCCACGAGGCTGGAGTCCGTGGTGCGCACGACAAACCCAAGCCAGGCAACTATGTCGTCCAGCCGCTCGGTGCGCTTGTCGAGCGGCACGGTCTTGTCGAGCACGCGCCAGGCGTCCGAGAGGTAGCGCAGCAGCGTTCCCTCGGAGCGTGACAGCTTGTAGCGCTGCACGTAGGTCTTGAAGTCCGACATGGACTCGAGCATGTCGCGTAGCACGGACTTGGGACGCAGACGGTAGTCGCGCGCCCAGGGCACCTGCTCGCAGTAGGTGGCGAACGCGGCGTCGAGCTCGGCCTCGAGCGGCTTGGGGTATGTGACCTCCTCGAGGCGCTCCATGCGCTCGTCGTACTCGATGCCCTGCATCTTCATCTCGGCGATGGCGCGCCCCTTGGCCTCGCGCTCCTGGGCGCGCAGCACCTGCCAGGGGTCCTCGAGCGTGGCCTCCACCATGGAGACGAGGTCCATGTCGTACGTCTCGCTCTCCGGATCGAGGAGCTCGAGCGCGGCGAGAAGGAACGGCGAGAGCGGCTGGTCGAGCGCGAAGTCCTCGGGCAGGTCAACCGTGAGCGAGTAGGTGGCCGGGCTCGCGAGCGGCGAGGTCGCGGCGGCGGGCAGCAGCTCGGCGAGCTCGAGCGCGGCCTGCTCGTCCGCCTCTGCGGGCTCGGTCTGCTCGCGCGTGATGACGCCGGCGTCCATGAGCGTGGCAAAGACCTCGTCGGCGCGGCCCACGAGCTTGGCCTTCTCGAGCGGGGTCTGCAGCGAGTCCGCGATGAGGCGCATGATGCGCGCGTGGGAGTCGCCGCCCTGCTCGGTCTCGGCGAGCACCATGGAGTGCGTGACGCGCATGCGCGGCGTGAGCGTCTCGGGCGTGGCGGCGCAGAGGTGCTCGAACGTGTCCTTGTTCCAGTTGACGAAGCCCTCGGGCGGGCGCTTCTTCTTGACCTTGCGCTGCTTCTTTGGGTCGCCACCAGCCTTGAGCAGGGCCTTTGCGTTCTCTATCTCGTGCTCTGGGGCCTCGGCGATGACGCGGCCCTCCGTGTCGAAGCCCGAACGGCCGGCACGGCCCGCAATCTGGTGGAACTCGCGGGCGCGCAGGCGACGCATATGGTGGCCGTCGAACTTGGTGAGCGCCGTGAGCAGCACGGTGTGGATGGGCACGTTGATGCCGACGCCCAGCGTGTCCGTGCCGCAGATGACGGGCAGCAGTCCCTGCTGGGCGAGCTTCTCCACGAGCAGGCGGTAGCGCGGCAGCATGCCGGCGTGGTGCACGCCCACGCCGCAGGAGAGCAGGCGCTGGAGCGTCTTGCCAAACGCCGTGGTGAAGCGCGCGCCCTTGCAGGCCTGCTTCACGGCGTCTCGCTGCTCCTTGGTGGCAACGCCGTAGCTCGCGAGCGACTGTGCGGTGTTGAGCGCGGCGTCCTGGGCAAAGTGGACGATGTAGATGGGGGCGTCCCCGTTGCGAAGCGCCAGCTCCACCGTGGCCTCGAGCGGCGTGTCCACGTACTCGTAGGTGAGCGGCACGGGGCGCTCCGCGTCCGTGACGGCATCCACGGTGCGGCCCGTCTGACGCTCGAGCAGGGAGGAGACGGACGTGATGTCGCCGAGCGTGGCGCTCATGAGCAGGAACTGCGTGTTGGGCAGCGCGAGCAGGGGGACCTGCCAGGCCCAGCCTCGGTCCGCCTCGCCAAAGAAGTGGAACTCGTCCATGGCCACGGCGGCAACGTCGCTGCCGGCGCCCTCGCGCAGCGCCTGGTTGGCGAGGATCTCCTCCGTGCAGCAGATGACGGGGGCGTCCGTGTTGATCTGGGTGTCTCCCGTGATCATGCCCACGTTGTCCTTGCCAAAGGCGTCGACGAGGTCAAAGAACTTCTCGGAGACGAGCGCCTTGATGGGGGCGGTGTAGTAGGCGCGCTTGTGCTGGCAGATGGCGAGGTAGCACAGCCCCAGCGCCACCATGGACTTGCCCGAGCCGGTCGGCGTGCCCAGGATGACGTGGTCTCCCGCCGCGAGGTCGAGCAGGGCCTCCTCCTGGTGCTCCCACAGCTCCATGCCGCGGCTCGCGCACCAGTCCAGGTAGCGCTCGAGCGCCTCGTCGGCGGTGAGCGGGGCCTCCGGCTCGTAGTCCGGCCACTGCTCGGGGTCAAACCACAGGTCTGGTACGAGCTCGCCGAGCGAGCCCGGCGCGAACGGGTCCCTCTCCTGCGTCTCAGTTGCTTCTTCTGCCACAATGCGTCCTTTGAGCTGCGCTTGAATTCACTCGCTCTATCTTATCGGACGGGGCGGCCCCGTCCGCACGCAACGGTGCCGCCCCAAAAAAGATGACAGATGGGCGTGCGGGTCATCCTCGCGCGAGCCGCGTCGCGTGGGCTACAGCCCGAGAAGCCCGCCAAGCCACTGGAAGAAGGCGATGATTGGGTTCGTCTCGGGCTGCGACTGCGTCGTGGCCTCGTCGTCAGTCGAGGCGGACGCGCTCGTGACGCTCGTCTGCGTCGCCGCGGACTGGTCGCCCATGCTCCACGTGGTGTTCGTGCCCATTTGCTCGTCAAAGGCCGTGTGGTCGATAAGGTCATCGCTGAGGGTGCCCGCATCGCTTGCGTCGTAGCCCGTCGAGTAGGAGTCGCACGTCACGGTGAGGCCCGAGTCTCCCTGCACGACGGTCTGGCCGTTTGCGACGATCGTCACGGTCTTGCCGTCCTCGTCCACGATCTTGGCACCGCTCGCCACGTTGAGTGCCGAGATGGTGCAGCTGTCCGTGACGACCCAGCTGCTCGTGCCGTCTATGTTGACCGTGATGGGGGCGTCCGAGGTCGAGCCGACGTCGTTCTGCGTGATGCTCGCCGAGCCCGTCCATATGCTGCCCTGCGTGAGGTGAAGGTCGACGCTCGAGATGCTGTCCGCCTCGATATTGCCCTTGAGCTGCTGTTCGATGCCCGTGAACCTCACGGTGGCGCCGTTGCTGCCGGTTGTGCCCCAGCTGTTCGAGTCGTTGCCGGCGGCCAGGATGAGGTCTGCCGCGCTCGAGTCGAAGTCGAGCGACGTGCGGGCGAGAACGACGTCTGCACTCGTGTTCGTGAGGTAGAACATGGAGCCTGAGGTGATGGCGCTCTTGAGCGTGGAGTCCGCCGCCTGGAACGTCGCCGTCTCGCCCGTGGTGCTCTCGGCATCGCCCGAGGTGGACTGGTAGATGATGATACCGTTTGCCACCGGGTCGTTCGCCGTCTTGCTCGTGTTGGTGCTCTCGAGCGTCGAGTTGTTGATGAGGATGGTGTTCAGGCCCTCCATGCCCGCGATCTGCGAGCCGGTCGCGGTGCCCGTGACGCCGCTCACCTCGATGTCTCCCGTCGAGTAGAGCAGGGGCGATCCGGAGCCTGCCGTGGAGAGGGTCGAGTTCGTGAGGCTGATGGAGCCGCCGCCGCGGTCCGTGGCAACGCCGGCGCAGTGGTTGCCCTCGGTCGTGGCCGTGATGCCGCTGGCGATGATCGTGCCGCCGTATGTGGCGTCGAGGCCGCGGGAGTTGTCCGCCGTCGTGTCGATGCGCACGTCGTTTGCGTAGACGGTGCCGGAGTCTGTGGCGAAGATGCCGTTCGAGCCCTCGCTCGTGGCGGAGAGCGTGGAGTTGCTCACAGTGGCAAGCGAGCCCTCGCCCACGCTGAGCAGGATGGAGTTGAGGCCGTAGAAGTTGCAGTTGTCGCCGTTCGTGTCGTCGCCGGACTTCGTGAGCGTTGCGTTCGAGAGCGCGAGCGTGCCGCCGTTCTCGGCCAGTGCGGCGTTCTCGTCCGCAGTGCTCGCGTCGTGGGCCTCGCCGTCTGAGGATACCTGCGTGCCGTCTGCCGTGATGGCTCCGGTGTAGCTGCCGGTGTAGTCAAAGCTCATCGTGTTGGCGCCGCCCATGCCGCCCGCGTTGCCTGCGGGCTGACCGGCGCCTCCCGGCTCCTGCGAGGGTGCGCTGCCGGAGGGCGGCTCGCCGGGCTGCCCTCCGCCCTGGCCGGCGGACTGGCCTGACTGCTGTCCCTGCGTGGCCAGTGCCGAGACGGGCACCGAGGCGAACGCGAGCGTGCCTGCGAGCGCGATGACGCTCGTGCGGCGGATGAGGCGGGCTGCGGCGCCGTGGCCGAACGCGCTTCCCCGGTGGTTGCCGGCTGCCTCGGGGTGGCGGTGGTCGCCGCGCATGTCGTTGGTGGTGTAGCTCATGGCTTCCCCTCTCGCTTGGCCGAATGTTTGAGGCTTGATGCGAGTATCGCCCGCGAGAGAAGTGCCAAAACCCTGGTCAGGTGGTATGCGCAGGGTATTTGCAATGCTTGCTTGAGACTGAACTTAGCCTTTTGGGTATCTGAAAAATCGGCGCGGCTGGCCCTGGCGTTGCCTAGCGCAGGCGCTGCTCCAGGCGACGCGCCACGAGCGTGAGCGCCATGACGATGACGTAGTAGATGACGGCCACGATGATGAACGGCTCGAACGCGCGATACGTGAGCGCCTGGACGCTCTGGGCGGCGCGCATCATGTCCATGAGGCCGATCGTTGCCACGAGCGACGAGCTCTTGAGCACGGTGATGACCTCGTTCACGAGGGCCGGAGCCACCGAGCGCAGCGCCTGCGGGATGATGATGCGCGTCATCATCGTGGTGTAGGGAAGCGCGAGCGCGCGCGAGGCGTCGTACTGGCCGTGGTCGACCCCCTCGATGCCGCCGCGCAGGGTCTCGGAGACGGTGGCCGAGCCATTGAGGCCCAACGTGAGCACGCTTGCCGCAAACATCGAGATCTTGTAGCCCGTGAGCTGCGGCGTTGCAAAGTAGGCAATGAAGAGCAGCACGATGAGCGGGATGCCACGGAAGATCGAGGTGTAGAAGTCCAGCAGCAGCCGAAGCGGGCGGCAGGGCAGCACCTTGAGCACGGCGATGAGGGCGCCCAGGGCAAAGGCGAGCGCGAGGGCGGCCCCCGTCACCTCGAGGGTGACGGCGAGGCCGCCCCAGAACATGGACGCATATGGCTCTACGACCGCAAAGTTCATCGCGCGTCTCCCGTGGGTTGCGCTGCCGCTAGTTGGCGGCGCTCACGACGCCGGTCGTGGGCTGGCCCGAGGCGCTCGTGTCGTCGCCCCACTTGAAGTCCTCGCCAACGTACTGGCCGATGAAGGCGTCGATCGTGCCGTCGGCGAGCATCTCGGCAACGCAGGCGTCGAACGCGCCCACGAACGAGGCGCCCTTCGTGGCCATGATGCGGTAGACGCCCACGTAGTCCTTCGTCTCGGCGCGGCCGAGGAAGCCAAGGACGAGGCCCTCGTTGGCATCGCGCATGGACTGGCCCTCGGCGCCGTCGCACAGGTAGGCGTCGATGCGGCCGGCAAGGACCTCCTGCAGGCACTGGTCGCCGCCGTCGTAGGTGTGGATGTCCGCGTCGGGCAGGACGGCGGAGATGAACTTGTTCTGGACGGTGCCCGTGGTACAGGCGATGGACTTGCCCTTGAGGTCGTCGATGGTCTTGACCTCGTCGCTCATCGTGAGCACGCCCACGAGCGGCTGGTAGTAGCCGCGCGTGAAGTCATAGGTCTGCTCGCGCTCGGCGTTGGAAGACATGGCCATCGTGAACGAGGTGTCGCTGCTCTGGACGGAGGCGAGGGTGGCGGCGAACTCCTGCGGCTCAAAGTCATAGGTGAAGCCCAGGCGGGAGGCCATCTCGTCCGCGATGGCGATGTCCAGGCCAACGACCTTCTGGCTGCCGTCAGACTGAACCTCGAGGTAACGATAGGGGGCAAAGGCGTCGTCTCCCACGAAGGTGAGCTTGGCGCCCGCGAGGCTCGCGGCAGCCTCGGTGCTCGCGGCGGCTTCTGTCGTTGCGGCCTGCTGGCTAGAGCCGCAGCCGGCGAGCGCGAGCGGGGTGAAGGCCGCGCCGGCGGCCATGAGCTTGAGGAAGCCGCGGCGGTCTATGCCGGCGGGCGTGGTGTGGTTGGTGTTCATGTGGTTCCTCTCGTTGGCGATAGTCTTCCCATCATACCCTAGTGGTTGGTGGGAATTATCGCGCGCCAGGGGCTCGCAAGGCCGGCTGCGGCGCCACTTAGTCTTGCAGCAGGTATTGCTCGAGCTGCGCGGGCGTCTGGAAGAACGGGACTTCCGTGACGCACGGCTCGTGCGTGCCCGAGAAGTCGACGAGGACAAAGTCCATGCCCGCGGCGCCTGCGGCAGCGGCATCCCCCGGGGCATCCCCCACGTAGACGCACTCGGATGGCTCTGCGCCTGCGCGCTCGCAGTACAGCAGCAGCGGGTCGGGGAGGGGCTTGCAGCGTAGTGGTGTGCCGTCGGCGATGACGATCGTGGCAAAGCGGCGCCCGAGCTCGTACTGCGGAAAGAACATCTCCATCTCCCGGGCGTCGCGAGACGTCACGATGCCCTCGGCGAGGCCGGCACCGGTAAGGTGGTCGAGCATGTCCTCCGTGCCTACAAACCAGTGCGTGTCGGGCGCGAGCGTGGCGTAGTGCTCAATCCAGCGGTCCGTGAAGTCGCCGGGATCGGTGATGCCGAGGCGCTCGAGCCCCGTCTCGTTCGAGACGCCCAAGGCACTCCGGCACTTCTCGAGCGTGCGCTCATAGCCATAGTCGCGGGCCGTGAGCTGCCAGGAGCGCAGCACGGCGCTCTCGGTGTCGACGAGCGTCCCGTCCAGGTCAAACACAACGTGTGTGTGGCGCATGGCTCCCCTCGCGTCTTTTGGAGCTTGCGGTCCGTCTAGGGCGTGCGGTCCGTCTCGGTCTCGGCCTCCTCTGCGAAAATGTCGCAATATTCCAAGTCGCTATTACTTGAAGATTAGCGACACCACGGGTGCAATTCTTGAAGTAACGCGACAATTAATTGGAGTATTGCGACATTTTTCGCTATGGATCCGAATAAGAGAGATCCTCGCAGGGGACAAGTGTCGTATAAGCGAACCGTACCGTCACGCGAGCTGGCTGCCGGCCCCGGGAGGCGTCCATGATTAGAAAGCCCAACGTCATCACCACGTTCGCAAACGGCAGGGAGCGCTATGCCCATGGGACGGGACGCTTCCCTTGCGCCGCGTTCAGGGGCGCCCTGTCAGACTTCCTGGGCGGCACGGTGGCGCGCCACTGGCACGATGACTTTGAGTTCTTCACGCTCGACTCGGGCAAGGCCATCGCCACCACGACTTCGGGCGCCATTGAGCTCGGCGCGGCAGACCTGCTCGTCGTCAATGCGGGCGCCGTGCACTCAATAGCGCCCACAAGTGGCGAGCTCTGCGCGTTTCGCTCCATTGTCTGCGCGCCGAGCGTCCTCGCGGGCGAGAGGGGAAGCGTCTTCAGGAGTCGCTACATCGATCCTGTGGTTGCCTCTGGCCAGACGGCCTGGGTCTTCCGCACGGACTCCCACCCCGCCTCTCTTGACTCCTTTGACGAGGCGTTCCGCGCCTTCGAGGATGAGCCCGTGGGCTATGAGCTCCTCGTTCGCTCCGGCCTGTCTCGCATACTTGCGAGCGTCTTTGCCGAGTTTGGCAGCGCCCCCAAGCGCGGGTCCTCTTCCCAGCAGCGTTGTCTCAGGCATATGCTGGACTGGATTTCTGACGTCTACTCGCGCCCTGTCAACATCGAGGAGATTGCTGCCGCGGGAGGCGTCACTCCTCGCGAGTGCCAGCGCATCTTCTCGGCCCTGCTCGGCGAGACGCCGTCTCAGGTGCTCCTCGAGCGGCGAATCTCCGCTGCTCAGGGGATGCTCGCCTTTGGCGATGCGCCCATTTCCGAGGTTGCCTCGGGCTGCGGCTTCTCGGACCCCGGCTACTTCTCAAAGCAGTTCCGGCGGGTCTGCGGCGTCTCGCCAAGGGAGTACCGCGCGTCTGCGCGGCGTGACGCCTGACCCGTCCCGGTCGCGCGCGTCCGCGTTGGCTATCATCTTCTCTACCAAATGGCCGTGGCGAAGGAGCAAAGATGGCATGCGAGCGGAGGACTGGCGCGGGCAAGGTGGCAGCGAGGCTCGCCTCGCTCGTGAGGCAGAACGCGAGGCTCGTCGTGGTCGCCGTCTGCGCCGTTGTGTTCCTCCTGATTCTTGACGACGTGACGGAGCTCGAGTCCATGAAGCTCGACCGTGCCGCCTACTGGCTCATCGTCCAGCATCTCCGCACGCCGTGGCTCACGCCTGTCATGGAGAGCTTCTCGGCGCTTGCGACGCCCGTGTCCATGCTCGTGGTGCTTGTGGTCGTGGCGGCGTTCGCACCTGGCAAGAGACCCGGCTGGTGCTGTGCCGTGAACCTCGGTCTTGTCGTCATCATCAACCAGGTGCTCAAGTTCATCATCCAGCGCCCGAGACCAGACGGCTTCCGCCTTGCCACGGCGAGCGGCTTCAGCTTCCCCTCCGGGCACTCCATGGCCGCCATGGCGTTCTTTGGCCTGCTTGCCTGGCTTGTCTGGCGCTACGAGAAGGACCGCCGTCAGCGCGCGCTTCTGGTCACGGCGTTTGCGCTCATCATCGTGATGATTGGCGTGAGCAGGATCTATCTGGGCGTTCACTACGCAAGCGACGTCATTGGCGGCTTCTGCCTGTCCGTCATCTGGCTTGCCCTCTACACCCACATCGCCGTGCCGCTCTTCCTCGAAAACGACGACAGGCCCCTGGGGTAGGGGCCTGTCTGGCACGTTCTGTTCCTGTCCGGAGACGTCTGGCTACTTGGCTGCCGCCCGGTCTGCCACGGCTGCGGCCGAGATGCGCCACGAGCGCCCCTTCTTGTGGGCTGGCAGCTCACCGGACTCGATGAGCTTGTAGATCGTGGGCCTGCTCACGCCAAGGATGGCCACGGCCTGCTCCACGCCGAGCGTCTCCTCCTCGGGGCCTGCCGGCTTGGCGTCCGCGGGCTCATCGCGCGCGTCCTGCTTGTCAGCGGCACCCTCCTGCTCCTCGGGCTTCTCCGCCGGCTCCTTCGCGGGCTTGGCCTCGGCGGGGGCGTCCGTTTGCTTCGCGGCCTTCGCCTTGGCGCGAGACCTGCGTCCGGGCTTCACGTCGACGTGCTCTGCTGAAGCGTCTCCCTGCTTCTCGGGCTCCTCGCTTGCCTTGGCGTCCTCCTCGCGCACCTCCTTGGCCTTGCGGTTGCGACGGCGCTTGGGCTTCTCGGCAGGCTGTTCCTCGGCGGGCGTCTCGCTCCCGGACTCGGCGGTCTGCTTGGGCTCCGGCTCGGGTTCCGGCTCCTCGGCCGGACGCTCCACGTGCGTGCTCGTCCAGGCGGAGACAATGCGGGCCACGCACTCCTCGTCCACGGCGCCACGGGCGTCCGCCGCGTCCATGGACTCGTAGATGGCGGCAAGCGCGGCGTCGGTGGTCTCGTCCAGGGCACCGCAAGACAGCGCGAGCTCGTTGAGCTTCTCGCACGTGCCCAGCGGGTCGGTCGCAAGCTGCTCGATCGCACTGTTGGGGATGGCCTCGCCGGTGCCTTCGATGGCCGCGACGAAGATCGAGACGAGGCGCTCCAGCGCCTCGGAGGTCTCTGTTCTCATGGGCGTATCGCCCTCCTGTTCTTGTGATTGCTAGCGGGTCAGCCGTCTGGCGCACCCATCCGGCCCCGTCAAAAAGCACAGGTAGAGGATAGCATGAACGTGAAAGGGCCCCGCACGCGGCGGAGCCCCTTCGCAAGTCCATGTCGTGTCGTGCGCCGCCGCTAGCTCAGCAGCATGCGGTCGTTCGCAAGCTCGCCGCCAGAGACCTCCTCGAACTTCTGCAGCAGGTCGGCCACGGTGAGGCTCTTCTTCTCCTCGCCCGAGACGTCGTAGATGACGTTGCCCTCGTGCATCATGATGAGGCGGTTGCCCAGGCGAATCGCGTCATTCATGTTATGCGTGATCATGAGCGTCGTGAGCTTGCGCTCGCTCACGATCTGCTCGGTGAGGTCGAGCACCTTCTTGGCCGTCTTGGGGTCAAGGGCGGCCGTGTGCTCGTCGAGCAGCAGCAGCTTGGGGTTGGTGAGCGTTGCCATGAGCAGCGTGAGCGCCTGGCGCTGGCCGCCGGAGAGCAGGCCCACCTTGGCTGTCATGCGCGTCTCCAGCCCCAGACCCAGCGTGGCGAGGAGCTTGGGATACTCCTCCTTCTCCTCCGCGGAGATGCCCCAGGCAAGGCCGCGCTTCTGGCCGCGTCGCTTGGCCAGCGCGAGGTTCTCGGCAATCTGCATGTCGGCGGCGGTGCCGCGCATCGGGTCCTGGAACACGCGGCCCAGGAACTTGGCGCGCTGCGGCTCGGTCATGCGCGAGACGTCGGTGCCGTCCAGCTCGATGGTGCCCGCGTCCAGCGGGTAGACGCCCGCGATCATGTTGAGCAGCGTGGACTTGCCGGCGCCGTTGCCGCCGATGACGGTGACGAAGTCGCCCTCGGCAAGCTCGAGGTTCACGCCCGTGAGCGCGCGCTTCTCGGTCACGGTGCCCTTGTTGAACGTCTTGGTGACGTGCGAGAGCTTGAGCATCGTCGTCATTACTGCTCGCCTCCCTTCGAGTAGGCTCGGCGCCGTTGGACGCGCTCCGTGACAACGGGCACGCACAGGGCGATGGCCACGATGATGGCGGAGAGCAGCTTCATGTCATTGGCGTCCATGCCCAGCTGCAGCACGATGGCGCGGATGAGGAAGTAGACGATGGAGCCTACGACGGCCGAGATGAGCCTGTGCGCGAACTTGGAGAGGCCACCCGGCAGCATACGGCCGAGCACCTCGCCGATGACGATGGCGGCCAGGCCGATGACGATGGCGCCCGTGCCCATGCCGATGTCGGCGTACTTCTGTTGCTGGCAGATGAGGCCGCCGGACAGGCCCACGAGGGCGTTCGAGAGCGTGAGCGCGATGACCTTGGTGGTGTTGGTGTTGACGCCCAGGGCGCGGATCATGGCCTCGTTGTCACCGGTGGCGCGCAGGGCCGAGCCGATCTCGGTGCCAAAGAACCAGTACAGGGCGGCCACGATGACCACGGCAACGAGCATGCCCACGATGATGGCGCACACGTTTGCGGGCAGGCCCGTGGCATTGCCGAGCTGCGTGAACACGGTCTCGTTGGTGAGCAGCGGCGTGTTGGACTTGCCCATGATGCGCAGGTTCACCGACCACAGGCTGATCTGCGTGAGGATGCCCGCGAGGATGGCGGGAATCTCGAACGCCGTGGCGAGAAAGCCCGTGACCGCGCCGGTGAGCGCGCCCGCGAGCATGGAGGCCGCGATGGCGAGCGCCGGGTTGACGCCGGCGACCACGCACACGGCGCACACGGCGCCGCCCGTGGCAAAGCTGCCGTCGACCGTCAGGTCTGCGATGTCAAGCAGCTTGTAGGTGATGAACACGCCGAGCACCATGATTCCCCACAGGATGCCCTGGGAGACGGCGCCGAGCATTGCTGTCAGCATGACGTTCCTTCCATTCAAGCGCGCCCCGGCGGGTGCCTACCCACCGGGGCGCGCAACGCACGACTCGCTCTAGTTTAGCGTGAGCGAACCCAGCCATGGGGCTGCGGGCGTTGCCCGCCGGCAGCTAGGCGTCGAGCACGGAGAGGTCGATGCCCAGGGCCTCGGCCATCTCCTCGTTCTTGATGGTCTGGAGCTGGTCGCCCGTCTCGGTCTCGATGGCCATGTTGGCCGGGGTGTCCTCGCCCTTGAGGATCTTGACGGCCATCTCACCGGCCATCTTGCCCAGCTCCTTGTAGTCGATGGAGACGGTGCAGATGCCCATGCCCATGCACATGTTCTCCTCGCCGGTGATGAAGGGCAGCTTGCCCTCCTTGGCGATCTGGCCCACCTGGGCGGCCGCCGCGGCGATGGTGTTGTCGGTGGGGGAGTAGCCGGCGTCGACCTTGCCCACCATGGACTCCACGACGCTCTGGATCTCGTTGGAGCTGGAAACGGTGAAGCGCTCGGTGGTGAGACCGGCCTTGTCGCAGGCGGCCTCGGCCATCTCGATCTGGAGCTGCGAGTTTGACTCGGCGGTGCAGTAGAGCATGCCGATGTGCTTGGCCTCGGGCAGGACCTTCTGGAGCATGGCAATCTGGTCGTCGACGGGGTTCATGTCAGACGTGCCGGTGAGGTTTCCGCCCGGCTTGTCGTTGTCGGCAACGAGGCCGGAGGCGGCGTAGTCGGTGATGGCGGAGCCCACGATGGGGATGTCCGTCGTGGCGGCCGCCACGGCCTGGGCGGCAGGCGTGGCGATGGCGAAGATGAGGTCATCGCCGTCGCCCACGAGCTTGGAGGCGATGGTGGCGCAGGCGCTCTGGTCGTTGTTGGCGTTCTGCTGGTCGATGGTGTACTTGATGCCGGAGGCGTCGAGGGCCTCGACGAAGCCCTCGTTGGCGGCATCGAGCGCGGCGTGCTGCGTGAGCTGCAGGACGCCGATCTTGTAGGTCTTGTCGCCGGAGGCATCGGAGCTGCCGGAGCCGGAGCCGCCGCAGGCGGTGAGGGCGAGCGCCGCAGCCCCCGCAGAGCCGGCCAGGAACGAGCGCCTGGAGATGGAGTTCATGGTGTTCCCTTCCTTATGTGCGAGGCCGGGCCCGTGGCGCGGCCCCGCAAATCCCTGGTGATATCTGGATAGTACCTTGCCGGCCAAGACGTTCATGACAGTGCGCCCGTTCTGCCCGCCGGGGTGAAACCACCTTGTAACGTTTGGAGGCAAGACGCCGTCGGACGCGCTGGGGTCAAGGCCAAAATAGCCAGCGGACGAGGCTGGCGCCCCGCTGTTCTCGGCTGCCGCGCCTCGTGATGTGTCGAATCGGCAACCTCTGTCACAAAAGCAATCATCAGTGCGATGGAGCGGCCGATCATGCGCCCAAAACGACCCTCCGGGCATCATTGAGGAGCAAATAGGCCCCTCTGGCACTCCTGGCAACGGGTAGCGAGTGGTTTCTCCACCCTTCAAGGGCCGCGGGGCGCACAGATGATTGGTTTTATGCCAAAAAGGCGTCATGTTATTCGGGGGGCGGCTGCGCCTACGCCTCCGGCAGCCTGTCGCAGTTGATCGGCTCGTAGAACAGCTCGCGCAGCCTCGCCGGCTCGCGTGTCTGGCCCAACGCCCACATCGTCTTTGCCACGAGAGCCTCGCAGGTCATGTCCGCGCCCTTGAGGATGCCCGGGTGCTCCGCATAGGCGCGTCCAACCTCGTAAACCCCCAGGTCAAGGCCCTCCTCGGGCACCTGGGTGGTTACAACGAGCGTGCGCCCGGAGTCCACCCACCCAAAGATCGCGTCGTGCAGCGTGTTGGGGATGCCGCCAATGCCAAACGTCTCGAGGATGATGGCGTCGTAGTCGCGGCGCAGCAGCTCGAAGACGGAGGGGTTCACCTCCGGCGTGAGCTTGAGTACGAACACGCGCTCGTCAAGGTCGTGGTAGACGCGCGGCTCGGCGGCACTTCGGCCCGTCTCCGCGCCCGCTGGTGCCGTTCGGATGATGCGGTCGTTGCGAATGAGCGCCAGCTCCGGGTAGTTGACGCTCGTGAAGGCGTTGAAGCTCATCGTGCGCTGCTTGCGGGCGCGCGTGCCGGCCACAACCTTGCCGCCAAACACCACGGTCACGTCGCGCGACGCCGGGTCCGCCGCATACAGCACGCTCTGGTACAGGTTGATCCGCGCGTCCGTGAACGGGCTGCCCATGGGCTGCTGCGAGCCGGTGAGAACGATGGGCCTGGGGCTGTCCTGAATGAGGTAGGAGAGCGCCGCGGCCGTGTAGGCCATCGTGTCCGTGCCGTGCAGCACCACGAAGCCGTCGTAGTCCTCGTATCGCGCGAGAATGGCGTCGCCGATGGCCTGCCAGTCCGCCGGGCGCATGTTCGTGCTGTCGATGTTCATGGGCTGCACGATGTCGATGTCGGCGAGCTCGGCGGCCTGCGGCACGTATCCCGCAAGCTGCTCGCCCGTGAGCTGCGGCGTCAGGCCGTTGCCCTCCTCGGCGGAGGCGATGGTTCCTCCCGTGGCAACAAGAAGGATTCGGGGCTTGGTCATGAGGCGTCTCCCTCCAGATAGGCGTGCATCTCGCGGCCCATGCGCGCAAGCTCGCGGCGCGTGTCCTCGCGGCGGAAGGGCTCGGCAATCCCAAACGGCCGCTCGAGAAGCTCATATATGTATCCCTGCTCGCGCATGATTCGCCTGCTCTCGGCAAAGGCAAGCTCAAACGCAAAGCAGCAGAAGCTTACGAGAAAATCCGCCGGCTGGGAGCGCTCGTCACGCAACATGCAGCGGTGCTCGTCAAAGGCCGCGACGGCCTCGTCGGACAGCCCGCTGTCGAGAAGCTCGTCGCCTGTGCATCCCAGCAGCGTCTCGGGCGTTCCCGCCTGGACGGTGCCGAGAATGTCCACCTTGTCGGCGTCACGCGTAAGCTCGCAAAACGTGCGCGTGCGCTCATCGAGCCCGGCGGGCAGCCGATAGTCGCTGTGCAGCGCCACGGCGGTGCGGATAAGCTCGTCGGCGCTCGCGTCGTCAACGAAGTCGCGGATGCGTGGCGTGTCGCCGTCCGGCCCAACAACGGGCACGCCCAGGCGCTCGCGCGGCCCGAACAGCGCGTCCGCTCCCAGCCGGGCGTGGCTCGCCGAGTCCGCGTCGCGGAACGTGTTCCAGCGGCGGACCTGCTCAAAGCGGCCTATGTCGTGGAGCAGGCCGCACAGCCAGGACAGGTCGACGTCCTCGGCAGGCAAACCCTGCGCCGTGGCCACGCGCTCGGCAACCTCCGCCACTCTATATGTATGTGCAACTTTGAGCGCGATGCGCGGGTTGGCCGGGTCATACGGCGCCACATACTCGGCAAACGCCGCGCGCGCCCGCTCCCTGTCTATGTGCATGGATGCCTCCTTGTCTGCCTGGAAAGCTACTCTTCAGTGAGCAAAAGCTTGCGGGCCCTGTCGCCCAGGGAGAACCTGACGGGTCTCGCGCTGGTTCTTTCGACAAGCCCCTCTCCTTCGAGTCGCTTGAGGTGGCGCCTCGTCATCTGCACTCCAAGCCCCATCTCCTCGCTGAGCGTGGCGGTCGGCACGTCTGGGAGCGCGCCGAAGAGCGAGTGCTGGAGAAGGAGAAAGAGCAGGTCGCGTTCCCGGTCGCTAAGGTTCTCGCGCTCGCGGAGCCCCCCAAGTTCCTGGGTCGCGCTCACAAGGAGCGCCTGACCATGTTCGAGTTCCTCGATGATGCGCTTCTGAGCTTCGTTTACATATTCGAGCATCGTGAGGACAAATGGCGTGAGCTCCCCGTGATTCATGGGCAACTCGGCGTCCTTGAACGCGCGATAGTAGGGCGCTCGATTCTCCGCGATCGAGCGAGAGAGCGAGAGCGCCGTGATTGTGGAGAGCGGGCCTGAGAGATACAGCGCGAGAAGGTAACGCCCCGTACGCCCATTGCCGTCATAGAAGGGGTGGATGTATTCGAAGATGAAGTGCGCGAGAAGGGCCGAGTAGGTCTGCGGCATATCCGCAGACCCAGCGATCGCGAGCATCTGCCCTATGGCCGAGATGATCTTCTGCTCGGGATGGAGCCCGGCGTGAATCACCTTCTGGCCAGTGCCGATGACCTCTACCTCGCCCTTTCGAAACAGCTCGCCGTCTGGTGCGTCATCGCCTAGATCCTCGCCAGACATGATGCGGTCATAGATGGCACGTACGTCTTCGGGCGTCTTTGGGTAGATGTGCCGACCGTCGCTCAGCTCAAGGTAGAGCCGCGCGAGTTCGCGAAACCGCTTGGTGGCAACGTTTGCCGTCGGGGAGGGCGTTACCTCGAGGAGCTCGTCAATTTGTCTGCGTGTGCTGCGTACTCCCTCGAGCTCATTCGTGCAGACCACCTCATCGATGACAAGTCCTCTGATGAGCGCGCCGAGGGCGATGGGAGGCAGCATCGCGTGGAGAGAGGCGACCCTTTGCTCCTGCCGCATGACCTGCTCGTTGAGTATCGACAGCTCGCGCGGCACGGAGAGGAACAGCTCGCCGTATTCGGTCAGATACCCCGTGCGAAACGTCGAGTCCGACTCAAGGCGCTCCCGCGCCGTGGCCTCGTTTCGTGAAA
>ERZ808240.1590-NODE-1590-length-27546-cov-11.464989_pt1 | contig 27546 bp, 27 predicted proteins | sample MGYA00521084_ERZ808240 | MGnify/ENA primary metagenome ERZ808240 (study PRJEB31516, sample SAMN03275571) | gut metagenome | biome: mammalia-associated habitat; material: feces | host: Papio cynocephalus | place: Kenya | collected 2012-08-06 ... | reverse complement strand
CCTTGCCGGAGATGCCGCCGATCTTGGAAAAATCGGCCAGTTCCTCGTACTCCACGCCGTAGCCCACCGTACCGGATGCACCGATGATGGGGCTGTTCATTGCAAAGCCGAGCAGGTTCGTTTTCAGATCTGCCATCAGAAGAACACCTCCGTTGCATCAAATACCGGGCCATTTTTGCACACGCTCTTGCCCTCGCCGCTCTTTGTTTCGCAGGTGCAGCCCAGGCAGGCACCAATGCCGCAGGCCATCTTCTTTTCCATGCTCACAAAGCAGGGGGTGCCTTTTTCGGCACAGAGGCGGGCGGCATTTTTCATCATGACCGTGGGGCCGCACACCAGCACGACATCATAGTCTGCCGGGTCGTACAGCTGGGTGACAAAGCCGTGGAAACCCACCGTGCCGGTGTCCGTGGAGACCTTGACAAGGTTTGCAATGGGGCGGTACTCCTCCATGCAGTACGGTGCATCCCGGAAACCGAAGAACACATCCGGCTTTACCCCGGCAGCAGCCAGTTCGCGGGTGAGCTGGAACATCGGCGCGGTGCCGATGCCGCCGCCCACGACAGCGACCTTCCGATACCTGCTCATGATATCCGGCACATCAAAGCCGTTGCCCATGGGGCCGGTGAGCTGGAAGGTATCCTTCATCTTGAGCTGGGCGATTTTCTCGGTGCCCTCGCCCACCACCTGATACAAAAACTCAATGGTGCTGCTCTCCGGATTCCAACGGTGCACGCTGATGGGCCGGGAGAGGAAAGGGGCTTCATTGGCACCCCAGGCACGCAGGGTGAAGAACTGACCTGCGTGGGGTACATGGTCGCGGTCCGGCCAGACGACCGTCAGCAGGCGGATGTCCGGTGCAATGATCTCATTGCGCAGGACGGTGGCTTCACAGCAGGCTGCACGCATGGGCAATGGCCTCCTTCATGTTCACGCACTCGTTGTAAGCGGCCTCGTCAAATGCGGTGCCGGGCTGCTTCTTGTAAGCCAGCAGGATGCCGCGGCTGGAGTTGACCACACCGCCGTTGCCCCTGGTCAGATACTGGGCAATATCCTCGGCCTTGCCGCCCTGGGCACCGTAGCCCGGGATGAGGAAGAAGCTGTCCTGATACTTGGCGCGGATCTCGGTAGCTTCCTCAATGTGGGTGCCGCCGATGACCAGGCCGATGGAAGAGTAACCGTGCTCACCCATGTAGTCCTTACCCAGTGCGTTCAGCTTGTCGCCCACCAGGTCGTAGACATGGCGGCCGTCGGCCAGCTTCTCATACTCAAAGTCCTTGGCACCGCCGTTGGAGGTGCGGCACAGCACGAACATGCCCTTGCCCTGCTTCTCCGCGTAGGGCAGATAGGGGCTGATGGAGTCCAGGCCCATGTAGGGGGCCAGCGTGACGAAATCCGCCTCAAAATCCCCGGTAAAGTGTCCCATGGCGTACATCTCAGCCGTCTTGGCGATATCGCCGCGCTTGATGTCTGCAATGACCGGCACACCGGCCTCCCGCACAGCCTTCAGGGTGTCCGCATAGGCTTTCAGGCCTTCCAGACCCAGCGACTCATAGTAAGCGATCTGCACCTTGTAGCAGCCTGCGACCGCCTTGGTGGCATCAATGAGCTTTTTGTTGAAGCGCACGATGTTCTCGCCCTTGGAGAGGGTGCTGTCCACAAAGTCTGCGGGCAGGTAGCTGAAATCGGTGTCCAGACCCACGCACACCGGGCCGCGGGCTTCCACTGCCTCGTAAAGCTTATCCATGTTCGTCATGTTGGTGTCCTCCTGTATGCTCTCTCTTTTTATCTGTAAGTTTTTATTCTTCTGCCTGATAGGTGATCTTGCCGCCCTTGATGGTGGCACACACCCTGCCATACAGCTGCGCGCCGTCAAACGGCGTATTGTGGGACTTGGAGTGGAGCTTTTCCTTCTCCACCGTGTACGGCGTTTCCAGGTCCACCAGCACCAGGTCTGCATCGTAGCCCGGCTCCAGCTGGCCCTTTGCCAGGCCCAGGATCTCTGCCGGGCGGGTGCTCATCAGGTGCACCAGCACTTCCAGCGGCAGGCCCTCCTGCTTGCAGAGCTTCGTGTAGCAGACGCTGAACGCCGTCTCACTGCCCACCATACCGGCCATGCCTTTCAGCTTATCTTCCTCGGAGTGAGGGGCGTGGTCGGTGGCAATGGCGTCCACGATGCCGCTGCGGATGCCGTCCACCAGCGCCTGCACATCATCGGCCGTGCGGATGGGCGGGTTGACGCGGTAGTCGCAGGTGTCGTTGGTGAACCACAGGTGGTGCGGCGTCACCTCGCAGGTGACCGGTGCCCCGCGCAGCTTGGCCATCTGGATGGCATCCAGTGCGCCGCGGGTGGACACATGGCACATGTGCAGGCGGGTCTGATAATATTCGCTCAGCCAGCAGTTGCGCACCGTCTCAATGTCTTCTGCCAGGCGGTAATCCCACGGGCTGATCTCCATATCCTCCGCATGGCTCATGACTGTGATGTCCTTCTGGGTGCAGATGGCAAAGGCGCGGGCCATGGTGGCATTGTCCTGCACGCCGTGGCCATCCTCGGTAATAAACTTCACGCTGGCGGGCAGCGTTTTGAGGTGGTCGATGCTCTTGCCATCAAAGTTCTCGGTAATGGAGACCGTCTGGTTCACATCGCACAGGCCGATCTCAGCCGCTTTCTGCTCCACCATCATGGCCTGCACGGCAGACGAGCAGACGGGCTTGGTGTTGGGCATCAGGTTGACGAAGGTGTAACCGCCGGCTGCAGCGGCGCGGCTGCCGGTCTCAATGTCTTCCTTATATTCAAAGCCCGGGGTGCGCCAGTGGCAGTGCAGATCCACAAAGGCGGGCAGCACGGTCAGGCCGCCGGCATCAATGACCGTCTCATTCTCCCCGGCCAGTGCGGAAAGGTCCTGCCCGATGGCAGCGATCTTTCCGTCTTTTTCGTAGATCTCGACCGGGCGGCCCTCGGTGGTCACAGCGTTGATCAACAGCATCTCAAATTACCTCCCTGTTCGTGTTTCGGATGGGCGGATGCCCGCAGACGGGCAAAAAAAAGAACTTTTCCACAATGGGAAAAGTTCAGAAATCGAAAAAAGGAAACAACGAACCCACGGCAAAAGCAGCCGCGAACTGATTCTTCCGATTCATGCGCTTCGCCTTGCACTGCATGGTGTTGTCTCCTTTTTCCCAGTTTCAATCTTTCGTAATATTTTAGCATAGAAACGCGAAATGTGTCAATGCTTCCGGGCGAGTTTGTATGTGAAAAGGTTTGCCGTTTCTCTCCGGTATTTTTAGCTACTCTACCCAAAAGACGGTTTTTCCGCCGGAACGCGCCGGTTAGCCGTGTCAATTCCTAGCATATCACTGTACATTCCGGGCAAGCTGTGCTATTATAATAGGAACAAGAGAGGACAGCCCGCACTGCGGCGGGCATTGTCAGAAAAGGGAGGGTTCCCCCATGGGTTTATTGGAGGACGCACGGAACATTCAGCGCAAGGACCCCGCGGCACGCAGCGTGCTGGAGGTCGTGCTGCTGTATCCGGGTTTTCATATTCTGGTCTATCACCGCATCGCCCACTGGCTGTATGAGCACAAGCACTTCTTTCTGGCCCGGTGGGTCAGCCAGCATGGCCGCCGACGCACCGGCATTGAGATCCACCCCGGTGCCAAAATCGGCAAGTGCCTGTTCATCGATCACGGCATGGGCATCGTCTTTGGTGAAACCACGGAAATTGGCGACAACTGCACCATTTACCATGGCGTGACGCTGGGCGGCACCGGCAAGGATACCGGCAAGCGCCACCCCACCCTGGGCGACAATGTGCTGATCGGCGCCGGTACCAAGGTGCTGGGCCCGGTGTATATCGGAGACAACTCCCGCATCGGTGCGGGCAGTGTGGTGCTGCACAACCTGCCCGCCAACTGCACTGCCGTCGGCGTTCCGGCGGAAGTCGTGCGCATCAACAACAAGGCCGTCAACCCGGCAGACGATCTGGATCAGCAGGATCTGCCGGATGTGGTGGCACAGCGTCTCCTCGACCTGGACCGCCGCCTTGGCAAGCTGGAAAAGGCCGCGCAGGGCGACACCCCGCCCTCGGCCGAGCAGATCGCGTCCCGGGTCAAACCGTAACATGCAGCGCAAAGCCCCTGCCGCTTCGTTTTTCGCGAAACGGCAGGGGCTCTTTTTATGGTTGCTTATCCAGTTCAAGCACCGGCCAGCCCAACGCCTGGATGGCCTCCCGGTCATGAGTCGCAAGCAGGACCGGCCGGGTGCCGCAGCATTCCTTTAATAAAGCCGCTGCTTTTTGCATCGTCTCCGGGTCCATACCGGTAAACGGCTCATCGAGCAGCAGGGTATCCCCCGGGGCCCAGAGTGCCCGCAGCAGGGCCGTGCGCCGCTTCTGCCCGCCCGAAAGCTTCCGCGCCGGGAGAGAACATGCCGCCCCATCCATTCCAAGCCGTTGAAAGTCACGTTCAATTTGCGTTCTGTATTGTGTTTCTGCGCCCGGAAGCACCAGCGTGACGTTCTGAACCGCATTCAGCTGCGGGCAGAGCCGGTCTTCCTGAAACACCGCGCTCACCCGGCCTGCCCCCTGCACTGTACCGCTGGTGGGCTTTTCCAGCCCCATCAGGATGCGCAGCAGGGTGGTCTTTCCCCAGCCGCTGGGGGCCCACAGCACAGCAGGGGCGTCCACCGTCAGGGTCAGATCTTCAAACAGAGTCTTGTCCCCGAACCGCTTGGTCAGGTGTTCCACGTTCAGCATTCGCTCTCCCCCTCTCCCAGTACCCGGCGGGTGGCTGCATCCAGCAGCGTCAGGAACAGTTTTTCAAATGCTGCGCTCAGCAGGATGATGACAAAGGTCCACGCAAACAATTCCCCGGTGGACAGGGTAATTTTGGCCCGGTAAAGCGCATCGCCGATGCTGCCGTTGGGCAGGCCGATGACCTCCGCTGCCACGCCGCTCTTCCAGCAGATGCCCAGAGCCGTGCTGCACCCCTGCCGGAAGGCCGGCAGCACGGCAGGCAGCCAGACAGCGCGCAGCCGCCTGCCCAGCGGCAGGCGGAAAACAGCCGCCATCTCCCGCAGCTGCGGGTCTGCACTGCGGATGCCGATGCGCACCGCACCGTACAGCACCGGCAGCACCATCAGGAAGCTGATGAGCACCGACAGGGACGAGCCCCGCACCCACACCAGCGCCAGAATGATGAAGCTGGCCACCGGGGTCGCTTTGACCAGCTGCATTACCGGGGCCAGCAGCAGATCTGCCGCCTGCCACAGCTCTGCACAGACGGCCAGCGCCACGCTGCACCCAACGCCCAGCGCAAAACCCAGCAGGATGCGCCCGGAGCTGAACCCCACCCGCTGCCAGAAATCTGCCCGGGGCAGCAGCTGCAGCAGAGTACGCACCGCCTGCACCGGCGAGACCAGAAAGACCTCCTGCCCGATGGCCATGGCTGCACCCTGCCATACCGCCAGCCAGAACAGAACGGCCAGCCCCCGCTGCCAGAGCTGCTTGTGTTGTTTCATGGCATGTTCTCCTTTTGCTCCAAATCGTTCGGCCCCAGTATACCATATCCGCCCGCAAAGCGAAATGACCGGTGCATCATCCGTCTCATGTGGTACACTTTTTGTTGACAGGAACCGGCTTCCCGGCTACACTGGTTCCGAGACATCTTCCACTGCCCCGATTCCGTTTTTTCAGGAGGTATCCCCATGATCCGCCCCATTATGAAAGATCCGCTCTTCCTCGCCCAGAAGTCCGAGCCTGCCGCCCCGGCTGACGCCGCCGTTGCACAGGACCTGCTGGAAACCCTGATCCACCATGCCGATGGCTGCGTAGGCATGGCCGCCAACATGATCGGCGTGCACAAGTGCATCATCGCCGTCGAAGCTGAGGACGGCTATCTCGTCATGCTCAACCCCACCATCCTCAAAAAGTCCGGCCCCTATGATACCGAGGAAGGCTGCCTGTCTCCGGAAGGCACCCGCAAGACCAGGCGCTGGCAGAGCATCAAGGTGCAGTATCAGACCACGGACGGCAAGCCCCGCATCAAGACCTTTACCGGCTGGACAGCCCAGATCATCCAGCACGAGATCGACCACTGCAGCGGCATTCTGATCTGAACCGAAAAAATCTCAAAAAAAGCCTTGACATTCTCCCCCGCCTATGGTATTATACTTGAGCAGTCAGCGAACAGATGATGAGCAAAAAGTAAATATCGCGGGGTGGAGCAGTCTGGTAGCTCGTCGGGCTCATAACCCGAAGGTCGTTGGTTCAAATCCGGCCCCCGCAACCACCAAACACACGGTTTTACAATCGTGTGTTTTTCTTTTTGTATTTTGCACACAAAAGGCAGGGGCCGCTGAAACGTTCAGCGACCCCTGCCTGTATTCTGCTACTGGTTTACTGTGCGGCCTGCGTCAGGCAGTCATCCATGGCCGTGAACACAGCGTCACTGGTCATCGTGCTGCCGGAAACGGCGTCCACACCCTCGGTCGTGCCTGCCTCTTTCAGCTGCACTGCCAGCGTTTCCGCTGCAGCGCCGCCCAGGGAGGGGGTCTCGCCGGAGGCGTCAATGGTTACGTCAGACACCTTACCGCCGGAGATGGTCACAGTAACGGATACATCGCTCAGGCAGCCCTTTGCGCTGGCGGTGTAGGTGCCGTCCGTATAGGATGCGGCGTTATCGGCGGCGGGCACAGTTCCGGTGCTGCCGATATACATCTTCAGCCCAATGGCCATCAGAATGATGACCACCAGCATGATGATGCCGTTGCGGGTCAGTTGTTTTTTCATGGCTATTGCTTTGCTCCTTTAATAAAAGGGATTATTTTGCCGGCTTGAAGCTGTCGCGCAGGGTGACCACACGGTTGTAGACACCGGGGTTCTTGCTGTCCGGCGTAAAGAAGCCGGTGCGCACAAACTGGAATTTTTCGCCGGGCTTGGCATCGGCCAACGCAGCTTCCAGCTTGCAGCCCTTGCGTGCCACCACGCTCTCAGGGTTCAGGTAATCCTTGTAGTCGCTGCCCTCCGGGATGGCGTTCATGTTGGCCTCGGTGAACAGCTTGTCGTACAGGCGCACCTCTGCTTCCACGCAGTGGGCAGCGCTCACCCAGTGGATGGTACCCTTGACCTTGCGGCCGTCTGCAGGGTTGCCGTTGCCAGTCTCCAGATCTGCGGTGCAGTGGATGGCGGCAATGCTGCCGTCCGGATTCTTATCCACGCCCACGCACTTGACGATATATGCGCCCATCAGACGCACCTCACCGCCCACGGTCAGGCGCTTGAACTTGGGAGGCGGCACCTCCGCAAAGTCCTCGTTCTCGATCCACAGTTCACGGCTGAAGGCTACCTTGCGGGTGGTGGTGTCGTTGGCTTCACGGTTCGGGTTGTTGGCAATGTCGAAGTACTCGGTCTTGTCCTCCGGGTAGTTGTCCACGATCAGTTTGACCGGCTCCAGCACGGCAATGCGGCGCTGTGCAGTCAGGTCCAGCTCGCTGCGGATACAGGCCTCCAGCTGGCGCATGTCGATCAGGTTATCGGACTTGGAGATGCCGGCCTCACGCACAAAGGTAAAGATGGAAGAAGCCGTATAGCCGCGGCGGCGCAGGCCGCACAGGGTGGGCATACGGGGGTCATCCCAGCCATCCACAATGCCCATTTCCACCAGCTCACGCAGGTAGCGCTTGCTCATGACGGTGTTGGTCATGTTCAGGCGGGCGAACTCGCGCTGCTTGGGGAACTCGGTGCCGAAGATGTTCTCGATGACCCAGTTGTACAGCGGGCGGTGGTTCTCAAACTCCAGGCTGCACATGCTGTGGGTGATGCCCTCGATGGCGTCCTGGATGGGGTGTGCAAAATCGTACATCGGGTAGATGCACCACTTGTTGCCCTGGCGGTGATGCTCCGCGTACTTGATGCGGTAGATGGCCGGGTCACGCATGTTCATGTTGGGGCTGGCCAGGTCGATCTTGGCGCGCAGGGTCTTCTCGCCCTCCTTGAACTCACCGGCACGCATCCGGCGGAACAGGTCCAGGTTTTCTTCCGGAGAGCGGTCGCGCCACGGAGACGGACGGGACGGCTTGCCGGCATCGGCACCGCGGTACTCGCGCATTTCCTCGCGGCTCAGGTCATCCACGTAGGCCTTGCCTTCCTGGATGAGCTTCTCCGCATACTCATAGCACTTGTCAAAGTAGTCGCTGCCATAGAAGATGCCGCCGTTCGGCTCTGCGCCCAGCCAGTGCAGATCCTCAATGATGCTGTTGACGTACTCCTCGCCTTCACGGGCGGGGTTGGTGTCGTCCAGGCGCAGGTTGAACTTGCCGCCGTACTGGTTTGCAATGGACCAGTTGATGTAGATGGCCTTGGCACTGCCGATGTGCAGGTAGCCATTGGGCTCCGGCGGGAAGCGGGTATGGATCTCGCTGACCTTGCCCTCGGCGAGGTCGGCGTCAATGATCTCCGTCAAAAAGTTTTTATCAGCCATGTGGTTTCCCCCTGTCAGGGCATCCGGTGTGCCCTCTTATCGTTCATAATAGTATATAATACACCATTTTCCGTTCTGCTTCAAGATGGCGGAGCCAACTTGTGGTCGAAAACCACTTTTTGCCGTCAGATTTTTCAGCAGTTTCGCCCAATTTCTACAACTTTCTGCCTATCCCTTGACATCCCGGCAGAGGCGGAGTATATTTTTGCGTGGTGCAAAGCGGTTTTGGCACCATTTCAAATAGGAGGAACCCCATGAACGGTTTAAAAGAAGCACTTCAAAAAGAAAATCTGCTGAAGAATTTAAATTTTTTTGCTGAGCTGAACCTCGGCCTCATCCTCACGGCGGTGGGCATCGTCTACTTTAAAAATCCGAACCACTTTGCGTTCGGCGGCACATCCGGCCTGTCCATCCTGCTGGCAGACCTGTTCCCCAAGATCAATGTGGGCGGCTTCATGTGGATCATCAATATGATCCTGGTGGTGCTGGGCTTCATCTTTCTGGGCATCCGCACCATGGGCTGGACGATCTATTCGTCCTTTGCGCTCTCCTTCTTCGTCTCCGTGTGCGAATGGCTCTATCCGCTGAAGGCATCCATGAGCGGCGATGCCATGCTGGATCTGGTGTTCGCGGTGTTCCTGCCCGCCCTGGGCGCGGCCATCGTATTTGACATCGGCGCTTCCACCGGCGGCACCGACATTGTGGCCCTGATCCTGGCCAAATATACCTCCATGGAAATTGGCAAGGCCCTGATGGTCAGTGATATCCTCATCGTGCTGGCCGCCGCCTGGCGCTTCGGCATGGGCACCGGCCTGTACTGTATCCTGGGCCTTATCGGCAAATCCTTCGTGGTGGACGGTGCCATTGAAAACATCCGCTTACGCAAGGTGTGCACCATTATGACGGCGAACCCCCAGCCCATCCTGGACTTCATCATCCAGAAGATGAACCGCTCTGCCACCGTGGAAAAGGCCTACGGTGCCTACACCCACCATGAGCTGAGTGTGCTGGTCACCGTGCTGACCCGCCGTCAGGCCCTGCAGCTGCGCAACTTCCTGCGGGAGAATGACCCACACAGCTTCATCACCATCGTCAACTCCAGTGAGATCATTGGCAAGGGCTTCCGTTCTTTCAACTGAGAAGATATTGACGAACGGCCTGAAAAACGGTATACTATAGAAATGGAATATGCCCGGCGGCGCAGCAGTGCCGCCGGATGACGGGGTGTTGCGCAGTTGGTAGCGCGCCTGCTTTGGGAGCAGGAGGCCGCGAGTTCGAGTCTCGCCACTCCGACTGAAAACAGCACGCAGATTCGCAAAGAATCCGCGTGCTGTTTTGTTTTCCTGATAAAATTGCCCGCAGAAACGGAACCGTGTGCAAAAAATGTGCAATTTCCCCGATTTGTTCACAGTCCTTTCACGGGCCCGGCCCATCCTTATGGTATAATACAAGCCAGTCCGCAGGCGGCGGACGTACAATTTTGGGAAAGTGAGTTGCTCCATGCAGGAATTTTTCTGGCAGATCTATGATAACACACGCTTCAACCTTACAAAGGAAGAAATCGTTCTCATCAGTGTGCTGGCACTGGCGGCCTGGCTGGGCCAGAAATGGAAGGACTGGCTCCCGGCCGCTTACAGCGTCCTTCTCATTCTGCACATCACGCTCTTCCGCCGGGCTCCGGGCTATGATGAGTCCATCTATCTGTATTTCCGCTTCTGGCCGGACGCCGGGCTGTGGGCCGGCAATTTCCTGAATATCCTGCTGTTTGTTCCTTTCGGGATCACTGCTCTGCTCTGGAAGCGGCATACGCCCCATGCCGCTGGAAAGATCATTTTGTTCGGCGCGCTGCTGTCCGTTTTCTGTGAGTCCATGCAGTACCTCACCCACTGCGGCTGCGCCGACCTCAACGATATTCTGTTCAACACTCTCGGAGCGGCGGTCGGCGTATTGCTGGCTCGCCTGTTCTGTACCGTAACAGCGCGTGGAAAGCACGCAGCTTAGCCGGTTCTTCTTTTCTTATGCTCCAATTTGTGCTATAATCAGGCTATCGCACAGGGTTTCTTCTTAGCGAAAGGAGTTTATCCATGAAAGAGCTGATTTGTTCCAACTGTGGTCATTCCAATGCGGCAAACGTCCGGTATTGCCAGCGCTGCGGTGCATTCCTTACTCCCAAAAAGACCCTTGCCGATGAAGTACGCTCCTGGGATCTCCGCAGCCTGGCCGGCACCGGGCGGCGTGATGTCAACATTGCCCCGCTCTTCACCGCACAGGGGGCTGGACAACCGGCTTCTGTCCCTGCGCCGACCTCGGTCGTAGACCCGCTGCCGGATGGGCGCTGGTACTGCCCGGACTGCGGCACGCTGCATTCTTCCTCGGAGATGTCCTGCAAAAACTGCGGCAAAGTGCGCTGATCCTATTTAGACCCAAACGGCGGCCCTTTTCAGGGCTGCCGTTTTTCTTCTGCAAGCCGTTCCTCAAGCTGCTCCTCATAACCGCGCAGGGCTGCAAAAGGGGCAAAAATTTTGGCCCGGTTCTGCAGGGTCATGCGCGGGTGCCTGCGCAGGGATTCTTCGGTCTGCGGGCGCTCCATCTCAATGATATCTGCATATTTGCGGGCTGCTTCCCGGCCTGCCTTACTGTTTTTGTAGTCTTCCATCCGGCCCTCCTGCGCTGTGCCCGCCGATCTGCTCATTGCGCTGGCGCATGGTCGCGCCCTCTTCAAAGCTGCTGGCCTTGAGCACTGCATTTTTCCCATATTTGTTCTTGATGCTGAGCATGGCCTGCTGCAGCTTCTTTTCCTTTTCCTGCTTTTGGGGATCGGTAAAAAGGTTCACCTGACAGATGCCGTCATCCGGTGTCACGCGCCCTGCGTTCAGTGTGATCCGCCGTACCGTCAGGGCCGGGTTCGTGATTTTTTCAAACAGCTTCACACTTTCCCCAATGAGGGTACTGCCAAGGTTGGTCGGTGCTTCAAAGCGCACCGTTCCGCGGGCTGCTTTGGGCAGCGTTCTGCCGTAGCGGTCGGTCTGGGTCGCGCCGCGGTAGCTGCCGTTGTCCACATTCTCGCGGTCATAGCCGATCTCCAGGGTCACGCAGTCCGTCACCAGTTTCTTTTCGGTCAGGCGGAACATCAGCGTTTCCGCCATCTCTCGCACAATGAGTTTTGCCTTTTCGTTGGAGTAGGGGCAGGCCAGCACCTGCCCTTCCGTGATGCTGTTCGTGCTGGGCCGGTAGCTCTTGATCTCCGCCATCCCGCAGGGTTCATAACCCCATGCATGATCGATCAGCAGTTCTGCATCCACGCCAAACATCTCATAGAGCCAGTCCTCCTGATAGACCGACATCCTTGCCAGCTCACCCATGGTATGGATGCCGTGCGCTTCCAGTTTGCGCACCGTGCTGGGGCCAGTCATCCAGAAATCGGTCAGAGGACGGTGGTCCCAGAGCAGATAGCGGTAGGATTCCTCGTTCAGCTCCGCGATGCGCACCCCGTCCTGATCCGCCGGAATGTGCTTTGCTACAATATCCATGGCCAGTTTTGCCAGATAGAGGTTGGTGCCGATGCCTGCTGTTGCCGTGATGCCGGTGACGGCCAGCACCTCGCGCACCATCTTCATGGCCAGCTCATGCGCAGTCATCTTATAGAGTGGAAGGTAGCCGGTCGCATCAATGAAGACCTCATCCACGGAATAGGGGTGGATATCCGCCGGGGAAACGTATTTCAGGTAGATCTTATAGATCTGGGCAGATACTTCCATGTACCGTGCCATCCGGGGCGGCGCGATGATATACCCCAGCTTCAGAGAAGGGTCCGCGCTCAGCGCCGCTGCATCGCAGGAGACCGCGCGGAACTGCCAGGTTCCTTTCTCCCCGCGCACCGCGCTGCGTTTCCGGACTGCAGTCTGCAGGCGCTGCGCATTGACCTCCTTCACCCGCTGTACGACCTCAAACAGGCGCGCCCTGCCGGGGATCCGGTGTGCTTTCAGCGACGGCGATACCGCCAGGCAGATGGTCTTTTCAGTACGGGAAGCATCCGCCACCACCAGATTGGTTATCAGCGGGTCCAGCTGCCGGTCGATGCACTCCACCGAGGCATAAAAGCTCTTGAGGTCTATTGCAATGTATGCCCGCTGCTTTGCCATCTTCTCCGCCCTCTTTCACACCATAGAGTTCATTCGTTTTACAACTTTTTATTTTATTGTACTCAATTTGAACGCTTTTGGCAAGAGGAAGATTTAACCCGAATGCCCCGGCTTTTCCTTATCATAAAGAACAAGGCCCCCGGTCTGCACCGAGGGCCTTGCTCTGCATTCTATAAGATTTAGGAGAAGAAGAACGCTTCTTTAGTGGATGAACACCGGGCCAAGCGGGTTGGCAATGGGGCTGACGTAGCCGCCCAGCAGCTTGGGAATGGCCAGGCTGATATCGGGGATGAAGGTCAGCAGCAGCAGCGCGATGAACATGCACAGGTAGAACGGCAGGGTCGCCTTGACGACCTTTTCCATCGGGCGTTTTGCCACAGCAGAGCCGATGAACAGGACAGCGCCGACAGGGGGCGTCAGCAGGCCGATGCCGCAATTCAGAACCACAATGATACCGAACTGGATGGGATCAATGCCGATCGAGGTAGCAATGGGCAGTAGAATGGGGGTAGCGATCAGGATGATGGGAGCCATATCCATGATGCAGCCCAGAACCAGAATGATGAAATCGATGAGCAGAGCGATGATATAGGGGTTATCGGTCACACTGGTGATAGCGTTTGCAGCCAGATCCGGCACATGCAGCATGGTCAGGCAGTTGCCGAACACGGCAGAGGTGGCGATCAGGATCAGGACGATGGACAGGGTGTTGACACACTCATCCAGCGCGTGCCAGACGCCCTTCCAATCCAGGCCCTTATACACGAACACGGACACGAACAGCGAGTAGATGACCGCGATAGCAGCGGACTCGGTGGCAGTGAATGCACCGCCGACCACGCCGACGACCACGATGATGACTGCGGCCAGCGCCCAGATGGAGGTGCCCAGCTGCTTGATAAAGCCTTTGATGCTGAACGGAGAACCCTTGGGGTAATTCTCCTTCACGGAAATGATGTAGGAACCGATCATCAGGACGATGGCCAGCAGAGCGCCGGGCAGATAACCTGCCAGGAACAGGCTGCCAACGGAGATGCCGCCCGCCGTGGTGGCGTAGATGACCATGTTATGGCTGGGCGGAACCAGCAGGCCCTCGCAGGAAGAAGTAATGGTAACCGCGGTGGAGAAGTCTGCATCGTAGCCCTGATCGACCATCATGGGGATCATGATGGAGCCGATGGAAGCGGTATCTGCAGAAGCAGAACCGGAAATGCCGCCGAAGAAGTAGGAAGCCACGATGTTGACCATGGCCATGCCGCCGCGCATCCAGCCGACGCAGGCATCGGCCAGTGCGATCAGCTTTTCGGAGATACCGCCGGAGCCCATGAGCACGCCCATGGTGATGAAGAACGGAACAGCCATCAGGCTGAAGGACGAGATGCCCTTGACCATCAGGCGGCAGACATCGGTCAATGCCTGGCCCTGCACCAGCAGGCAGAACACGCTGGACAGGCCGACAGCGTACGCGATGGGGAACCGCAGGAAGATCATAACAAAGAAGCTGACCAGAAGGACAACAATTGCCAGTGTCTGTACTGTCATATCAGTTCTCCTCCTTTACAAAAAAGCTCTTGATGTGGTTATAGAGGGCCTCGATCTCAAAGATGATCATGGCCACACCGGCCAGCGGCACGGGGAAGTACATCCAGAAGCGGCTCAGCCAGGGCATGGAAACATAGAAGCCGCGGCCGCCCAGCGTGGTGGCGTAGTTCCAACCCACCACCAGCATGATGATGCCCAGCGCACAGACTGCCACATCCGACAGGATATCCAGCACTTTGATGACGATCTTGGGCAGGTACACATCAAACGCAGTCATGCGGATATGGGCACCGCGCCGGATGGCGAGAGCAGCGCTCAGCACGGCCATGTAGCTCATGCATGTCAGCACCACTTCCTCCGACCAGGCAGGGTCCGGGATAAAGGGAACGTAGCGGCCAACAACGGACATTGTGGTAATGGCGATATCCGCGATCAGCAGGATCTTGCAGATGAACAGCACCACTTTGTAGGTAATGTCATAAGCCGGCTTGATCCTATCCAATGTGGTAAAGATTTTCGGCATGTTCATTCCTCCTAATAAAACCCCGGCGGACTGGCGGGGGATTCCCGTCACGGCCCGCCGGGGTTTCTACAGCTTTACAGGGCTTGAAAAGACTTGCTTAAGCCTTCATATCCAGGATCTTCTGGTACAGCTCTGCCTGGTCAGAAGTGTTCTCACTGATGACCTTGGCGCAGGCTTCCTGCCAGGGAGCCTTATCGGGAACATCCACCACGTTGCAGCCAGATGCCTTCAGCTCGTCCAGCACCTTGTTCTCGGCGCTCTCGGACAGCTCTGCATTGAAGGCCTGGGTGTCAGCACCCGCTGCCATGATCGCAGCCTGCTGGTTCTCGGTCAGCTTGTTCCATGCATTGTCGGTGATGACAGCCTGGATAGCGCCCAGGGTGTGGCCGTCCAGGATCAGGTTGTTTGCAACCTCGGGGAATGCGTTGGACTTGTAGTTTGCGATGGGCTGTTCTGCACCATCCACAACGCCGGTCTGCAGTGCACTGTACAGCTCACCGAAGGAAACGACAGTGGGGTTTGCGCCCAGGCCCTCGACCATGCCGTTCATGACGGGGTCGTTGGACACACGCAGCTTCAGGCCCTTGAAATCCTCAATGCCGGAAACGGGGTTGACGGTGAAGAAGTGGCGGAAGCCCTCCTCGCCGTAGAAGATGCCGCGCAGGGGCAGACCCAGTTCCTGGGGCTCGTTCAGGAACTCCGGTGCCAGATCGCTGTTGGCGAAGTTCCAGAAGTGTGCGCGGTTCTCAAAGGTGAAGGGGATGGACAGCAGCTTGGACTTGTTGCAGCCGTAGCTGGTCAGTGCAAATGCGGAGATACGGCTCATGTCAATGGAAGTGGAACCGCCCAGGATCGCGTCCAGAACATCGTTCTCAGAGCCCAGAACGCCGGAAGCCTGCACATCGATGACAACAGAACCGCCGGTCAGCTCTTCAACCTTCTCCTTGAAGTGGGTAGCGGTCTGGCCGACGATGGTATCCAGCGGGTTGACTTCGGCATAAACCAGGGTCACCTTGGGATCATTGGCAGCAGCGGCGGCATCACCGGCAGCGGCAGAAGAAGCCGTTGCAGCAGAGCTTGCAGTGGAAGTTGCGGTAGAGCTGGAAGAACCGCCACATGCGGTCAGAGCAGCAGCTGCGGTAGCTGCACCAGCAACGGCGAGGAAGCTGCGACGAGTGATCTTTTTCATAACAAAAAACCTCCTAAGTTTTTTCTCCGGACGGTGCGCTCTGCACAGGAGCCGCGCCGTCATTCATTCACTGGCCACACTGTAGCAAAATTTTTTAGGCAGAACAAGGTGTTTCGAAAAATGTCCTGTTTTTTGAAAAAATATGAAAACCGCTTCTGTGCACTTTGCACAAGCAAAAATCCCAGTCTTTGCACACACTCGCCAAAGGCTGGGATTTTTCATCGTATTTCTTATGATATTTTTCAGCTTACCTGAATGCGTTGGATCACAGTTTCCTGTTCTGCAAACTGTTCGTAAAGAGGGCTTACCGCGGTGCGGAACTTCTGTTTTTCCTCCTCGGAAAGTTCCGTGACCACAATGCCGTGGGCCAGCATATTCTGCTCTGCGTCAGTTTCCCGCTCAGCCCAGAGCGCCCGCTCTACCAGAGCCGACTCCCGCGCACAGCTGCGCAGGATGTCCGGGAAGGTCGGGTCCAGCTGGGCCAGCTTTTCCATGGCGGGCACACTGGCCAGCTGGATCTCCGGCACACGGGTGTGCTCATCCCGCAGAAAATAGGGGGCAACTTCATAATGGCCCATTGCTTCATAACTGGGCCAGTTGTTCTCCGCTCCATCGATCTTGCCATTGCGGAGCGCCGCATACACCTGGCTGTACACCACCTGCACCGGGTCTGCCCCCAATGCTGTGACCATGGCACTCATGGTGTCGGACTCCTGCACCCGGAGCGTCAGCCCCTGCAGTTCTTCCAGACTGGTGACCTTCTTCCGGGTGTAGAAACTGCGCACACCGGCATCAAACCAGGAAAGCCCGGTCAAGTCGATCTCATCCAGCATTGCCAGGAACTCATCCCCGATGCTTCCATCCAGCACCCGCCACATCTGGTCTGCGTCCTGATACAGATACGGCAGCTGCAGCACATTCAGCGCCGGCAGATACTCGGCCAGCTGGCTCAGCGAAACGCGGGCAAAATCAATGCCGCCAAACTGCATCTGCTGGATGACGCTCATCTCCGCGCCCAGCTCGCCCTTGCTGTACACCGCAATTTTCACCCGGCCCTCGGTGCGCTGGCGGACATTCTCCGCAAAGGCCAGTGCGGCCTGTGTCGTCGGATAATCCTCGGGCTGGTTCTCCGCATAGCGCAAAATCAGCTCCGGCTGTTCTTCTGCAGCCGTCTGTTTCTGGCAGGCGCACAGCCCCAGCGCCGCACCCGCTGCCGCAAGCAGCAGCTGCCGCCGGGGAAATACACGGCTCACAGCAGTGCCCCCAGTTTTTCGTCATGCGCGGCCTTACTGGCCTGCTTGCGGTATTGCGTCGGGGTGACACCGGTCCGCTTTTTGAACGCACGTGCAAAGTAGCTGGCGTCCTCGTACCCGACCATGGATGCTACCTCTGCCGAAGAACGGAAGGGATCCGTCAGCAGTTCTTTGGCCGCATTGATGCGCAGCTCGGTCAGGCAGTCAAGGAAGTTCATTTTCTGATACTTCTTGAACTGCGCAGACAGATAGGCCGGGCTGATGTGCAGGATCTCGCCCACACTGTCCAGCGAAATATCAAACATGTAGTTATCCTCCAGGTAGCGCCGCACATGGGCCATGACCAGCGCGTTCTGGCTGTTCTCGTTATCATCCGGTTCCGCTGCCGGAACACCGGGCTTTTCCGGTTCTTGCTCCGGCTGCACCGGAGCCAGTGCTTCCAGCTTGCGTTCTGTCTCGATCTGCCGCATGGCCCGCCGGATGGAGGCTTCCAGTTCATCCGGGTCCACCGGCTTGAGCAGGTAATCGCAGGCGCCCAGATGGACTGCCTCATGGGCGTACTGGAACAGGCTGTAGGCCGTGACAAAGATAACCCGGCACCCGGGGCGCTGGGCCAGCACAGCCCGCGCCGCATCCAGGCCGCTCATGCCCGGCATCTCGATGTCCATCAGAATGAGGTCGGCACCCCACAGGATGGCGGTATCCGCCGCTTTCCGGCCATTTTCTGCAGTTTCCAGCACAATGTCGTGCTCCACGAACCGCCGCGTCACCATGTCCGCCAGCGCTTCGCGTTCCAGCCGTTCGTCATCCGCAATCAACAGGCGTATCATCTTCCAGTTCCTCCTCTTCCAGTTCTACCAGCGGCAGATACAGGCTTACCGCGGTACCCCGCCCCAGGCGTGAACGAACCTCAAACCGGCTGCGCTTATCCAACAGCTGCAACCGCGCCGCCACGTTATACACACCAATGTGTTCCCAATGCTCTCCCGGGGCAGCAAGCCCCTTCCGCAGCTGCGCCAGCTGCTCCGGGGCAATGCCCAGGCCATTGTCGCAGATACTGATCCGCAGCAGCTTCTGCTCCCGCAGCGGCGTAATGCGGATGCGCACCGTGCCGCCCTCCTCCTTGGGCGCGATGCCGTGTTTGAATGCATTTTCCACGATGGGCTGCAAAATAAACGAGGGTACCATCGTCTCGGTCAAATCGATAGAATCCGAAATGCGCCACCGCATTTTCACGCGGTCACCAAAACGGACATGGTAGATGGAATAGTATTCATCCACGATCCGCACCTCGCGGGAAAGCGGCACCTGTTCATCGTTGCTCATCAGGCTGTACCGCAGCAGATGGCTCAGCGCCGTGATGAGCGCCTGCGTGCGGTAGGCAGTCTCCTGCCCTGCCGTCTGCAGGATCACGTTCAGCGTATTGAACAGAAAATGCGGGTCGATCTGGCTGCGCAGCTGCTGCAACCGGCTGCGCTCCATCCGGGTCTGCAGTTCCAGCGCCTGCGTCTTCTGCTGATGGAGGGCCTGCTCCATCTCATTTTTCTCCCGCAGAGTATTCACCTGCTCCGCCATTGAGTGCTTCATCTGGTTGAAGGCATCCGTCAACTGCCCGATCTCATCGTTCTTCTGCGGCACCGGCACATCCGGCGTGTCGTATCCGCCCGCAATGATTGCCTGCGATGCTCCGATCATCTGCTGCACCGGCCCCAGCAGCCGCAGCACCGACCATGCCATAATGCAGCCCAGCACCAGGCAGATCACTGCTACTACAGTCTGGGCCCATTTGACCCGGCTGCTCAGCGCAGAGACCTCTGTGTAGGTGCCCTGTGCATCTGTGATCGCCGTGTTGAGCAGCTGCTGCGTGTACTGGCTCAGATACCCGCCGCAGGGCGAGACCTTGTCATAATAAAGCCGGGCCGCGCCATCATCGTCTCCGGCCCGGACCGCTTCTTCCAGCTGTTCCACCAGCGTTGTATAGCTTTTGTAGGTGGTACAGACTGCATTGTACAGCAGATACTGTTCCTCACCCACGGTATCCAGGCTGCCGTCGATCCGCCACAGCCAGGCATTGGTGGTGGAAAAGGCAGAGTCCAGCTCTGTCAGCAGGGCATCCGGGTCGCCGTATTCCCAGCGGTAATCACTCAGCGTTGTCAGGCTGTGTTCCACGCCGCCCTGAAAGCGGCTGATGGCATTGAATCCGCCCATCTGGTCATCCAGTTCCCGCAGCACCGTACCGGACTGGTAAAAGCTGAGAAAAATCTGGGCGGCCAGCGCCAGCAAAAAGGCGGCCAGCCCCAGCGTGATGCGTTGTTTCAGCGTCATGGAACGGCGCACAGCCACCCCTCCTCCGGCAAAGAAATTTTCCGTCAACGGCCTTATTCTAACATGCTTTGTGTCATTTTTGCAAGATTTTCCTTGCCTGTTTCAAAAAAATATGGTACGATGCCACAAAAGGAGTGATTTTGCCATGACGCAATCTTTGAGCATCTCCGTGGAGATGGACGCGGAGTCTTTCCACAAATTTGCCGTTTTTGACCTTTTCCGCCACAAAAAAGCCTGGCAGCGGCCGCTGCTGTTTGCCATCATCCTGTTGGCGGCCGCCGGCATCTGTCTTTCACAGGTGGGCAAGCGGGATGGTGCCGCCCTGCTGACCGTGGTACTGGCTGTGGTGGCACTGGGCCTGCCCGCCGCCTGGTTTGGAATGTTCTTCCGCAATCTTAAGACCCAGATCCGCAAAATGGGTCTGCCACGTTCCTTCTACCGCCTGGAACTTGGGGATACCGGGCTGGACGTCTGGATGGCCGGTGAGCAGGACAAAACCAAACCCAGCCATCAATATCCCTGGAGGGATCTGCACATGGCTTACCGCACAGCGGACGCCGTTTACCTCTATGTCCAGCAAAATCAGGCCTATCTCATCAACGAAAATAAGGACGCTGTCTGGGCATTTCTGAACGACCACCTGCCCGCTGACCACCTGCGGGATCTGCGGTAATGCAAGCAGGGACGTGCTGCGGCGGCGATGCGCCCGACAGGATCCGGAACAGCCCTGCTCAGATTATAAAGCAAAACGCTTCTGCCTCTTCTGGCGCATTGTCAGAACGGGCAGGAGCGTTTTGTGCTAAAGGGGCTGCCGCCGAACTGGCATTGTGCTGCATTTTTTCTGCAATTCTTCATCAGAACGCAGAAAATCAGGAAACCACTTGATTCCTTTGGGTTCTCCCATTAGAATGGAAACCAGAGCAAACATTCTGGTTTCCGGAAGGAGGATCCTTATGCAGGACGATCTCAGCGCCGTGGTACGCGCACAGGCCATGCTGCTGTTCCGCCAGCAGGGGCTGCGGTTCACCATGCAGCAAATAGCCGGGCAGCTGCACATCAGCAAAAAAACCATCTACACGGTCTACCCCTCCAAGGAGCAGCTGCTGCTGGCCATGGTGGACCATGCCTTTGCAAACATTCACCGCTGCAAGCAGGAGATCCTGGAAGGCAGCGGCACCCTGCAGGAAAAGCTCCGGGCGGTCATCATCGCCATGCCGGAGGAATACACCGCACTGGATCTGCCGCAGATGAAGGAACTGGATGAGAAATACCCGGCAGTGGCCGCCCGTGTGCGAAGCCATCTGGAAACCGGTTGGGAGCCCACCATGGCCCTGCTGGAACAGGCCATGCAGGCGGGGGCCATCCGCCCGGTATCGCTGCCGGTGCTGCGGCAGATGATCACGGCATCCATCGAGCGGTTTCTGGCAGACCGCAGCCTTGCAGACAGCGGGGTGCAGTATTCCGCCGTTCTGGAAGAAATGATCTCGATCTTACTGGAAGGAGTGCTTCCGCGATGAAACACAGTTTCTGTGACGGCTGGGAATTTACACGGCACTGGACCGAAGCCTTTGGCAAGGGGCTCCCGGTGCCGAAATCCGAGTCCGTCCGTTTGCCCCACACCTGCCGGGAGCTGCCGCTCCACTATGCAGCACCGGCGGATTATGAGATGCTCTGCGGCTACCGCAAGCGGTTCCGGGTGCCGCCGGTGCAGACCGCACCACGGCTGTTTCTCCGGTTCGATGGTGCCGCCCATCAGGCAGTTGTCCGCGTGAACGGAAAACTGGCCGGGCAGCACAAAGGCGGCTACACCGGCTTTGAGGTGGAGATCACCGACTTTGTGGACCGGGAGAACGAAAATCTGCTGACCGTGCAGTTGGATACCCGGGAGGACCCTTCCGTTCCGCCCTTCGGATTTGTGATCGACTATCTGACCTACGGCGGGCTGTACCGGGAGGTCTGGCTCGAAGTCACGGCAGAGAGCCGCTTCACGGACCTGTTCGTATACACACCCACCTTGAAAACAGCCCGCGTACATTGGGCCGCAGAACATCTGGAACACGTTGCGGCGGTCCGGGTGCGCCTGGAAACAGAAGACGGCACCCTGCTGGCCGAGCAGACTGCCGATGCCGCAGAGAGCGGCAGGATGCAACTCTCCGTTCCGGATGCACAGCCCTGGGACACCCGGCATCCGGTGCTGCACCGCTGTACGGCGGAACTGCTGAACGCCGCCGGGCAGATCGTGGACCGGAAGCAGACGACCTTCGGCTTCCGCACGGCAGAATTCAAAGCAGACGGCTTTTATCTCAATGGCAAAAAAACCTTTCTGCGCGGCCTGAACCGCCACCAGAGCTACCCTTACATCGGCTATGCTGCCCCGGAAAGCCTGCAGCGGGAAGATGTCCGTATTTTGCAGGAAGAGCTGCACTGCACGGCAGTGCGCACCAGCCATTACCCGCAGAGCCCTTATTTTCTGGATGAGTGCGACCGGCGGGGCCTGCTGGTGTTCACCGAGCTGCCGGGCTGGCAGCATATCGGGGATGCCGCCTGGAAGGACGCTGCCTGTGCAATGCTGCAGGAGATGATCCTGCAGCAGCGTAACCACCCCAGCATCATCCTGTGGGGTGTGCGCATCAACGAAAGCGTGGACGACGATGCCTTTTATACCCGCACCAACCGGATCGCGCACCAGCTGGACCCCAGCCGCGCCACCTCCGGCGTACGGTATCTGGAAAAGAGCCATCTGCTGGAAGATGTCTACGCCTACAACGATTTTTCTCACAATGGCATCACCCCCGGCGCAAAAAAGAAAAAGGACGTTACGCCGGACATGGGCAAAGCACTGCTCATCTCGGAATGCAACGGCCACATGTACCCCACCAAAGCCTTTGACGATGGGCCGCACCGGCAGGAACATGCCCTGCGGCATGTCCGGGTACAGAATGCTGCTTACGGCAGCGGGGAACACGCCGGGTGTTTTGGCTGGTGCATGTTTGATTACCAGACCCACAAGGACTTCGGCTCCGGGGACCGCATCTGCTATCACGGCGTGATGGACATGTTCCGCAACCCGAAACTGGCAGCAGCGTTCTATGCCAGCCAGGGTGACTCCGACCCGGTGCTGGAAGTCAGCTCTTCCATGGACATCGGAGACAGCCCCGCCGGACAGCTGGGCAACGTATACGCGTTCAGCAATGCAGAGCAGGTGAAGCTCTACAAAAATGATGTCTTTGTGACCGATCTGCGCCGCAGTGAATGGACAGCACTGCCGCATCCGCCTTTTGTGGTAGACGATACCATTGGCGAGCTGCTGGAAACGCAGGAGCATTTTTCCCCTTCCAAGGCCTCCCTTCTGCGGGACTGCCTGCTGGCTGCCGGAAAGTATGGCCTGGCCGGGCTTCCGCTCTCGTACAAGCTCAAACTGGGCTGGTGTATGCTGCGGTACAAGATGAGCTTTGCGGATGGCGTCGCCCTTTACGGCAAGTATGTCGGCAACTGGGGCGGCGAAGCCACACGCTGGCGGTTCGATGCCGTGCAGGGCGGCAAGGTCGTCCACCGTGTAACGCTCTGCCCCAGCGCAAAGCTGCATCTGGAGGTCCGGGCCAGCCGCACCGCCCTCCGGGAGGGAGACACCTACGATATGGCCGCCGTACGGGTTCGCATTCTGGACGAAAATGGAAACCCCGCCGTTTATGCACAGCTGCCCGTGCAGTTCACGGTGGAAGGAGATGCGGCCCTTGTCGGGCCCAACACTGCCGTGGCCGAAGGCGGCATGACAGGTACGTACCTGCGCACGGTGGGCACTGCAGGCGAGGCGGTGCTGACCATCTCTGCGCCGCAGGTGGAGCCGGTCACACTGCAGTTCAATGTGGAAAAGGAGGATGCTGTATGGAACTGACCCTGAAACAAAAAGCCGCATTCGGCATTGGTGCCGTTGGCAAGGACATGGTGTATGCCCTGTCGGCTTCCTATGTCATGTATTATTATCAGGACGTGCTGGGCCTTTCTGCCAGCTTTGTGGGCCTTGTGCTCATGGCCGCACGGTTCTTTGATGCGTTCAACGACCCCTTCATGGGCATTCTGGTGGCCAAGACCCGCACCCGCTGGGGCCGGTTCCGGCCATGGATCTTCTCCGGAACGATCCTCAATGCACTGGTGCTCTATGCGTTGTTTGCCGCACCAGTGCTCAGCGAAGCGGCCCTGATGGTCTACTTCAGCATCGTATACGTCCTGTGGGGCGTTACCTATACCATGATGGACATCCCGTACTGGTCCATGATCCCGGCTGTGACGCAGACGCCCAAAGACCGCGAAAACCTTTCCATGGTGGGCCGCACCTGTGCGGGCGTCGGCTCAGCCCTCATCGCCATGTTCACCATGCTGCTGGTGGGCGTTTTGGGCGGCGAGAGCGAGCGGGCCGGTTTCCGCTGGGTGGCACTGATCGTCGCCGTGCTCTTTGTGGTGACGGAACTGGTGTGCTGCGCCTCCATGCAGGAGACCACCCCCAGCGAGATGAAGACCGCTACCGTAAAAGAGATGTTCGCGGCCCTGTTCCGCAATGATCAGGCCATGGTCGTGGTCGGCAGCATCGTACTCATCAACTCGGCGCTGTACCTCACCTCCAACTTCATCATCTACTTCTTCAAGTATGATTTTGGCGGTGAGGGCTGGAAAGCCACCTACACCCTGTTCTCCACGGTGGGCGGCGCAGCGCAGATCCTGGGCATGATGGTGCTCTACCCGCTGCTGCGCAAAAAATTCAGCAACACACAGGTGTTTCACCTGAGCCTTATTCTGGCACTGTGCGGCTATGCCGCCCTGCTGTTCTTCTGCCTGACCGGCCTCTCTCACAGCCTTATCCTGCTATGCATCCCGGGCATCGTGGTCTTTGCCTGCAACGGTATGCTGAGCGTACTGACCACCCTGTTCCTTTCCAACAGTGTGGACTACGGTCAGCTGAAAACCGGCCGCCGGGAGGAAAGCGTCATTTTCTCCATGCAGACCTTTGTGGTCAAAGCAGCTTCCGGCGTGGCAGTGTTCCTGACCGGCATCGGTCTGGACCTCATTGGCCTTGTGGGCAACACCGATGAGACCGGCCCTGTGGCGGTACAGAGCGCCGGCACCCTGCTGGGTCTGCGCCTGCTGATGACCATTCTGCCCATGCTGGTGCTGGCCGGTGCGCTGGTGCTGTTCCGCCGCCGGTTCGTTCTGACTGATGAACGCGCCGCGGAGATCAGCGCCCAGCTCCGCGGGGAGGGTGTGCACCATGACTGAAACACTGCGCTGGACTGCACAGACGACCGGCGGGACCCGAAACGGCAGTGCCGCCGTTTCAGCCTGCTGCGGTGCACTGCATCTGACGGCAGAGCTGCCCGCGGGGACGCTGAACCGCATCACAGCGGAACTGCCGTGGACGATGGCCAAGGTGTTCATGAACGGGTATCAGACCTGGACCTACAGCCCGGAGCTGGACCGGCACGGCAGGCTGCGCGGCACGGATCACATTCCCGGCTTCCTGCTGAAAAAATACGCCTTTGACCGTTACGGGGACTACCACTTTGTGCCTTACGGGCATGGCCGCGGCCAGAGTCACGGGTTTTCTTATTGCTATTTCCGCCAGGGGAAGCACTTCCGGCTCGTGGCTTCGCTGGACGAAACCCCGGGCTACACCATTTTCCGTTACGACAGCCGGAACGCCCTGCTCACACTGGAACGGGACTGCACCGGTGTGGAACACCCCGGCGGCAGCTTCCCGCTGTTTGACCTGTTCTTTGCTGAGGGCAGCGAGGAGGAAGTGTTCGATGGCTGGTTTCGGGCCATGGGCATCCGGCCGCGTACCGAAAAGAAGCTGGCCGGTTATTCCAGCTGGTACAATCGTTATCAGGACATCACCGAGGATACCATCCGGGAAGACCTGACCGGCTGCCGCAGCCTGCTTTCCCCCGGGGACCTGTTCCAGATCGATGACGGCTGGGAGCCCAAAGTGGGCGACTGGCTGGAAACGGATCCTCAGAAATTCCCGCAGGGGCTGCACGGCATGGTGGAAGAGATCCACGCCAGCGGGTTTCAGGCCGGGCTCTGGCTGGCCCCGTTCGTATGCGAAAAGGACTCCGCCCTGTTCCGCGAACACCCGGACTGGCTGCTGCAGATAAATGGCAAGCCGTGGTGCTGCGGCGGCAACTGGAGCGGCTTCTATGCGCTGGATATCGACCACCCGGCTGTGCTGGAGTATCTGCACCGCGTGTTCGACCGGGTACTGAATGACTGGGGCTTTGACCTGGTCAAACTGGATTTTCTCTATGGAGCTGCGCCCTTCGGCAATGCCGCAGAGAGCCGCGCCGCCCGCATGATCCGGGCTCTGCAGCTTCTGCGCACCTGGTGCGGAGAAAAGCGCATTCTCGGCTGCGGCGTTCCCGTAATGCCCGCTTTCGGGCTGGTGGATTACTGCCGTGTCAGCTGTGACGTGGGCCTGGACTGGGACGATGTGTGGTATATGCGCCTGTTCCACCGGGAACGGGTGTCCACACGGCAGGCCATCAACAACACCGTCCTGCGCCGCCAGCTCAACGGCCGCGCCTATGGCAGCGACCCGGACGTCTTTTTCCTGCGGGAAGAGAACTGCAAGCTGACCGCAGAACAGAAGAATACCCTTGCCACCGTGAATGCACTGCTGGGGAACGTGTTCCTCACCTCGGATATGCCGTCCCGCTATACGGATGCACAGCGGGATGCATACCGCCGCCTGCGCCTTCTCGCGGAGCAGGCCGAGCAGGTGGAAGTGGAAACAGAAGGCCGTACCTTCTGCATCCGCTTCCGGTTGAATGGAACTCCGCAGGAACTGCATTTCACCCTGTGACAAAACGAAAAACTCCAGCCGCACGATTTGTGCAGCTGGAGTTTCACACACACAACCATCTTACCCGCAGAACCGGTGGAAAAGACCTGGTCCCTATGGGTAGAATAAAGGAGAAGCTTACACGGTTTCATTTGCTGCCTGCATGGAAGCCGTGAGCTTCTTTGCAGCAAAGACGAGCAGGACAGCGGCAGCAGCCAGAATGGCAGAATCGATGTAGCCGGCCACATAAGAACCGGTCGTATCGTAGAAGCTGGCGCTGATCTTGGGGCCTACAAAGGCACCGATGCCGTAGCCGATAAAGATGAGGCCGCACATGTTGGCAAGGGTCATGATGCTGACGCACATGGCAGCAGTCATGGCAGACTGGCCGATCTGGTTCTGTGCAATGGGCGAGGTAGCACTGACCATCATGGTACCGGCTGCGTTTGCAAAGATGAACATGATCAGCATGACCCAGAACACCGGAGTCCGGACCATTTCCGGGATGTTGTAATTCTTTGCGTGCAGTTCTTTTGCCTGCGTTGCAGTGGGTTTCCAGCCTTCCGGCATCCAGCCCTCGGGGCAGGGCACGATCATCCATGCCACTGCGCCGACGCCGATCAGGAAGATGACTGCCAGAATGCGGCAGGCCATCTGTGCACCGTAGGTGCTGATGAGCCACTGGGCGATGGGCGACATAATGAAGGGGCTGCAGGAAGCACCGGCCTGCACCAGGCCGGAAATGGAGCCGCTCTTATCCGGGAACCATTTCAGCGCAGTGGGCAGGCAGGCAGGATAGATGGTGCCTGCACCTGCACCCGCCATCACGCCGTAGAACAGATACAGCTGCAGCACTACGGCAAAGCAGCGGAGCAGTTTCACGTCAGCCAGCCGAACCTGACCTATGCTGTTTCGCAAATCGAGCAGGAACTGGGCGTTCCTTTGTTTGAGAAAAACGGGCGCAGTATCCGCCTGACCCGCAAATCTGTTTTGCGCCCTGTGCAGACCTGCGCAGGCAAAATGCTCCTATCTGTTCTGCTATATGGTCAGAACAGATGGGAGCATTTTCGATGAAGGAGAAAAATCTATAAAAAAGATGGGAAACGCAATGGGTCAAGGGGCCTGTTTGGCCTCCCCTTCCGGGAAGATGATCTTATTCACAAAGAAGAAGATGACCATGGAGATGCCGCCGTTGAGCACCGTGGTGCCGATGTTGTAGATAAAATCCGGCACCAGCAGGCCCGCCACGGCGACCC
>ERZ808240.1588-NODE-1588-length-27565-cov-8.622719_pt1 | contig 27565 bp, 21 predicted proteins | sample MGYA00521084_ERZ808240 | MGnify/ENA primary metagenome ERZ808240 (study PRJEB31516, sample SAMN03275571) | gut metagenome | biome: mammalia-associated habitat; material: feces | host: Papio cynocephalus | place: Kenya | collected 2012-08-06 ... | reverse complement strand
ATACAGTTGACAGCATAAACTAAAAATAAATTTCTTATATGATAGATTAGTGGTTAAAGAAAAATAAAAAATCAACAGCTGAAAACTATTTTCCTACAGCTTACAATCGAGTATATTAGCACTATTAAAAATTTAGTGTAGCACTCAAGGTTATATTTTTTAGGAAGATTTTTGAATGAATTTTGAATTGGTTGGAAAAAATTCCAAAAAATATGGTTATAAAGTAATCTAGTGTGAAAAATACTTAAGCAATAGACACTATATTTATAACCTGATACAGAAAACAATAACAATAAACATGGCATAAAAATATAATAGGTAATTATATTTTTATAAATAGGTGTGTGCAATATGGCTAAGATTGATATTGAAAAATTAAAATTAACACATGAGCAAGAAGAAGTATACATTGAGAGTATGAAATCAATAGCTCGTTATAATCAAGCTGCAATACACTTAGTTACAAGTGGTGGAAAGAGCTACATTCTTGCAAAAATATTATATACATTAAAGAAAGAAGCTAAAAGAAGAAAGTTTAATGTATTATACATATCAACATCAAGCTCATGCACTAATTTTTTACAGAGTATGTCAGATGATTTTTGGGGCGATACAATTAGTGTAGTTAACTATACACAGTTACAGAGAGATGAAAAATATGTTGACACATTAAGCAAAAAGAGAATTGACATTATAGTTATTGATGAGGCACACCATGCACTTGCACCAAAAACATATGAGGGTATACTATACACAGAAGCAAAATATCCAAATGCAACTATAATTGCTATGTCAGCAAATAATAGAAGATACAGCGACAAGAAAATGGTATTTGAGACTTTAACACCTAAGCTTACATTGGGAGTTGACTATCAAAACAGGGGATTAAAAGTATCAGTTGCAAATAAACAAATTTGTGACTTTGAATATAAATCATGTGACATAGCTAGATTAAAGAAGTATTGTGCAGTATTTGATATATTACAGGAAAGAGCAGCAATATACATAGATGCAAGAGACACAATAGCAAAAGCTAAAGATTTAATTGAGCAATATAAATCAAACGCATTCACTAAATTAAGGGAACAGATGCGAGAAGATTTAGCAGAATTACATATTGATGGTAAGGACGGAGACAGATGGTTTGTATTCTTTAATACAATTGAAGAATTGAAAGAGTCTATTAGTTCCATTAGGGATATGTTTGAATTTGCATATAATAACAAGAAGATTAATATTGTGATACATGAGTTTCATAATGAGAATCCAGATGCAGATAAGATTTCTACAGTATTAACTGGAGATAAAGCAACACCTAATACTGTAGATATTATCATGACGTGTCTTAAGGGTGGAGAGAGTTTCCATCCTGAAAACACTCGTGGCATTATAATGAATAGAAAGAGCAATTCCGAAACTGTTGTTGTACAGCAGCTAGGCAGAACATTACAAATTAAAGAGTTGTGTAATGATTGTAAACTTATTTATGACTTAGTAGGAAATACAGAAACAATAGATATAACACAGACAATCTTTAATGGCAAAGAAATGCCTGAAGATAGAGATATAATTAGCATCTTTGAGAATGAGTTTAGCAATGATAAGCTCATGGAGTCACTCGAAAATACATACGGTGATTGTGGAAATTACTCAACTATTGAGAATAATGACCTAGAGGAAATATTAGCTGAATTTGAGGATTACAAGGATAAGATAGAACACCTTGTGTATGCACAGATAATAGCAGATATTATTGCACAATATAAAATTGATAACACTGAAGATTGTAAGAATACTCATCCTGTATCTATTTTAAAGAAATATGAGGAAATGACAAAGCTTAGGGGAAAATATAGCTTAGCATCTGCATTCTTGACTATTCAGAAGTTATTTATTCAAGGTTACTTTGGTGAATATACAATGGACAATGTACCTAAAGATAGCGAGTTTTATCAAGTTTATAGTTTACTAGGTGATGATTTATACAGAACACCTAGGTGTAGTGAAAATGCAACTTGGAAAGATGATAACTTCAGTGAATCAGAGAGTATTAAACTTGTGCAACTTATTGATATAGCATCAGAAGTTAAAAAATACAACTATGATTATAGAAGTATATCACACACAAAAGATTTAAAAGCAAAGATTACTAGACTCAGACAGCTTAACCTTGAGGGTAGACTTTCAGAATCTTATCAGAAATACTGCAAGAGAAATAAGATAGACATTGATGGAATATACAGCAATATCATAAAGGAAGTAATAAACCTTGATGATGCTGAAAGATTTCCTAATATGGTAAAATCATTTAAACAGATAAATAAAATGTTAAACAATATAGAAAGTGAGAGCACAACAAGCGATTGGTGTGTAGATGAACATATAGATGAATTATATGATGCATTTGCTAGGTATTATGCATTTGCTGCTAGGTTTAGTACACATTGTTATGGTAAACAGTGTATTATAGCACTTAAGCTTAGATATAGAAATGCGATATCACTTAGTAAGAAACTAGTGAACAAGGAAGAACTCGAGAATGCTATTAATGATATTAGAGTCACTTATAAAATAAGAGATATCATTAAGAATAAATCAAGTGACTATGTAAGAGGAGATAGTGAGCTCTATGTAATGAAACTTGCAAAGAGAAATGAAGATGATAAGCTTGGAGAATTTGAAAAAGCAGTACTAGAGTATATAGGAGTCAAAGAGTTTAGAGGTAAAAGAGACAAGTATATAAATGAATTACTTGAACATACAGAGTTTGGTGTTCAGTATAAGAAACTGATAGAAACTAATTCAATTACAGCTTACAATATATTGATGCAGTATGACTTTACCAATATACCTTCTTTTTATAAGAAGCAAATCAACTCAAGAAAATTTAAGCAGTCAAGTAATAATGCAAAGCAAAATCAACTATTATCAAAAGATTGTACAGAAATAAAAGAGCTTGTGTCTCAGTTATTGTTTGCAGATGAAGATAAGATAGCAGAGATTAAAGAACTTGTTGAGACAAGAGAATTTGATACAAGAAACTTATTAAAATATGCAATACCTGAGAAACTGTACTCATTTAACAAAACATCTATAGATGAAGCATTAGTAAATGGGTTAGACAATGTAAGTAAAGACACATACACTGCAATCCAGAAGATGGTTAAAAGTGATGAATACGGTACAATGAGTATAATAGTAAGTAACCTAAACGAAGCAGGATTGTTACCTGAGTCAGTGAAAGAGTTTGCACAGATTTGCATGGGAGAGTAAAAATATAAATGGTGTTATACAACAATAAAAATAGTGTACTCATTGTGAGCTGTTTGTAGTAACAGATTAATTCAATAATTAAGCTATGCAAACAGCAATTTAATATATTAAGTATTGATTTTATAAAATTGTTGATATAATTGTAAATTCAGTTATGTCATACAGAATATATTTAGGAGGACATAGAAATGGCTAATCAGACACAGGCTGATAATCGTAACATGAAACGATTAAAAGATGAGCAACAGGTTAGACAGAGACCAGCACCTATTTTTGGTACTAATGACGAAAAAGGTGCTTTTCATTCAGTAGATGAAATTATAGCTAACTCTATTGATGAGGCTCGTGAGGGTCATGGAAAAGAAATTAGCATAGTAGTTAGAAATGCTACAGAGAAAGAAGTTACTATTGGAGCAGCACCTGAGGCTTATGTCATTGAGGTTGTGGATAATGGTCGTGGACTTCCAATGGATTGGAACGAAAGCGAACAGATGTATAACTGGGAACTGGCATTGTGTACATTGTATGCATCAGGTAAGTATGATGCCTCTCAGTACGGACAGGCATTAGGCCTAAACGGTTTAGGACTTACAGCAACACAGTATGCAAGTTCATTCATGGATGTAGAAGCTACATACGATGGAAAAACCAGAGTAATGCATTTTATAAAAGGTAAACCAGTAAGCAAAATGAGTATTGTAGCACCTCTTAGAGAGGGTACAGGTACAAGAATTGTATTCCAGCCAGACCCTGAAGTATTCCCTGCATTAAGATATAAGAAGTTATCAGCAGATATGTTCCTGGAGTTACTTAATAGTCAGGCTATGTTACTTGCAGGTTTAGCTATTAAATTTGAGCATGCAGAGCTAAACAATCCCATTACATTCTTATATGAGGGTGGAATGGCAGAGTATGTGGACAAGGTCATTGATGAGAAAATGATGTTACCATCAGCAGCTTACTTCTTTGATTCTGATGAAGGTACAGATGACCCTGAGCATGATGCATTGAATAACATACCTCCATACAAAGTAGATATGAAGATTGCATTTAACTTCTGCAGAGACCACAGTGTAGTGAAGGTATACCACAATGGTTCAAATATGTTTGAGGGTGGTGTAACAGTAGGAGCACTTGAAGCTGGTATATCAAAAGCATTTACAGATGTGGGTAGAGCAACTGGAAAACTGACAAGAGCAGATAAATTCCAGTACAAAGATATAGAAAGCATGCTGGTTTGTGTGGCAAGCACTGATGCACCTGGAAATCGTACATTCTTTAAGAATCAGACTAAGGGAGCAATCAATAACCCATTTATTGGAAATGCTTTTGCACAGTTCGTTTACAATAAAATGAGATACTGGCTCGAACAGAATACAGCACTAGCAACTAAAGTAATTGGTGAAGCAGTTATTAATAAGAAAGCTCGTGAAGAAGGTGCTGAGGTATCCAAGAAAGTAATCAAATCACTTAGTAAAGCAGTAAGTTTTTCAAGTAAGCCTAAGGACTTTAGAGATTGTTCCAGCAAGAATATTCTTGAAAGAGAATTATACATAGTAGAGGGACGCTCAGCTCTTGGTTCTGTAAAGTTAGCATGTAATCCAAAATTTCAGGGTGTTATGCCTGTTAGGGGTAAGCCTATCAATTGTTTGAAAGAACGTATCACTAGAGTACTCAATAATGACATTATTATTGATTTATACAGAGTATTTGGTTGTGGTATGGAAGTAGAGAACAAGAACTTAGAAGACTTACCTAAGTTTGATATTAACAAACTTAATTGGGGTAAGCTAATCATCTGTACCGATGCCGACGTCGATGGTATGCACATCAGATGCTTGTTAATTACAATGTTCTATATACTTAGTCCTAGCTTACTAAAGGCAGGAAAAGTGTTTATTGCAGAGACACCTTTGTATGAAATGACATACAAGAAGGAAACAAAATTTGCATTTGATGATAACGAAAAAGAACAGGTTATGCAGTACTTTAAGAACCTTGGTGCAAAAGATGGACAGGTTAAAATTCAGCGATCAAAAGGTTTAGGTGAGAATGACCCTGAAATGATGAGTATTTCAACTATGAAACCTGAAACAAGAAGATTAGTGCCTGTTGAGTATCCTGAAGATGACAGTGAATTAAGAGGATACTTCAATGCATTACTTGGAGATGACCTTGAAACAAGAAGAATACTTCTTGAGGAGTATTTTGATTTAGTTGAAGGTAACTTAGATTAAATAATGATGTACATATAGAATAAAAAATAGGGACATGAGATTAATCATGTTCCTATTTTTTTACATTCTTTTTATTATATATAAATATTTATTAAATATTTGATAGGTGATAATAATGTCAGCACACAACTTTAAAGATTTAACAGGTCAGCAATTTGACCACTTAACAGTTTTAGGATTTAATAAGAACACACAAAAATGGATATGTCAGTGTGATTGCGAGGATAGGACAATAGTAGAAAAGAAGGCTGGGCACTTAAAAATTAAAGGAAGAGTGCAGTCATGTGGTTGTGCAAATAAAAATAAATTTGTAGATATATCAAACCAGAGATTCGGGCACTTGGTTGCACAGGAGTACTCTAAGGAATTAGGAGAGTGGCTATGTCAATGTGACTGTGGTAGACAGATATATAAAAAGAGTGGTCATTTAAGAAGTGGAGCAACAACATATTGTGGATTTGATGATTGCATATATAAAAACATTAACTATGTGGATTTAACAGATAGAAGATTTGGAAAGCTCGTAGCAATAAAACAGGTAGGTGCAAGTAGATGGTTGTGCCAATGTGATTGTGGTAATACAAAGATTATAAGAGCAGCAAACTTAGTAAATGGCAGTACAGCATCATGTGGTTGTGCAAATCCTTATAAACTAATAGATATAACAATGCATAAGTTTGGGCATTTAACACCCATAGAGCATTTACACAGAGGAACTTGGTTGTGCCAATGTGATTGTGGTAATATTTGCGAGAGAGAATCTTATGACTTAAGAAATGGAAGAGTAATATCCTGTGGTTGCATAAGGGGAGAATCATCAAAAGAAGTAGAATTGGTTAATTATATAAAAGAGATATACAATGGTAAAATCATACAACATAATAGAACTATACTAGATGGTAAAGAAATTGATATATTAATACCTGATAAAAGATTAGCGTTTGAGTTTAATGGTAATTACTGGCATTCATTAAAAGAAAAGTATTACCACCAACAAAAAACAATAGCATGTGCAAAGCAAGGAATACAATTAATCCATATCTTCGAATACGAATGGGATAATAGTGATACCAAAGAAAAAATAAAGCAATACATAAAATATTTGTTGAGCAATGATAAGAAAATAATATATGCAAGGAATACAGAAGTTCAAGAAATAAATAATTCAGATGCAGCTGAGTTTCTAAACAAATATCATATGCAAGGTAGCACAACATCCAAAATTAACATTGGATGCTATTGCAATAACCAACTAATAGGTGTAATAACACTAGGAAAGCCTAGATTTAATCGTGAATATGAATATGAGATACACAGATTATGTTGGTTGCCAACAGTGTCAGTTATAGGTGGATCACAGAAATTATTTAGCTATTTTATAAATAGATATCATCCACATTCAATTATAACATATTCAGACATATCAAAGTTTACAGGAAACATATATTTAAGATTAGGATTTAAGCCGTTAGCACATGATACAATAACAAAACCAAATTATGTATGGGTATCACATCACGGTAATGATGTGATACCTAGGTATCAAACACAAAAGGCAAAGTTAGTTAAAGATGGGTTAGGAACAGAGGATCAAACAGAAATTGAAATAATGGAATCACTTGGATACTTTATGGTTAATGATTGTGGTAGCATTAAACTTGAATGGATAGACAAAGTAATAAAATAGGAGGATACAGTAGTAATGGGAGTACCTAATTATATGACACAAGGCAGTAATGGTATAATAAACATAAATTGTAATTCAGTGCCTGATAAAGGATTCATAGATGCAGTTAAAACAAAAAACATAATCAAATTTAAAATTATGTCACCTAAGGATAAAGCAGCCAATAAGGATTATACACCTGGCGGACCAGATGTAATAGTACAATATATAACTGGGGAAAATCAGTTACTAACCAGAAAAGAACTTGCAAAAACATATGTACATGCAAGTGGAAATAGGATTAAATTATCTGTACTAAAAAATGATAAGCAGTATTTAGCTTATAATGTATGCAATGAAAATTATAAGGTGATGAAATTACCAAATAACTGCATAGCAACATTACCAGACGGGACACAGACAAAACAAGGAAGTTACATTGTAGCAAAAGCAGATAACAATGGACAGATAGACAGAAGTACAATAGCAGTGTTATCACCAGCAGTGTTCAGGAAGATGTTTAAAATACCTTTACAGCCAGTTATAAAAAGACACATGGGTGGAAATTCAAAAACAAGAAAAGTGTTTACATTGTTTACTAGAAACATAGATAGGAAGCTTAGTCGAAGAGATAATCAGACTAGATTGCCTAAACCAGCATTTAATAGCTCAGAGATAGGCATGAATCCATCTAATATAAACATTAGTTCAACTAATGACCAAACACCTAAGAAGATGTGGAAACCTTCAATAAATAGACCACAAAACAATAATCAAAATACAATGACACATTATAAGTATAGAGTAACAGCTAAAGTAGTTGATATGAATGGCAGAATGATGGGATTTTCCGTGCTAGAGATAGCAACTGGTAAAACTAGAAATCTTAAGGTTAATGAATTAACACAGCTATGTATGAATAAGTTAGTCGAGAATGTAATGGTAGTAAGAAATCAAAGAGGTAACTTATACTTAAAGGGTAATGGATGCAGTCTTGAAAACATGCAGGAGGTAATCATGTAATGATATACTTAATCGTTGGTAAAATAGTGGATGGAAACAATGTTAAAAGTTACATAGTCATGAGTGAGAACGGTAATACACAGCTGATTAGAAAGACATCAATTTTAAAATTTTGTAGAGACAATGATGTTTTGAACGTAAATGCATCAAAAAATGGGCTAACAGGTAAGGGTATAATGTTAAGCAATATACCTAAATATAAAGACACAGGAATGTTTGGTATGCAACAAGTAGGAGGTATGTCACAAGCAGAGGTAATACAGTTAGCACAGCCATATATAGAAAAATACAAACAGGATAAGATAAATAAGCAATCCAAACAAGATAATAACAATGATAAAACTAAACAAGAACAGTATGTATTAAATAAAATAGACATAATAGAATTGTTAATAAATTATGCACTAAAGATGAAAAACATCACAAATGAGATGGCATCAAATGGTGATTTTACAAGATACATAAAACAAATTGATATAGATAATGCAGAAGGAGAGAGTCTAGATAATATCATAAAAAGACAAGGCGTAAATGGTTTAGCAAATGGGTTGCTAGATAGGCTAAATAAGCTTAAGAATAGAGTCAAAAAATTTGGTTTGAATAATAATTTATTAGTTATGATAGAACATCTTGAAAATGAATGTGAGCAATTAAGAAAATTACACTCAGAGACTAAGCAAATTATAAAACAAAATAAAGATAGAGAAAACATTGAAGAGAAGGAAGTTAAACAACTAGAAAATACAATAGAAAAAGAAAACTTGGATGCTATACCAGTAGTAGATGATGCACACATTGATGCAATAGAGATAAGTGCACCTGAGACACATATAGAGAACATTGAAGATATATTCGGTGATATTCCAATAGTAGATGATGCAGATGAGAATGGTATATTAGTGCCACTTGAAGATGAACTTGAAAACATTGAGAAATTAGATATAAGCAGTGTATTAGATGAATTATTCCTAAGTCATGATGGCTACAGCACACAAAATCGTTCATCTAAAAATGGCATTACAGCTGAGTATAGGTCATGGGATAATTTTGGAATGTCAGTAGCTAGTATTATTACAATCATATATAAAGGTACTGATAATAAATTTATGGTTGAGGCAAGCATACCTCCTATGTACAAGGTAAAAGGATATAATGTAGACAGTTTTAAATTTCCAGGAGATTATGCAGTAAAGATCACAAGAGATAGCATTGATGAAGCAAAGACAAGCTTGCAGAATTATATAAATAACACAGTACAAGTTTATACAGATGCTGATAGAATGCTAAGTGAGCAATGCCAACTATCAAAACAACTTCTAGATGAAATAGACACAGCAAGAAAAAGCCTGTTAGGCGAGTATATATCATATGCATTGAATGGTGATGACAACACTAGCTTTGTTGATTACATCAAAGATGGGTTAATAAATAGAGCAAAAAATGCATTAAAAACATGGGATAATTTTGGGATAAACCCAAACTTAGTACTTAGTACAAAGGTTAAGAATAACTTAGACTTATTGATAAGAGAGATAAGAAAAACAGAAGAACAATACACTAAGGAGCAAGAAAAGCAACAAGCAGAAGAAAGAAGACAAATTCATAAGAACGGAACAACATATAGTTATGAAGATAATACATTTAAAGAGCAACTAGATAACATAATAGACAAAGCAGATGATATGCTATATAGCATAGATAGAATATCAGAATCATTATCAGATATGTATAGTTCATATAGAGAATATGCAAGTGGTGAATATATAAGCCCTTTTGTAAAAAGAGCAGAGACAATACTACTTAGCATATTTGCAAAATTTTCAAGTGAGTTACACTTAAATAAAGAATGTAACTTCCATACAAGAAAAGAGCTCAGGGCAGGAGCATGGTTTGCAGGAGCAGACTTTGATGAACTGAATGATGAAGCAAACCAATGTACAGAATATATTGAAGAAATTATAAGCCAGCTTGCAGACTGTATCAATAGCATTAGTAGCTTAAGCAGTAAAACTATAGACAACTTACAGTCATTATATAACGAATTACTTGATATTAATGTAGATGACTCTGATAGATATGACTTAAATCCAGATAGCAACTTTAACTCAATATATCTTGACTTCCTAGGTGAAGCTTACAACAGTGGTGATTACGGTGGAATCAGAGGTAAAATTAAAGTAATACTGGATTCAATAGAGGAGTGCATAGAGAGGTGCAGAGAAACATTAGTACAAGATAACAATAACAGTGAACGTGAAATAAATACATCACACATAAGCAGTAAAGACCTTGATGAAGCACTTAGATTATTTGATGATATTTAATAATAGTGGGAGGACAAATATAATGATAGATATGTCAGAATGCTTTAAGATGATAGGTACAGATGGTTGCATGGATGTTGCATCATCATTAGGATTACAGGGCGTTGACCAAACAATGCAGGAGATTAGTATACCAATATACGGTCCATTTTTTATGAAAATACTCATTGGTCAAGATTGTGGATTCATATGTGGATCAATACCAGAGTTTACAGCAGTTAGGCAATTAAATCAAAATTGTGGCACAGTAGCTGTAACACTAAACTTGATGGAAATGGATATATTAACACTTGTTGGTGCATTATTAACATTTACACCTGATACAGGCATGAATTGTTTCTTAAAATTATCTGCAATAGACTTAGCAAACATGTCGGCAGAACTATTAAGTGCTATAGCAAACGCAACTGGCATTCCTTTACCGGATGGAGTAACAGAAGGGCTTGTAGATATAGTAGACGTAGCAGGTGATATATTGCAGGCAGTTTTTGATATGCTTATAAATATATTAAGTGAAGACTTAGAGGAAAAAGGAATAGCATTAAGAGAGTGGGATGAGCTTCCTGATTTTTATAATACAGTAAAAGAATCTGGGGAGATGCAAGAGATGAGAATGTATAGACAAGAGATTGGAGCATTTTTCTTCTAAAAAGCATCAATCTAAACATAGAAATATTATAATAAATATTTTATGAGAGAGGCTAAAATATGAAGATGCATCAAAAAACTGAGTATGAAGCATTTTATAAGGAAGATTATCCGAAGTTTATGGAAACAGTGCATAGCTTAATGGATTGTACAGAGTTAGAAAGTGGATAGGATTTTTTGTTTAAAACAAAGCAGTAATTTTTTTTAAAAAAAAAGACAAAGAGGAATCTGAATTACATCCTGTTCCATATATTCCAGAAGATTGGAAGGTGAGTACATGTGCATTACATAATGAAGAGTAATCAAGATAATTGTTATTAAAATACAGGTCTATAATATGTAGGCCTGTATTTTAATGCTTAAATTTATATCACTATCATTTTTGATATTGACTACAATAATAAAAAATATTGACTGGTGCATCTACTTTAATGTATAATAATTATGATTTTTAATAAAATATGTACAAAATTAATAGTAAGTGGAGGCTAAGAAAACATGGAAATTAGCAAGTTATTATTATCTAATTACCTTCCGTATGGTAAGTACACTATTGTATCCAGAGCAATTCCTGGATTAGATGGTTTGAAGCCAGTACAGCGTAGAATATTATATTCAATGCATAACAATGGATTAGGTAAACCTGAAGCAAATACTACAAAGAGCGTAAAGATTGTTGGTGATGTAATGGGTAAGTATCACCCACATGGTGATAGCTCAATCTATGGAGCACTTGTAGGCATGAGTACAGGTTATGAGGGATTTAATATTCCTTACATTAGAGGTAAAGGTTCATTTGGTAAGGTTTATTCAAGAGACCTGCAATGTGCAGCACCTCGTTACACAGAAGCTAAGTTAACACCTATTTGTGCAGAGTTCTTTGAAGGAATTAAAGAGGATGCAGTAGATATTGTAGATAACTTTGATGGAACTGAAAAAGAACCAGTTATTCTGCCTGTTAAGTTTCCTAGTATTCTTGTAAATGCTAGTGCAGGTGTGGCAGTAGGTATCAGTTCAAACATACCATCATTTTCATTGACAAATGTGTGTAAAGCAACTCATGGTGTATTAACTGGAAGTATTACAGATGCAGCTGGGCTTGCTAATGTACTGGGTGCACCAGAGTTTACAACTGGTGGATTCTTACATGCAGATGCTAAGTCACTTGAAAAATTATGTGAAACAGGTAAGGGAACATTTACTATCTCTGGTAGAGTGGAGGTATACTCTAATCAGATTGTAATTACAGAGATTCCTTACTGTACAACAGCTGAGGATATCATGGATGCAATTGATGAACACATGAAAGATGATACACTCAAAGGTGTAAAGAACATTCGTGATGAAATTGGTTTGGATGGTTTACGTATTGTAGTTGAGATTAAAGCAGGATACAATTCTAGAGAGGTACTCCAGGAACTTTGTAGATTGACACCTCTTAGAAGTAAAGTATCATTCAGAACAAGAGTCATCATTAACAATAGATATAAAGAGCTATCCATTCTTGATGTTGTAAAACAGTGGATTAGCTTTAGAGAAGAGTGTATTTCAAGAGTTTACAAGTTTAGGCTTGATAAAGACTTGGAGAAAGAGCATCTCTTATCAACATGGGATAAGATTAAAGATGATATACATGGTGTTGTACAGATGATTTCTCACAACACTGAGGCTGTAGCAAAAGCTAATTTAATGGGTACATATAAGCTTGATGAAATTCAGGCAGAGTACTTACTTGACATGAGGATTAGAAGTATCACAAGAGATAGGGCAGAAAAAGCACTCAAAGAATTAGCTGAGACTCGTGACAGAATAACATATAGCAGGAAGGTAATTAGTGATGATACAGAAAAGGCAAAAATCATTGCTAATGATTTACAGGACATGATTAATAAGTATGGTTCTGAAAACAGAACAACACTTGCACCTGAACTTTCTGAAGATGACACAAAAGCACCTGAGATTAAAATTAGTGATGAGCTTGCTACAGTAGTATTAACAGGAGATGGCTATATAAGAAGATTGCTGTCAATCAAAGACTTATCTGGAACTTATGTAGCACCTAATGGTGACAAGGAAGTATTCAGATGGAACATTAGAAATAATGAGTATCTGTTAGTATTTGATAGATATGGTATAGTACATAAGATCCTTGTAGATGATATTGACCAAGGCAGAGGAAAGCTTGTAGACAAGTTATATGAGAAAGCTGGACTTGAAAAGGCAGAAGATTTAATCTATGCAGATGCATGTGGGGATTATACTGGTTATTTTAACCTCGTATATCCTAATGGACGAGGTACAAGAGTTCTGTATAGTAGTGCATCAGGTAATAGAAAACAGTACAAGGGATTGTATGATACTGTTGAGCCTGGGCATTATTGGATTACTAAAGAAAATAAGTTCTTTATGGTTACAAACAGACTTAAGGCATCTTACTGTGATTTAACTAACTTAGGTCAGATATCTAACAGAACAGCATTTAAGGTAGCTAGAGTAGCATCTGGAGACTGGTTTAAGAAAATGGTATTATATAAGGATGTACCTAATAAAGAGCTTATTAATCTTGATAAATATAACAAGGACTACACTGTAGTAATTGGTGATGACGTACTGTGGGTAGACGAGGAAGAAATTAAGCGTGCCAGAGAACTCAGACAGAAAGCAATCGAGCAGTTTAAAATCAACGCTGAAGCTGAAGAAGAATTGAAAAGACAGGCACAGCCAACAGTATAGGATAAGTAGTAATTTTTAGATTAAGGAGCAAAAGTGCATGTGGGATAGAATAACTATTCCTTTGGGAATTGATAATTCACTTAGAAATATATTTGGTGCTATGTTAGTTGGAGGCATAGACAGAACAAATCCAGCTAATGCAGAGTTGATAACTGATAAAGTGACAATAGCTAAAGCTTGTAGACCAAGGTTTTCAGCTGACTTCACCTTTAATATATTCAACAATAACTATGCTATATTCTATGAAATACTTGTTACCTTACAGGTAAAGTCCTTCACTGTTGAGCAGTTGGAAGCCATTATTGACACCAATAGAGATTTAATACTTGACAGTCCATACATTGATAAAAAGAGATACTCAGTTACAGAAAGTGGTAATATCGCAAGTGATGATGATATTATCACTGCTGTAACAATGTCATTAGTAGATGACTTGAAGTCATTATCAATGACTTATGTAACAGAAGAAGAATTTACATCAGCTTGTAAGATTTATACAGATTGGTACAAGAATGCATTTGCAGAATTTACAGCACTTAATATGTCAGCAATTATGTCTGATACAGGGTTTGATGCTAAGAAACCTGGTAAGAGAATAAGACACTATCAGGGTTTAGCAGATATGCAAGAATATTACAATGAAAACATGCATATTATAAAATCATTATCAGATGAAAGCAGAATACATAGCTTTGTTCTTGATGAAAAGTGGTTGGGTAATGAGTTGCAAAGTGAAAACAAGACAGATGACAATGCATTATTTACCATTGGCATTAAAGAAATGGATGCAACCATTGGAGAATTACGTCGTGGCAATATGCTTGGAGTAATGGGACCTCCTAAGGGTGGAAAAACACGTTTTACTAATTACTTAGTACAAAGAGCTTTAAGTATGGGACTCAATGTATGTGTTTGGCCTCTTGAGGGAACAGCTGATGAATGGGAGGCAATGCAAGTGGCTTGCTTCCTTGCACAGAGTTCTTATGCAGACTTAAAATCACGTGGTAAGTCAGGTTCAATGATTAGAATATCTAGTAAGGATATTCTACAAAAGAGATATAATAAGTCTCCTGAAATAATGAAACAGGTAGCTGGTGCTAAACAGATTATGGCTACATCAGAACAGTATGGTAGACTATCATTCATTGAAGGAACTGCTTATGTAGAAGACTTCCTTGATGTTATAGAAGCACATTATGAAAACGAAAATCAGTTTGATGTTCTTGTTATAGACCAGTTAGTAAATGTTATGTCAAAGAAAGGAAAAGGTAAGGTAGAAAGAATTTCTGAGGCATATATGGAGACTAAAAACTTCCTAGCTAATAGATTAAAGCGTCCAGCTCTTGGTATTATGCCAGCACAGCTTAAGCAAGACGTTGTAGATTTTTTAAGACGCAATCCTGAAGAGACAATAGACGTAACGGCTGGCGGTGAGTCAGCTGAAACTGTAAGGACACCAGATGAGGTTGTCGGCCTATTTAGTTCGAAAGAAGAGCGTGATAACAATATAATGAAGATATACAGTGTAGCTTCGAGACATAATGGTTCATTCCAGGACTTTCAAGCAAGATGTTATCTTGAGTGTTGTTACTTCTTAAGTCAGGATGAAGATATTAAACAGTAATAATACATAGGAGATAGATATGGGCAGTACATTCATAGATATAACAGGGCAAACATTTAATGAGCTAACAGCACTAAAATGCATAGATACAAAGAGCAGAATATGGCTTTGGAAATGTTCATGTGGTAATGAATGTACTGCACGTAAGAATGATGTAACATCAGGTAGAAAGAAGTCATGTGGACACTTAAGCAATAGAGGTGGAGCAGTTGTAAATATTGGTGATAAATACGGAGAATGGACAGTATTAAAGGATATTGGGAATAGGCATTTTTTATGTAGATGTTCATGTGGGGTTGAAAGAAGTGTACACTCATATGATTTAAGAAAAGGAAACTCAAAATCATGTGGACATTTATCAAAAGGTTCTTCATCAAATGGAAGAAAAGATATGACAGGTCAGCAGATAGGAGAATGGCATGTAGGAGAATACCTTGGAGATGGTTTATACAGATGCACATGCTCATGTGGTACTGTTAAAAATCTTAAAGGAACATACCTACGCACAGGGCAATCAAAATCATGTGGATGCAAATCTAATAAATTTCAAGACATTACAGGTCAAACCTTTAACGAATGGTTCGTAGTAGAATATTTAGGAAATAGCCTATGGAAATGTAGATGCTCCTGTGGTAAAGTACATAATGTATCATCCTATGATTTAGTACACAATAAATCAACTAACTGTGGGCACTTAAGAACACCAACAATACTAAAAGGTAAAAAATTTTCAATGCTAAAGGTACTGGAATATAGCAAGGGTAACAGAATGTGGAAATGCCAGTGTGACTGCGGCAATATAGTGTATGCAGGAAGTTATAGTCTTGAGAATGGACTTACAAAATCATGTGGTTGTCTAAAAGATTTAAAGGAACAACAAATATATGATAGTATTACACAAGCTATTAAAGATTTTGCATATTCAAATAATCAGTTGCCTTTTGCAGAAGATATAGCAATAGCATGTAAGCTAACACCAACAACTGTAAATAAATATAAGTCAAAGTACAAGTTAGATAAATACTTTAACAAAAGATTTGGTAGCAGACCAGAAAGAGATTTATACAATTATATAAAACAATACATAACAGAGGACAAAATAAAACTTCATGACAGAAATGTAATATCACCTCAGGAATTAGACATCTACATCCCAGAAAAACACATAGCCATAGAGTTTAATGGCAGCTACTGGCATTCAACAGAAAAACTTGAACCAAACTATCACCAACAAAAAAACAATAGCATGTGCAAAGCAAGGAATACAATTAATCCATGTATTTGAATACGAATGGAATGATAAAGTTAAGCAAACAAAAATACTAGAGTTACTAAAATCAAAAATAGTATCACCAGATACTATTTTATATGCACGTAACACAGAATTAAAACAAGTATCAGACAGTGAGGCAGAAGTATTCCTTAATAAGTATCATTTACAAGGAAGTGCACCAGCAACAATAAAATTAGGATTATATAATGATAAAGAGTTAGTATCAATATTAACATTTGGAGTACCTAGATTTAATAACAATTATACTTATGAAATTATAAGATATTGTAATAAATTTGGTGTAGGAATAGTAGGTGGAATAGAGAGACTATATAGATATTTTATTGATACATATAATCCAAAATCGGTAATAACATATAGTGATATAAGCAAGTTTACAGGAAATGTGTACAGCAAGATAGGGTTTAAACCAATACAGCCAATATCACTAACAGAGCCAGGGTATGTATGGATAAACGAAGAAACTAATTTAGTGATGCAACGGTATCAAACACAGAAACAAAAGTTACTAAAATTAGGACTTGGTACAGAAGAACAGACAGAAAAAGAAATCATGATAAATAATGGTTTCTTACAAGTATATAATTGTGATAACATTAAAATGGAATGGATAAGAAAATAATAAGTAACAACAGCTTTTTTGAATACATTTTAATCAGTAATTAAAAATTATTGATATTTAATAATATGAAAGGATGGATATAAAAGACATGGCTGAATTTTCAAAAGAACTTTTGGATATGATGACAGAGTTCATGATTTGTGAAGTTGGTGCACGAGTATTGGATGGTATTACATATACTATGCTTTTAAAAAATAATAAGAAAGACTTAGAAGTGTATGAGAGATACATGACCATAAAAAGAGAGGCAATAAAATGCGGATATACAAATGATGAAATATTAAGAGTTTATGAGGTGTCTAATGGATACATCTTTGATATGGATTTGAGAATAGCTAAACAGATTACAACAGAGCTATCTAAATCTGTAGCTAAAGCTAATGGTGGTCAAACACCTGCAGGCGAGTTAATTAAAGATATGCCTGACCAGAGAAGAAAGAGAGACCTTGTAGCATTAGCTAAATATCTTAAGTCAGAGTATGATAAAGGCAATAGACAGCTTGAAGTAGCATTATTTAGCAAAAATACAACAAACAGAATAGTTATAAATGGCAAGGGACCAAACGGTGAGGCAATATCACTTAGATATAATGCATATGCAATTAGGCACTGGGATATTGAAACAGTCAATGAGAAATTTTTAATTCCATCTGGGTTTAGAGTAAAACGCATTCAGCCATGCGAAATATTTCCTTCAAAAACAGGAGTTAGCTTTATATTTACACTAGAATCAATGGATGAATATGGTATTAGGCAATGATTATAAGTATTATAATATGGTGTATTGGACTTATTCTATTTGTTTTGAATCTTTTGAGAGAGATTTGGGTATATAGAGATATAAAGAGTAACTTCTATTGTACTAACTGTGGTACATTTAATGAAGAAATATCTCGTATAGATAAATGCAGTAAATGTCATAGAACATTTAAAATTAAAGGTAATTCTTGGGATCACTTGTTATTACATAGAATAAATTGGATACCAACAAACAGTAAAAGTGAGGTATTCAAGTGGAAAGATTATAAAAAGTTATCTATTATAGAAATATCAATAAATATATTTGCTATAGTCATTTTAATAATAGCTATAGCATTTACAGTTATATAACACGAGGTGGAAAGATGAAATTTACAGTTAGGAGACCACAGCAGATTCAAGGTGGCGGAATCATAATGATGGAATGTGCATTGGAAGATATAAATGTACAGCAATATGCAATACTATCAATAGATGGTTCAACAAGCAATTCAGGTTTAGCAATACTTAGGGAGTCAGACGGAGCACTTATGTATTCAATGTGTGCAACAAGGGATGCAAGTGGAGAGACACCTGTTCACTATAAGATAAGACTCAAAAGACAAGTAGCAGACATACTAAGAAGAAATAAATACATTCAGCAAGTATATTATGAAGAGCCAGTTATACATAATATAACAGCTATAGCAAATTTATTCATGTTACGAACATTTATAGAGGAAATGATAATTGAGAATGAACCAGAGTTTGACTACATAAAACACTATGAAATATCAAACATGAAATGGAAAAGCTTATTCCTTGCACCTGATAAAGTACCTAGTGGCACTGATAATCAGAAAAAGGCAGTTAGAGCAAAATTAGAAGGCTACTTGCCATTTCTAAATAAAGTTACACAGGATGAAATTGATGCTATATGCATGGGATATGTTGTTTGTACAACTTTAAGAGATGGTGGTTCAGGAGATGATTTAAAGTCAAAGAAAAAGGTAAGACCATTCAAGTACAACAGTGTGTTCATAGGAGCAGACACAGATGATAACATGCTAACAGAATTTTATGACATATATAATGGACCTAAAAAACTGTTGGAAAATGGAATTAGCTTTACAGAAATAGATGGTAAGGCTGATTTTGATAAACATATATACAATACAATGGGTCCTGATGATGATAAAATATTGATTATTAAATTTTCATCAAAACACCATGGAAATGTGGTGCTTGAGCATCGAATTGGTAACCTTGCAGCTCAGTATGATTACATATATGCTATTGTTTGGAGGGTTACACGAAAATAGTGGAGGTAAAGAACAATGGCAAGATGTGACTGGTGTGGAAAAAATGTAAAGACATTAGAAATAATCACAGACTCAATGGGTGAGGTAGCTAATGTCTGTGACAGCTGTAAGGCTAACAGTGATGCACATGAGTGTATCAGGTGCGGTAATGTAAGTGATATGCTATTCAAAGGTAAGTGCATGAACTGTGTACAGGTAGACAACTATAAAAAACAGGTTAGACAGGATGAAGTAGCACTTGGCATATCAACTGCAGAGGATTTGGAAGAAGATGCTACTGAAGTTGATAGTAAGATGGCTAAGAAAAGCAACTATTGTGCAGAGTTTGATTTAAGTGACGAAGAATATGATAATTGGATGACTATGGGTAATACAGTATCACCCAAGGATATAAAAGGAAATCCTCAGTTACGAAGAATATGGCTTATTGTAAAATTAAATGCAGCTGGACTTCCTTTGAGTGCAATAAATAGCTATATAGAGGACTTAGAGACACTGTTAGATGCTTGTTTTATGAAGCTTATAAATCGTAAGTGTAAGATTATAATAGCAAACTCATCAGAGAATAGAAAGCTAATAAAAGCGTCAACAGTTATAGATTATAAAAATGACGTATTCATAGTAGAAGCATAAACGTATTGTAATAATACAAGACTAATATAGCAAGATATACATATGGTTTATGTGTGTCTTGCTATATATTATTTAAGAGGACAATAAAATGATAAATATTAACACTCTAAATGAACTTAATATGTATGGTGTTGGGGCAGACATAGCCAAGCTGGAATCATATATAGTTGATTATAAGCAAGCAAATTTAACAACAAACATGTATGCTTATGAGAGAGACTATTTAAGAATGAATAAAATTCTAAAGGAATTAAAACCAGACTCTTTAGCATTTACAGATAAGACATCTTTAGCTGAGGAAGATACAGATGAGTATGATAAATTACTGTTGAAATATAATAATAGAGCAATAGATGAAATATATGGAGCACAAGATGATAATATAAGTATACTAGGTAATTATATTAAATCACAGTCAGATGAATGTATTGACATGGTAGCAATTCCTAATATACTAGGGATTAGTATAAGATGTTCATATACAAATGGGTATTTATACAGAATTAATATTATAGGAGACAGCTATAAATATACAGATATAACTAAAAGGTTCAGGGAACAGTTACCTAAATATATTGAGGAATTTTCTAAATACAAATTAGTGGAGCTAAGAGGCAAGATAACTATATTCAATAACAATGAAGAATTACAAAAAACATCACTAAACATAGAAACATCTACAATGCATTTGTTAAGATTAGGCATAGATAATGACAAATTAAGCTTAGTATTTGATGATATATTCATAGATTCAGATAGTATAACAGAATATGATAATCAGTGGGATAAGATAGAATTTTTGCGTAACATAGGATTCAGTGTTCCACATCATGCACTAATAAGAAATGTAGATTATTCAATGATAGCTGATGCATTTACAAGTTTCAGGGATTATTTTTCTAATATAGAGGATACCACTGGAATTATATATAAATATAATGGATATCAGATACGAGACAATAGTAGAATGAGTTATGAACAAGACTATTCAAAGTTTATTTATATATTTGATAAATGTGACTATAAGAATATATTTAACTCAAGACTAAAAAGTGTATTAACCATTAATAATGGGGATGTAAAAGTTTTAGTAAAAATAGTGTCAACAAAATGTAATGATTGTTTAAACATAGATACAATTGAAATACAAGATATAAATGTATTAAATACTTATGAATTATCACCTGGAAACAATGTATTTTTCTTTATAAATGATGGAAAAGCAATATTAACAAAAAACAAAAAGGTATGAACAATTATATAGTGACATATCATTATATAATTTTAAGTAGCATATAAATTGTCATTATATTTAGAATAGATAAATATTTTAATGATTAGATTAAACAAAATTTATACTAGTTAATAGAATTTATATGCGGAGGTGTAAGATGGCTGACACTAAGAATAACAGTGAATTTGATGACATGGAATTTGATGACGATGCTATTGATGGGATAGGCGACGAAGAATTTGAAGATGACAATATAGATGAGGACTTTTTAGAAGATGATACATCATCATTTGCAGAGTTTCATGACGAGGCAGTGGATGAAAGTGACCTTGGCATAGGAGATGATATTAATGATGAGGGGATAGAGGATGGAGCTCTTATAGAAGATGTAGACCTTCATGATGATGAGGATGACATAGTAGCATCTCCTGAGTCTGACTTTATAAGTGATGCAGGTAGCATTGTAGTCCAGGATGTTAACGATGACAGAGAGAATGGATTCACATTGACTTATATTGACATTGAAAAAATAGCAATTACACAAAGAATAAGAAAGATGCAGTCTGTTGAGGGACTTGTACAGTCAATTCAATCAACTGGTTTGTTACATCCTATTACAGTAGCACCTACTGCTACTGAGGGACTTTATGTATTATTGGATGGATACAGAAGACTACAAGCATGTGCAAGAGCTGGAAAAGTGAAAGTGCCTTGTGTAGTTAATAATCGTGTAAATACACCTGAAATACCTATTCTTGAGGCAATGTATAATCATTCACAAAACTATTCGATTAGAGAGCAGGTAGATTATATAAATTATCTTGAAACACAAAAAGGTATAATGAACCCAGCCATGATTGAATACTTACTTCAGATGAATAGTGGTGACTATACAAAGCTAAAAGATATATTAAACGATAATGATGATGACATAGTAACAAAATTGTTTGATGGGGTATATGATATAGCTACTGCTTTTAGAAAGCTTGAACAGCGTCGTAAGAAAGAGACAGCTGAAGAGAAAGAGAATAAAAAAGCAGCTAGAGTTTATGATGACGAGGAAGAATCAGGTGCAGACCAGATTCAAGGTTCAGGTGAAGAAGCAGACGGAGATGCTCTTACAGAAGAACAGATTCAAGCATTATCATTAAATGCAGAGAACTTAGATGATGATATAGAAGACTCTTCATTAAATGAAATGATTGAAGAAGATAAGGATATGGACGGGTTTAAACCTCATAAACAAAAAGTTGGTGAGCGTGAGTATGTAGATCCAATAATTAAGAAAACTGTTATGGCAAGAGATAAATCTACATGCCAGTGCTGTAAAAGAGGTGGCGAGCAATATGTTGATATACTCGATTACCACCATATCCTACCTGTGTTTTTAGGCGGTGCAGATACGCCTGAGAATGGAATTATGTTATGCGTAGCATGCCATAGATTAGTACATTTGTATTCTACAGATGACCTACATGTAGATACAGCATTACTAACTGGAAGTTATAATGACCTAAGTGATGAAGATAAATCACATTACGAAAATGAAGAAATCTTTGAAGATGAAAAGAGAAGATTTAAGAGAATTATAAAGCTTGGTTCTACTATTCGTAAAGGCATTGTTGCAAAAGGAATGAATAAAGAGCAGTATAAGAAAGAGCATTCAAATAACGGTATAGGACGTAGAAAACCTGGAGTTAATGCAGCTCAAGAGACTTTATAAACTAGGAGGAAACTATAATGAGACTTTTTAATCAAGATGATACAGAAAAGGAAATGAGTGGTGGAGCAATGTTTGGTTATGCACTCATTGGGTTTGTAATAGTAGTTGTAGTTATATTTATTATATTCGCAATAACACAGTTTGTAGGAGGCAAAAAAGACAGCACAGCTACAAATGAAACACAGATAGAGCAGACTATAGATACTGAAAGCTCAACAGATATTGTAGATTAACAAATATAATATGGAGATAATATGAGTATAAAATTTAATGAAGCACTAAACAATGAAATATTATCACCTATACTATTGAAAAATATACAGCCTAGATGCAAGTGCGGAGCAGATATAGTATTTAGTAATTCATTACGTAATGCATACTGTTCTAACAGCAATTGCATATACAAAGTAATAAATAGGGTAAAGGAAATAAATAAAATACTTGGACTTGAAATATCAGACATTGATATAGAAAAGATAGTAAAGAAGCTAAGTATAACAACACCTTATCAAATTTTTATGCTTGATGCAGTAGCTAAGGCTGGCAATGTAACTAGTGCAGATATACATAATATAGATGATGTGATAAATAGCTTAGAAAGAGTTAAGCAAACAGAATATAAATTATACCAGGTAGCTGAAATGTCTGGGATAGAATCCATAAAGAACACAGCCAGAGCCATATTTAATGGCTTTGATTCTGTTAGCGAGGCTTATAATGAAATAGAAAAAGGTCAATTATCATTTGTTAATGAGAGGTTAGGGCTTTTTTCTGCTGAAGCATCTACGCTTGGAGTTGAGATTTATAATCAGTTAAATGACTTTATGGAAGAATTTTTATTTGCAGAAATGCAGTTAAAAATTCAGAAGTATTCAGATTATAAATTAAACATAGCATTCTGTGATAATATAATACCATTTGTTAACAAGCAAGAGTTTATAGAATATATAAACTCATTAGCAAAATACAAGTTCAACTTTGTAAGTTCTATTTCAACATGTACAGATATTCTTATAAGAAATTCAAGTGAGAATAACAGTAAGAGTAGAACAGCCAGAATAATAAATGATAAGTTTATAGCAGAATCAATTAACAGCGGTAAATTAAATTTAAGTGATGTAGGTGTATTTAAAAACAATGAGATAAAACCTATAGGCAATATTATTTATATATGTAAGTCTGACGAATTAATATATAGACTTAAAGGATTAAGCGGTGAGTAATATATGGAACCTAATCAATATAGGATAGTAGCTAAAGAAGTTAAAGGTATAACAGTTGTAGGTTTTACAATTGAAAATGATGAAGGAAACAGAAGAAATGTATCATTACAAGATGCTATCAAACTAGCCAGAGGTAATAAGATAAGTAATGCCAAAGCAAAGTTTGATGTACTTAATAGTGAATACATGATAGATGTTGATGGTGGAATTGATTCACTGGATTATGCAGATAGAACTAAGGGAATAAAACTATCATTGCTTGGAAGACTTATCGGTGTAGAGGGAAAGTGTATCGGATACAAAGCACAGGATGATAAAGGCAAGCTATATAAATTAAGTATAGCAAAAGTTTGGGATTTAGCAGAACAAGGTTCTATAGTAGGCATAAATATTAAAGTTAGCTCAAAAGGTAGAATACTGGAGAGCACTGATGAATGTAATCTATCCGAACTTCCAATATTCAAAAGTTGATGAAAATTTATATACAATTTTTAGGCATTCATGTTGACAAAAATGTATAAATATGGTATTATATAAGTGTGGAAGTGAAGGAGATATTTATATGAAAAGTACACTCGTGAAAAAATAGACCTGTCTGCTTATATAGTTGATAGGTCTATTTTTATATAAAACATACATAAAGGAGAAGAAAAATAATAACATGGTAAACAATGAAATTAAGTCCAGCATGGTAAACGTAGTAACTGAGGGTGAGAAGGGATTGCGATTAATGAAATTGTCAGAAGCAATTGAGCTTGCAGAAAAGACTGGAGAAGATGTAGTGTGTCTTAATGATAAGGCAGATATACCAGTTGTAAAGATTATGGACTATGGAAAATTTCAGTATGAAAAAGCCAAAAAGGCAAAAGACAACAAGAAGAAGGCTAGATTGAATGCACAGGGAGTAAAAGAGATTGTTATTTCTGACTCAATTGCAGAGCATGATTTAATTATAAAGGCAAACAACATAGATAGGTTACTCAGGGAAGATAACAAGGTTAGACTCACAATCAGATATAAAGGACGTTCTGTTAGATTAATTAATCAGGGACCTGAAAAATTACAGGCGCTTGTAAGTCATTTAACATATCCTTACAGAATTGAGAGTACACCTAAGATAGAGGGAAATAGGGTTACTATGTGTGTTGTTCCTGGCAAAAAGAATTAAAGGAGGAACACTGATGAAAAAGAAATTACTAACAATATTGCTAATGACCACAATGATTATATCTTTATCAGCATGTGGAAAGCAGAAAGATACAGGAATAATAGTATCTGTTGGAGATAATGGTAACGACTCAGGACTTAATGAAATTGTTAAAAGTACTGAGGAAAGTGATAGCAATACAAAGATTACTGAGGATAATACAGAGAAACCTGCAGAACAATCTGATGATAAATACATAGAGTACATAACAGGTGGTTTTGTAACAGAGAATGGAGATGTTTATCAGTTTAATAAAGATAATACATATAGCTATTTTATAGCAGAGACAGGGAACACCTCATCAGGAACATATGAGACAGATGGTAAGTCATATATGACTTTAAAGTGTACAGAGGATAACAGTGAAGATGACGAAGTAACTGATGCTGAAACACCTTCTGTATCATATAAAACTGAGGAACAGCAGGAAGATGGCACTGTCTTAGTTACAGAATATGATGAGATGGACAATGTAATAAATCAGTATGTGCAGGAAGAAGTAGTAGAGGAAGATCCTATTACTGAAGAAGAGGCTGAAGCTAATTCAAATGAATCATCTGATAATAATACAGAGTCGACTGTATTATCTGAAATAACATATAAATTAACTGTAACAACAACCAATGACGAATATGGAAACACTGTAGATGTAGTTGTATTATCTAAGGGAGATACAAAGATTGTGCTACAGAAACAATTTAACTTATAATAGCATCAATGCGAGTGGATTGAAAAATAGACACTCGCATTTTTTATGCTCATCCTGTTAATTAACACTTAATTCAATTTGAGTTAGATTTTAATTTTTTATTATTTTAGTTATAACAAAACTTGGAAAGGCAGGTAGAGATTGTGAATATAACATTGATAGCAATTCATCAAGATAGAAATGGAAACACAAGTAAGTTTAGATTACTTGATGAGGATACAAATGAAATCAAAGACTTTCCTTGTGATAATGTGAAAAATGTGTTAAAAAACAGTAAATTAAAGATAAATGGCATAGAATTAAATGGAAATAAACTTAAGGGAAGTAACGGAAGCTTTGATAGATATCCAATTTTTGTAGATGGAATATTGTGTCGTAATAATAAAAGAATAACTATATTGGCAACTATAGATGACATAGGATATAGAGTAAGTGATGCAGATGGACATATAGTAGAGGCATCTACAAATGCTCTACTTGATAAAAGAGCAGAGGGTTTGGAGGTTGCAAACGGTAAGATTGTGGAAAAGAACGGTGTAGCATTTTTTAGTGCAATCAATGGTAGTTATAAGAACATACCAGTAAGTCAATCACCAACTGGTAGGAAATGGCTTGAGTCAAAGAAGATGAATAAGCAACAAGAACAAAATAAGGGCAACGAAGTAATACAGACAGCTAAAAAACAATTCATATATAATAGAGAGAAAGACCCTAGATTACCTAGAGTTTTAACAGGAATACCTCGAGAGGACAGCAAATTAAAAGAGATAGACCCTGAAACTGGAATGACTGTAGAGCAAAAATTAACAGCTGCTATGCTCGCAATGAAGGACATAAGACCTTTTTATTATTCAATACTATCACTCTTAAAAAGAGTAGAAGCATCAGATGCAGATGGTGTAGATACAATGGGAGTGTCTCTTGATACTTTATATTTCTCATCTGACTTTGTAAAAAATGTATCACAGTCTGATTTATTATTTATATTGTTGCATGAAGTGTGCCATATAGCAATGAAACATAGAATAAGAGAAAATGGAAGAGAGCATGATGCATGGAATTATGCTACTGACTATTTCATAAATAAGCACTTGGCAGAAGAATTTGGGTTGACAGAAATAGGTGTACCTAAAAAAGCTAACTTTAAAGCATTTGGTACTTCATATTCAGAATACTATATAAGCATACCAGAAGAAGGTTTATACAATGATGATGTTGATGTAAACAGGGATACACCTGAAACAATATATGCAGAGTTGCAGCAGAAGCTTGAGCAACAAGGACAACAGTCTCAAGGACAACAGTCTCAAGGACAACAGTCTCAAGGACAAC
>ERZ808240.1587-NODE-1587-length-27567-cov-4.680176_pt1 | contig 27567 bp, 19 predicted proteins | sample MGYA00521084_ERZ808240 | MGnify/ENA primary metagenome ERZ808240 (study PRJEB31516, sample SAMN03275571) | gut metagenome | biome: mammalia-associated habitat; material: feces | host: Papio cynocephalus | place: Kenya | collected 2012-08-06 ... | reverse complement strand
ATCCAATAAAAAGAATATTCAGCCCATGTTCTATCGTGCAGAAATGAAAAATGGCGTAATTACCGTTCCACCATTAAACAGTGAGGAGATACTAAGATGATATTAAAGGCATTATATGATTATTATAACAGATGTGGAAAAGACATAGCCCCTTTGAATTTGGCTTATGTTCCATTCTTCTATTCGATCGTTTTAGACTTGGAAGGACATTTCATTCGGTTAGAACCACTCGGAGACAAAAATGGATTGCCTCTTCTGACATTCCGCCCTGAAGAGCGAACTTCTGCACCGTTGCCTCATTGCATGGGCGATAATGGGTCTTACGTTCTCAGTCTAAAAGAAGTAAAAGACAAAGATGACTTTGACTTCAATATGGAGTTTAAAAAGAACGATAAGAATTTTAAAGCTTTCAAAGACGAGATAGAGAATGTTTACCAAACTTTTCCAAACAACAATTTTGCGAAGGCAATACATTTGTTCTATAAAAGCTATAATATTAATTATATTGACAGAATTAGAAAAGATAACAACTGGAAGGATTTTTGTAAAGTCTTATCTAAAAATATAACTTTTAGCATAGAAGGAATAGACGGTTATGCCGCTTGCGACCCAGAAATTATCAATGAAAGAATTAAATCAAAAACAAATAACAACAAAGAGGCTATTTGCTTAATTACAGGTATAAAAAGCAGACCGGTAAGCACAACATACAGTTCGTTTATCATTGGTGGTAAAAGTAACGCAAAGTTGGTTGCATTCCAAATTAATTCTGGATATGATTCGTATGGAAAGCAGATGGGGTTAAATGCTCCTATATCAGAAGAAGCGGAATTTAAATACACGACAGCTCTTCTGAAGCTTCTTTCCAAAGATTCACACAACAAATTTAGAATAGGCAATCGTACATTTGTGTTTTGGGCATCATCGAAAGGTGAAGTTGTAGAACAGGCAGAAGAAAGTCTATTTGATTTACTTGGATACTCAGAAGAAAAAGATGACAATCCCAATGCTAAGATAGAACAGGTTAGAAAAGTATTTAGATCGATTTACTCAGGAGAATTAAAGACTAATTTGGATGATTGTTTTTATATTTTAGGACTTGCTCCAAACATAGCCCGAATAGCTGTAGTCTATTGGTCGGAAACTTCTTTGAAAGAATTTGCAGGAATGATTCTTCGACATTTCGATGATATGGAGATAATTACCCGTAAAGAGAAAAAGCCTTATATGGGAATTAAAAACATCCTCTCTGCAATTACATTAGATGGAAAACAATCCGATGCAACGCCTAATTTACCAGAATCTATCGTAAAGAGCATCTTTCAGGGAATGCCTTATCCTTATACTCTTTTATCTTCATGTATTCGCCGAATCAGAGCAGAAAATGATGGCACTAATCGTATTAACCGTATTATTGCTCAAATGGCAATTATCAAGGCATATTTAAATAGACAAAATGATAGTAATAATAAAAAAATAGAAGTTATGTTAGACAAAAGCAATACCAATCAAGGCTATCTTTGTGGCCGTCTTTTTGCAGTTCTTGATAGAATTCAAGAGAATGCAAATGGAAACAGCAGCATTCGTGAGCGTTACATGAATGCTGCCAGTGCAACACCATCCTTGGTGTTTCCTACCATTATGAATCTTTCCACTCATCATTCAGAGAATCTTTCCAATGAAGGACAGAAAGTTTTTTACGAGAAATTGAAGCAAGAAATAATAGATAAATTCCCTGCTGATGGATTCCCTACACATCTTGATTTGCAAGACCAAGGACGTTTCTTTGTTGGATATTACCATCAGAAACAAGATTTCTTTACGAAGAAAGAAGATCACAAAAGTATGAACATTTAAAACATTTATATTATGGCTGAATTGAATAATAGATTTGACTTCGTTTACATCTTTGATGTACAAGATGGCAACCCAAATGGAGATCCGGATGCAGGTAACCTTCCTCGTGTAGATGCAGAGACAGGTATGGGATTAGTAACAGATGTGTGCTTGAAGAGAAAAGTACGTAATTATGTGCAGGTATCGAAGAACTTGTCTGATGGATTTGATATATTTGTCAAAGAAAAAGCCGTGCTCAATGAAGAGATAGATAAGGCTCATGATGATACCACGGTTAAAAGTGAAACAGTAGCTAAGGCGAAGACGGAAAAAGCTCGTTGTTTTATGTGCAAGAACTATTATGATATCCGTACATTTGGTGCAGTGATGTCAACAGGAAAAAATGCAGGTCAAGTAAGAGGTCCTATCCAATTAACCTTTGCTCGTTCTGTAGATGCTATTACAACAGCAGAGCACTCTATTACACGTATTGCAGTAGCTACGTCTGAAGAAGCGAAGAAGCAAAATGGCGAGAACCATACTATGGGTCGCAAGGCTACGATTCCTTATGGTCTGTATGTATGTCATGGTTTCATTTCTGCCAATCTTGCCAAGCAGACAGGCTTCTCGGAAGAAGACCTCCAATTGTTCTTTGAGGCATTGAAAAACATGTTTGACTTGGACCGTTCTGCCTCTCATGGACTAATGAGCGCACAAAAGCTTATTGTGTTCAAGCACGATTCTGTTCTTGGCAATGCACCTGCCAACAAGCTATTTGACTTGGTAAAAATAGAAAAGAACACAGATGATGCACCAAGATCATTTAAGGATTACACCGTGACCATCGACAAAGATTTTATACCTACTGGTGTTACTGTAGAAGAACTCATTTAGTATCCGTATGTACACAGAAGACGAAATGCTCATGTTGTCGGGGATACAGCACTTTATGTTTTGCCCCCGACAATGGGCTTTGATTCACATTGAGCAACAGTGGGAAGACAATAGGTTGACGATAGAGGGCGATATCTTGCATAGAAATGTAGACAATCCATTTTATCGACAGAAAAATGGTGATGTCATAACACTTCATTCTCTACATATTGCTTCTAAGGCATTGGGGCTTTACGGCATTACAGATGCTGTGGAATTATTACCTTCTGATTTATCTAAAGATACTATCACACATCCAAAATATACAGGATATTGGAAACCATATCCTGTAGAATACAAAAGAGGACACAGCAAACCTGATGAAAGGGATGAGGTGCAATTAGCCGCACAAGCCATGTGTCTGGAGGAAATGTATGGTATTCATATTCCTTTTGGGGCATTATACTATGATGAGATTAAGCATCGCGAGAGTATTGCCATTTCTGATTCCTTGCGGGAAACTACGAGGCAGTGTGCCATTAAAATGCACGAAATATTCAGAAGTGGTAGGATACCTTCAGCTATCAAAAAGCGCCATTGCAAAAATTGTTCTCTAAAAGATATCTGTATGCCAGAGATGAGTAACCTTATGCAAGCTTCAACCTATTTAAAAAATAACCTATATGAGGATATTACTTAATACATTATATGTAACAACTCCTGAGGCTTACCTTAGCAAAGACGGATTGAATGTGGTTGTGTCTGTTAAGCAAAATGAGATATTTCGCATTCCGATTCATAATATAGAGCAAATCGTAACCTTTGGTTATATGGGAGCAAGTCCTGGAATAATGAAACTTTGTGCTGATAACAACGTATCGCTTACATTCCTTTCTCCGCAAGGAAGATATATCAGCCGTTCTCAAGGGCCGACCAAAGGAAATGTATTGTTGAGGAAAGCCCAGTATAAAGATTCTGATGAGCCGAATTTTTCATTACATCTTTGCAAATTATTCATTGCAGGAAAAATACAAAATTATCGCAATGTATTGCGTAGATTTATTCGTGATAATGGCAATAATGAAACAATTGCCAATGCTGCGGAACATCTATTCAGATGCAAAAGGAGAGTGATAAATGCAGATACAATAGATAGTGTAAGGGGTATAGAAGGCGAAGCTGCAACTGAGTATTTCGGAGTGTTTTCTCATTTAATATTGAATCAGAAAGAATCTTTTGTTTTTGAAGGACGCAATCGCCGACCACCTAAAGATGCTGTCAATGCTATGCTGTCATTTGTTTATACTCTTATCTGCAATGATATGACTTCGGCATTAGAAACTGTCGGTTTGGATCCTTATGTAGGATTTATGCATACTTTAAGACCAGGAAGGGCTTCTTTGGCATTAGACATGATGGAAGAATTGAGAGCTTATCTTGGCGATCGGTTAGTGTTGTCTCTTATCAATAGAAGGCAAATAACGATTAAGAATTTCATCAAGCAAGGGGATGAAGGAATTATTATGACAGATTCTGGTAGAAAAACCATTCTTTCAGCTTGGCAAAATAGGAAGAAAGAGCAAATTGCTCATCCGTATCTTAATGAAAAAGTAAGTATAGGTCTTTTGCCTTACATACAATCGATGCTTCTTGCAAGATTCATACGTAAGGATATAGATGATTATCCTGTATTTTTAATAAAATAGTTTATGTTCGTTTTAATAACTTACGATATTAATATCACTTCGCCACATGGAGCGAAACGCTTGCGAAATGTGGCAAGAGCATGCATTGATTATGGGAAGAGAGTACAAAATTCTGTATTTGAATGTATTGTTACGGAAGCACAATTTATAAAATTAAAGAACCAATTGAATGGTATTATAGATTCTTCACAAGACAGTATTCGCTTTTATATTTTAGGCAAAAATTGGAATCGTAAAGTTGAATCCTTGGGTAAAAATATAGAGATAGATTTTACCGGTGAATTAATTATATAATGAATGTGCGAACTTATAGTATTGCACAAAATACCTATTGGTTCGCATATTCTTATAGTCAGGAATTTCTATATTTTGTTGGCTTTTATGAACTTTTAATGCCTGTTATTTTGTTCTATTTCGCAAAATATATATATATGTAATGTGATATTCAGCCTTTTGCTGAATATGCAGTCGCACCCCACGTGGGTGCGTGGATTGAAACCTGTCTCGATGACTTTAACCTCAAGGAAATTATGTCGCACCCCACGTGGGTGCGTGGATTGAAACCACGGGTAAAGTGCGAACAAAATCAGAAATTTTAGTCGCACCCCACGTGGGTGCGTGGATTGAAACTTTAAATAGTCTTAAATATTATGATTTGTGTAAAGTCGCACCCCACGTGGGTGCGTGGATTGAAACCGGTCTTGGCATACAACAAAATATGGTCCGACTAGTCGCACCCCACGTGGGTGCGTGGATTGAAACCGAACAAAATTTACAAACAACTGATGATTATATCAAGTCGCACCCCACGTGGGTGCGTGGATTGAAACTGCTCGGAGATTACAGAAAAATACTTACTATAGAGTCGCACCCCACGTGGGTGCGTGGATTGAAACTCGACCACTTACGAAAAAACGACACAATTAACATGTCGCACCCCACGTGGGTGCGTGGATTGAAACCGCGTTAATTATGATGTATTTTTTGTAGATTATGTCGCACCCCACGTGGGTGCGTGGATTGAAACCAAGATGATTGAGGATAAAGGACTTTGCCCTCAAGTCGCACCCCACGTGGGTGCGTGGATTGAAACACCGAGACCAAATTTGTAATCTAAGTTAAAAAGTGTCGCACCCCACGTGGGTGCGTGGATTGAAACGACATCAAGGATATTTGTCAAAAACATGGCTCGCGTCGCACCCCACGTGGGTGCGTGGATTGAAACCTTATTTTACAACCATAGCATTTAATGATGCCGGGTCGCACCCCACGTGGGTGCGTGGATTGAAACGTCCTGTCCCAAGTGTCCGCAATCTCACTGCTCAAGTCGCACCCCACGTGGGTGCGTGGATTGAAACTGAGGTGGTCGAGAGGGGTCTGCAAATGCGTTGAGTCGCACCCCACGTGGGTGCGTGGATTGAAACTTTGTTTGCAGTAAGACTTGTACAAAGAGCTCAGGCGGTCGCACCCCACGTGGGTGCGTGGATTGAAACCCCGTCCTTGCATACAATAAAATATGGTCCGATTATGTCGCACCCCACGTGGGTGCGTGGATTGAAACAAAGATTTGTCATGAAGACAAGCAACACAATGCCTAGTCGCACCCCACGTGGGTGCGTGGATTGAAACAGAACTCAAAGAAGCATCTGCACCGCCATAAAGCGTCGCACCCCACGTGGGTGCGTGGATTGAAACACAGTGCATCCATGACCAGTTTACCCTTTCTGAGGTCGCACCCCACGTGGGTGCGTGGATTGAAACTTCATATAATTTACGAGGTATATGAGTTATATAAGTCGCACCCCACGTGGGTGCGTGGATTGAAACCTGTATACCTGTATTGAGTTTTGCAATTGTAGCAGTCGCACCCCACGTGGGTGCGTGGATTGAAACATCAACTCTGTCGGCGGCGTCTTGACCAAAGGTTGTCGCACCCCACGTGGGTGCGTGGATTGAAACCGCTTCTGCCAAGTCATCTAATTACTGGCATATGCGTCGCACCCCACGTGGGTGCGTGGATTGAAACTCTCTCTTGGCTGTACTGTCATCATCATCGAAAGTCGCACCCCACGTGGGTGCGTGGATTGAAACAAGTTTGGTTCGGCGCAAAAGGCGAATTGAAATCCGGTCGCACCCCACGTGGGTGCGTGGATTGAAACATGTACAGGTTAAAACGTTTAAACCCAAATTGGTGTCGCACCCCACGTGGGTGCGTGGATTGAAACTTTGCTTGGTAACATTTTTGGTGCTTCTAACCAAGTCGCACCCCACGTGGGTGCGTGGATTGAAACATTTTGCCTTTATGTTGCATTGTATGTGAGCGCAGTCGCACCCCACGTGGGTGCGTGGATTGAAACACGCTGTAAATTAATTATTTTAGGCATACTATTGTCGCACCCCACGTGGGTGCGTGGATTGAAACACCACCGTACCTTATAATCAGCCTTATGTCTTTAGTCGCACCCCACGTGGGTGCGTGGATTGAAACTTGTTTTGATTGTTAGAAATAAGACCGCCAACAGTCGCACCCCACGTGGGTGCGTGGATTGAAACAGTGGTGCCGCGTCAGCTTTTAGTCTCATTGGTGTCGCACCCCACGTGGGTGCGTGGATTGAAACAATTTTTATAGGTAAACTAAGTGGTACAAAAGTGTCGCACCCCACGTGGGTGCGTGGATTGAAACATACAAATCTTTGTTTAAAACGGTGACCAAATCACGTCGCACCCCACGTGGGTGCGTGGATTGAAACTTTTATCCTAGTATAGGCGGCTGTATTTACAGGCAGTCGCACCCCACGTGGGTGCGTGGATTGAAACTTTTTGGATAGCTCGCAAATCAATTTGGCTCTCAGTCGCACCCCACGTGGGTGCGTGGATTGAAACCCCGATTTTAAACAATAGATATAAGTATGAAAGATTGTCGCACCACACGTGGGTGCGTGGATTGAAACCATACTTATTTATATTTATTTAATTTAATAATGCGTCGCACCCCACGTGGGTGCGTGGATTGAAACGCTTGTCAACCCTAAATTTTGCGACAATATCTTGTCGCACCCCACGTGGGTGCGTGGATTGAAACCGTAAGGACAATTCCGCGGAATTGCTCACCCTCTGTCGCACCCCACGTGGGTGCGTGGATTGAAACGAAAAAACGACACAATTAACATAATGCTAAAAAAAGTCGCACCCCACGTGGGTGCGTGGATTGAAACGCTCGTCAACCCTAAATTTTGCGACAATATCTTTGTCGCACCCCACGTGGGTGCGTGGATTGAAACTTGAACACATCAAACTTAACTTCTTCAAGCGTGTGTCGCACCCCACGTGGGTGCGTGGATTGAAACGTCCATACTTGAAAAATATCGCTTTGGTTGATGATGTCGCACCCCACGTGGGTGCGTGGATTGAAACTTTCTCGCAGATGACCGAAAAGTAGCGGCTATAAAGTCGCACCCCACGTGGGTGCGTGGATTGAAACGTAAAAGGTACGTTATAGGGTATGACTGTGAAAGTCGCACCCCACGTGGGTGCGTGGATTGAAACTCTTATCATCCAAAGCCTTTGCAGCCTTATTGAGGTCGCACCCCACGTGGGTGCGTGGATTGAAACCTGTATAGTTGATTACAGCTGCACCCTGCTTGTGTCGCACCCCACGTGGGTGCGTGGATTGAAACTGTAAACCTCAAACACTGGGCGAACCTTGCGAGCGTCGCACCCCACGTGGGTGCGTGGATTGAAACTAAGACGCTCAGGCAACGCTGATACATCGTGGCAGTCGCACCCCACGTGGGTGCGTGGATTGAAACAGATTAAAAACCCTTATACCAAGGAGTTAATTACGTCGCACCCCACGTGGGTGCGTGGATTGAAACAACCTCATCAACATCGGTCTTGTAAGACCAATAACGTCGCACCCCACGTGGGTGCGTGGATTGAAACTAAATCCTTTGCGTTTAGTCCTTTCCCGCTTTTGGTCGCACCCCATGTGGGTGTGTGGATGGGAACTTATACTACTACCGATTTGCCAAGATTTCAGTCTGTCGCACCCATATAGTTGCATGTATAGAAATGTAATTAAATTGTCGAATATAGCGTGAATATTAGTATATGAATGAACTGTATGCTTTCGTTGAGCATGTAATTAATATAAAGAAAAACTGAAATAAAGCTTTTTCTTCTTTTCTAAAGAGTCTTTACCATGGTTTTATAGTAGATTCTCAGTTTCTTTTCTTGTTACAATGTGGTGTATAGTGTGACACAAAGAGAATCTTATATAATGGACGGAGATAATAAAAACACGCAAAGTCGTTTTGCATTATTATTGATTTGCAGTACCTTTGTCGTGAAATGACCAATCTGTGTATAAACTTGCTGTTTGACTTTGAAATGATATTTTTTTATAGCATTTTAAAATTAAACTCATAAGAATGATTGGTAATGTGAAGTATTTTTAATACTTTTGCAATCTGTAAGGGTAAATAAATACTAAATATCTGTATTAGATTTTTTATGTGTTTGTTGCACATGAATTGGCATATAGTTGTGGCGAATATTTACCTGAAAGTGATATTTACAGCAATCTGAAAAGATGTTGGATATTTAATCAGTTTTAAATGATGAATGTTGCAATATTAAAATATAATGCAGGTAATGTTTTCAGTGTTGTCAATGCATTGCGAAGGCTTGCGGTAGAACCTGTGCTTACAGATGACAGAGAGGCACTTATGTCAGCAGATAAAGTTATTATACCTGGTCAGGGAGAGGCTGGCAAGACAATGAAGTATCTTTATGAACATCATTTGAATGGTGTTATAAAGGAATTAAAACAACCTGTGTTAGGAATTTGTATAGGACAGCAACTTATGTGCAAACATTCAGAAGAAGGTGATACTGAATGCTTAGGCATTTTTGATGTTGATGTAAAGAGATTTGTTCCAAATAAGAAGGAACAAAAAGTTCCGTGTATGGGATGGAATAATTTATGTCAACTTAAGTCGCCTCTGTTCAATGGACTTACCATGCAGCAGTTATATGTATATTTTGTTCATAGCTATTATGTGCCATTATGTGCTAATACAATAGCTGTGGCTGATTATATTCAACCTTATAGTGCAGCATTGAATAAGGATAATTTTTACGCTACCCAATTCCATCCGGAAAAGAGTGGGCGAGTAGGCAGCTTAATCATTGAAAATTTCTTGAAAATCAATTCATAGTCATGATACAGTTAATACCAGCTATAGATATTATAAATGGGAAATGTGTGCGTTTAACCAAAGGCAGTTATGACACTAAGGTAGAATATCATGTTTCGCCTATAGATATGGCTTGTGAATTGGAAGCGAAAGGATTTAAGCGATTGCATATCGTAGACCTTGATGGGGCTAAATCAAGACATATCGTAAATATTAAAACTCTAAGAGAGATAACGCAAAGAACCCATTTGAAAGTAGACTTTGGCGGCGGCATTAAGACTGATGAAGATATAAAACTCGCATTTGAAAATGGAGCTTCAATGGTTACTATCGGTTCTGTGGCTGTTACTCAACGAAATCTTTTCTTGCATTGGCTTGAACAATATGGCGCAGACCGTATCGTATTGGGCGCAGATGTAAATAGAGGAAAGATTAGTGTGAATGGCTGGACAGAAAAAACAGAAGAGGATATTATACCTTTTTTGAATTTTTATATTGAACATGGAGTTACTCAAGTGCTATGTACAGATATTTCCAAAGATGGTACATTGTCTGGACCTTCTGTAAAATTGTATAAAAATATATTGGCACATTATCCTCAATTACAACTGATAGCAAGTGGAGGTATATCAAGTGTTAATGATTTCTATGAACTTGAGAAACTGGGAGTTGCAGCTGTCGTATTTGGCAAAGCAATGTTTGAAAGTAAAATAAACATAGGTACATTACTTGATGAAGTAAAGAAAGGAGTAAAATAGTAATGGGGTTGGCGAAGAGGATAATACCTTGCTTAGATGTAAAAGATGGACAGACTGTAAAGGGAACTAATTTTATTAATTTACGAAGTGCTGGCGATCCTGTAGCATTAGGCAAAGCTTACAGCGCAATGGGAGCCGATGAACTGGTGTTCCTTGATATTACTGCAAGTGCAGAAGGGCGTAAAACATTTACAGATGTTGTAACCAGAGTGGCACAAGAGGTTGATATACCGTTTACTGTAGGTGGTGGCATTAATGCTTTAGAAGATGTTGAACGTTTGTTGAAGGCAGGTGCAGACAAAATAAGTATTAATAGTGCAGCTTTAAGGCATCCTCAATTGATTAACGAGATTGCTGATAATTTTGGCTCACAAGTATGTGTGTGTGCCATAGATGCACGCTTTACAGAAGGACAATGGATTTGCTATATGAATGGAGGGCGTATATCGGTAGATAAGACTCTCTATGATTGGGCAAAGGAAGCAGAACAGAGAGGGGCAGGTGAAATACTCTTTACAAGTATGAATCATGATGGTGTAAAAAATGGATATGCAAATGACGCATTAGCCATGCTTGCGTCTCGTTTAAGTATTCCTGTTATAGCGAGTGGTGGGGCTGGCTGTATGAAAGACTTCAAAGATGCGTTTTTGTTAGGAAAAGCAGATGCTGCACTTGCTGCCAGTGTATTTCATTTCGGTGAAATAAAAATAGACGAATTGAAGCAATATCTACATTATAATAATATAAATGTAAGATTGAATTATTGAAACAGCATTTTATAATATAAAGGTGACTAATATAATGAATATTGATTTTGACAAAATGAATGGTCTCGTACCAGTAATCATTCAAGATGCTATAACTAAAAATGTCTTAATGCTTGGCTTTATGAATGCCGAGGCCTATAAAAAAACCGTAGAAACGAATAAAGTTACTTTTTACAGCAGAACAAGACATTGCCTTTGGACTAAAGGTGAAACTTCTGGCAACTATTTAAACGTTGTAAATATAGCAAATGATTGCGACAATGACACTCTTCTTATAAAAGTTATTCCAGACGGTCCGACATGTCATAAAGGAACAGATACCTGCTGGGGTGAAAAGAATGAGAAGGAACCTTTACTGTTTCTGTCAGAGTTGCAAGATTTTATAGAAAAGCGCCACGAAGAGATGCCTGAAGGGTCTTATACAACAAGCCTTTTTAAAGATGGTCTTAATAGAATGGCCCAAAAAGTAGGTGAAGAAGCTCTTGAGGCTGTTATAGAAGCTGTTAATGGAACCAATGAACGTTTGATATATGAGGCATCAGATATGTTTTATCATCTCATTGTCCTTCTAACAGCAAAAGGTCTGCGTATAGAGGATATAGCGAAAGAATTAATAGAAAGACATGATCCTGCATGGCATAAACATTAAAAGTATATATAAGATGTTTGTCGAATATAGTAATGTAAATATATATCAAAATGAAACTTTGGTATTAGGCAATGTGAACTTTCATGTAGATGAAGGTGAATTTATCTATATCATAGGTCCTGTTGGGTCAGGTAAGAGCAGTTTGCTAAAAACAATCTATTGCGAACTTGATATGGGAAAAGGTGAAAAAGCTGAAGTATTGGGTCGCAATTTATATAAGATTAAGCGTAAAGACATACCGGCTTTGCGAAAAGAGATGGGAATTATCTTTCAAGATTTTCAATTGCTACACGATAGAACAGTATATAAGAACTTGCAATTTGTACTGAAGGCTACAGGTTGGAAGAGTAAAAAAGATATCGAAGAGCGTATTAATGAAGTGTTGGAACTCGTTAATATGGAAGGGAAAAAGGATAAAATGCCATTTGAGTTGTCTGGAGGCGAACAGCAGCGTATAGCTATAGCGAGGGCTATTCTTAATAAGCCTAAGATGATTATTGCTGATGAACCTACAGGAAATCTTGACCCTCATACAGCAGATAATATTGTTAGCTTGTTGAAAAATATCAGCAGTAAAGGTACAGCAGTAGTTATGTCTACCCATAATATTCTTATGCTTGACAAGTATCCTGGTATTGTATATCAATGTAAGGATGGCAAGATGGAAGATATAACGAACATATATAATCATGTAGCGTTTGATGAAAATGCAGCAGATTAATAAACGCTAAGGCTAATTCTGTCAGAAATGTATTTGATAGAGATTTAGATAGCTTTCATTTCATTATAGATAAAACAATAAAAATATACAATTATGAAGGTAATGAAGTTTGGAGGTACCTCAGTTGGTTCTCCTGAGCGTATGAAGCATGTGGCTTCATTGGTAGTAAAAGGTAATGAACCTGTATTAGTAGTGCTTTCTGCTATGTCGGGAACAACAAATTCTTTAGTTGAAATTTCTGATTATCTATATAAGAAAAATCCGGAAGGGGCAAACGAAGTAATCAATCGTTTGGAAAAGAAATATATTCAACATGTAAATGAGCTGTATAAGACAGATGAAATGAAGAAAGAAACCGCTTCATTCTTGCGTGGCGAATTTGATTACCTCCGCTCTTTTACAAAAGATCTGTTTACAAGTTTTGAGGAAAAAGCCATTGTAGCTCAGGGCGAGATTATGAGTACAAATATGGTGGTTAATTATTTAAAAGAATGTGGTGTAAAGACGATTCTTTTGTCAGCGCTTGATTTTATGCGTACGGATAAAAATTCGGAGCCGGATGCATTATATATCAGAGAAAAGCTGAATGCGGTATTGGCAGAGAATCCAGACAATCAAGTATATATAACACAGGGCTTTATCTGCCGTAATGCTTACGGTGAAATAGATAACCTGCAGCGTGGAGGCAGCGATTATACCGCATCTTTGATAGGTGCAGCTATAGGTGCCGAAGAAATACAGATATGGACCGATATTGATGGAATGCATAACAATGATCCTCGTGTAGTAGAGAAAACAGAGGCTGTAAGACAGTTGCATTTTGAAGAGGCTGCTGAATTAGCTTACTTTGGAGCAAAGATATTGCATCCTACTTGTATTCAGCCTGCAAAATATGCAGGTATTCCAGTGCGCTTGTTAAACACTTTGGACCCAACAGCTCCCGGTACAATCATTAATAATGATGTGCAGAAAGGTACAATAAAGGCTGTGGCAGCTAAAGACAATATTACTGCAATAAAGATAAAGAGCAGTAGAATGTTGTTGGCAACAGGTTTCTTGCGAAAGGTATTTGAAATCTTTGAAAGCTACCAGACGGCCATAGATATGATAACAACAAGCGAAGTTGGTGTATCCATGAGTATTGATAATGCTGAACATCTGAAAGAAATAGTTGCAGAGTTAAAGAAATACGGTACCGTAACCGTTGACAAGGATATGTGTATCATTTGTGTAGTAGGAGATTTAGACTGGAGCAATGTAGGTTTTGAAACATTGGCAACAGATGCAATGAAGAATATACCTGTGCGCATGATTTCATATGGAGGCAGTAATTATAATATTTCTTTTCTTGTAAAAGAAAGTGATAAGAAAAGAGCATTACAGAGCCTAAGTGATACATTGTTTAAAAGCTAATGATTTACTAATTCATAAGTAGTAAGTAGATATTCTGAAATATTTGAATATATTCAGATAGTCCGAAGCGTGGCGATAATAATGCGGTAATGATATATACAGTTATTATGGAATGTCTGTTTACTACTTTTACATACTTTACAGTAGGTACAGGCATTGATAGCTTTGTTGATAAAAGATTGTATAGATAAAATTTAGTAATATTCTATGAAAGGCGTTTTTCCAATAGAAAAATTTAAGGAGCATGAAACTCCATTTTATTATTATGACTTGAATTTGCTTCATGAAACATTGGCGCAAATAAATAATGAGGTAAGCTTATATGAAAATTATTGTGTGCATTATGCCATAAAAGCTAATGCAAATAGTAAGGTCTTAAAGGCCATTTGTCAGTCAGGATTAGGTGCAGATTGCGTGAGTGGTGGCGAAATTATAGCCGCCATAAATGCAGGCTTTTCACCTGCTAAAATAGTTTTTGCAGGTGTTGGTAAAAGTGATTGGGAAATCAATACAGCCTTAGATAATAATATATTCTGCTTTAATGTTGAGAGTATACCGGAACTTGAAGTTATTAATGAATTGGCATCGGCAAAACGAACGATAGCGCAAGTAGCTTTTCGTATTAATCCTGATGTAGGTGCCCATACCCATGCAAATATCACTACAGGATTGGCTGAAAACAAGTTCGGCATAGCTATGTGTGACATGGAAAAAGTTATTGCACTTGCACAAAAAATGAAAAACGTTAAGTTTATAGGCTTACATTTTCATATAGGTTCTCAAATCTTGGACATGAGCGATTTTGAAGCATTATGCAATCGTATCAATGACTTGCAGGACCAATTGGACAAGCATAACATAAAAGTAGAAAATATTAATGTGGGAGGTGGATTAGGTATAGATTACAATCACCCTAATCGTGTTCCAATACCAGATTTTAAAGATTATTTTGGTACCTTTGCAAAACATTTGAAGTTACGTCAGGGACAGCATTTGCATTTTGAATTAGGACGTTCTGTGGTGGGGCAGTGTGGCTCGTTAATAGCAAGAGTCCTTTATGTTAAGACTGCTACTGTAAAGCAATTCGTTATTGTAGATGCTGGTATGACAGACTTAATACGTCCCGCATTGTATCATGCCTATCATAAAATAGAGAATCTTACAAGTGATGAAAAGATGTGTACTTATGATGTGGTAGGGCCTATCTGCGAATCAAGTGATGTTTTTGGCAAAGCAATTGATTTGAACAAATGTCATCGCGGTGATTTAATAGCCTTCAGATCTGCAGGCGCTTATGGTGAGATAATGGCATCACAATATAATTGCCGTCCTCTTCCAGAGAGCTACACATCAGATAATGTATAAGGTGGAAGAATTTAATTCATCGAAAATAAATCTATGAATTGCCTTGTAATAATGAATTTCTGGTGCAATATATGTTTTGGATAACTGAAGCTGTTGCATAGAGAATTAAACATAAAAAATAGTTATAATGCTGTTAGTTGATGATTTTACAATCATAGTTGGAGCTGTATTGATAATATTTCTTTTATTGGCTTTGTTTGCAGATGTATTTTTCCGTAAATTACCTCAGCAAGAGGAATCGTCTGTTGAATTAAAGCCAATATCTGTTGTTATTATTGCAGATAACAATTCGGCAGAGTTGGAAAATAATTTGCCATTGTTTCTGAGTCAGGATTATCCTGCGGGCTATGAAGTTATTGTAGTGGTTAGTAAGGATGAAGATGGAACAGATGATGTATTAAAAGCATATAGTGCCCATGTAAATCTGCATGTTACCTTTGTTCCTAATTCATCACGATATATGAGTAATCGTAAATTGGCTATTACATTAGGTGTCAAAGCGGCAAAAAATGAGTGGATATTGTTGACGGATGCAGATTGCTATCCAGCAACCAACGAATGGATATCTACAATGGCTTCACATATACATACAGATACTAATTTGATAATGGGCTATAATCAGTATACTCTTGATAAAAAAGCATTTTATAGATTTGAATTTTTCAGAAGGGTATATGTTAGTTTGTTAGAGGCAGCAGACACAGCATATTCTTGTGTTGCACGGAATATAATGTTCAAGAAAAATAGCTTTATGGCTGGTTATGGTTTTAGGGGAAGCCTGAAATATTTACGTGGAGAGTATGATTTCTTGGTAAATAAATATGCTTCTCAGGGTACCACTTCTATCGTAACAGATGAATCTGCTACATTGATAGAAAAATCACCATCACATAAAATGCTGATAAATAGATTGATGTACTATTTAAGTGTGCGTAAAATTCTTCAGCGAAGTAGAAAGCATGTACTTTGTGCCAGCTTAGACATGTTAACACTCTATCTAAGCCTTTGTGCAAATCTTGTTGTATTTGTATACTCTTTGCTGCAAGTTAATCTGCTGTTATTGGGTATCTCTATATTATGCTTGATATTGTTGATATTTCTTAGGACATTTAATGCTCTTAAGGCTATTAAAAAGCTTGATATGGAATTGCCGGCATGGAAACTGTTCCTTTTTGAGATACGTTTATTATGGCATAACATGTATGGCTTATTAAAATATTGGAAAGCAGATAAGATAGATTTTATCAGCCATAAGTCATAAGCACTTTAGTTTTTCATGGAAAAATAAAATGAAAACATAATAATGTGAAATGAGAATACTTCATATAATATTTCAAACGGACGTTATTAATACTGTTTTTGATTATTGGCAAGATTTGTTGAACTGCATGCAATATGATGCACATTTACATGTTATTGCACCATCAAGTTTGGAAACAACATTATCTGGAGTTTCTCATTTTTACCCTTTCGACAGCAATATCAACATTCTCAATAAGCGATACATCCAAAATGTTTTTAGTAAAGTCCAACCTGCAATCATACATATATGTGGATCTGTAAGCTATAATACTTATTATGTAGTTCAGTTAGCTCACCATTTGCACATTCCTATTATTTATTCTTTAGGTTGCTCAGCTATGCCTTGGCATCATGAAACATTGAAAACAAAAAGATATTTTGCTTATATGCTAAAGCATGTCTCTGTGTTTCATGCGATAACGGCTCAAGAATATTCTTTCCTGGTTGATAAAAAAAACAAGATGGGCATATCGAATTTATCAAGTAACCCTATACATGTAGAATTGATAGAAAGTTTCAACAGAAAGGCTGATATATCAATTCTAAAAATGAAAAATAGTTTTGTCGCTTTATATGAGAAAGTAGCCAATACCTTACCTTTCGTTATGATGAATGTAGATTGGTTGCATATAGAGGATATATTCTTGAAGGTTGGCCTTAATGCAGATTATCAATTAACTGAAAATGAGAAGAAAACCTTAGTGTCATTATACTCTTCTGACAAGGAAGACTTACATTATTTATTACTTCATGCCTATGACGAGAACATTATAGACAAGATAAAGTGCGGAGCGAATAGACTCCATATACAGTTACCGCAACTAAACATAGAAAATGTATGTAGGTATAAAAAAACGGTAATAGATAATTCTTTAGAAGAGAAAAAATTGGCTTATATTTGCAAACAATTACAACTCGCAGACAATGAAAAGCAGGTTTTTGGAGTCTTTTATAAAGTATATTATAGATATAAAAACAACACACTCCGTAGAAGCGATTTAGTTCGACTGTATGAAGTACTGACCAGCATAGACTTTGATGAATATGCAATTCGTATGGCTTTAGAGAAAACTAAAATAGATACCTTTATGACAAGTCTATTTGATATTTTGGAAAAACGTATGGGACTGTCTGAAGGGTATATGATATTACAGCCTCATTCTACAAAAATGGTAAGAAATATAGCCAAGAAGCTGTATAATCTTACTATTCAATAAGAAATATATAATCATAAAATAACTGACTTAAAAAATGAAGACTACTCATAGAAATATAGAAAACGACATGCGCTATTTGCAGCTGTTATCTCAATCTTTTCCCTCAGTGGCAGCCGCAAGTACCGAGATTATTAACTTGTCGGCAATATTAAACTTGCCTAAAGGAACAGAGCATTTTTTGGCAGATTTGCACGGTGAATACAAATCTTTTCAGCATGTATTGAAAAATGCTTCAGGTAATATTAAGCGCAAAGTGAATGAGATTTTTGGTAATGAATTGAGGGAGGCAGAGAAAAAAGAACTTTGTACTTTGATTTATTATCCAGAAGAGAAATTGGAATTGGTAAAATCTTCAGAAGCTGACTATGAGGATTGGTGCCATGTCATCATACATCAGCTGGTAAAGGTATGCAGAGATGTTTCAAGTAAATACACACGCTCTAAAGTAAGAAAATCCTTGCCAGAAGATTTTTCATACATTATTCAAGAACTTCTTCATGAGCGAACTGATGATGTGGATAAGGCTGCTTATGTAAATGTAATTATTGATACGATTATCACTACGGGTAGAGCTGATGATTTTATTATAGCCATTTCCCATGTTATTCAGCAGTTAGCCATTGATTTGCTGCATATATTAGGTGATGTGTACGATAGAGGACCTGGTGCACATCTTATTATGGATTTGTTAAAACATTACCATAATTGGGATATTCAATGGGGAAATCATGATATATTGTGGATGGGAGCATGTGCAGGTAATGATGCTTGTATTTGCAACGTAATCAGATTGTCATTGAGATATGCAAATCTTACCACATTGGAAGAAGGATATGGCATTAATCTTGTGCCTTTAGCAACATTTTCCATGGAACATTATGCTGATGATCCATGCACAGAATTTATTCCAAAAACAAATGGAGGCAGTGAAATTATAGACGAGAAAACTCTTCGATTGACAGCTCAAATGCATAAGGCTATCAGCATATTGCAATTCAAGGCAGAGGCTGCTATCTATAATAGGCATCCTGAATGGGATATGGATGATAGGAAGCTATTGGAAAAAATAGACTATCAGCGTGGCGTATGCATAATAGACAATAAGGAGTATGAGATGAACAGCTGCAATTTTCCTACTGTCTGCCCTGATAATCCAAACAAAATGTCTGAAGAAGAAGTAAAATTGCTGGAGCGTTTGCGCCATTCTTTTACGGTTAATGAAAAACTGCATAAGCACATGAGACTCATGTTGAGTCATGGATCTATGTACACAGTTATCAATAATAATTTGCTCTTTCATGCCTCTATTCCTTTAAATGAAGATGGAAGCTTAAAAGAAGTAGAATTATACGATGGCAAATACTATAACGGCAAAGACCTGATGAACCAAACGGATCAGATTATCCGTAGTGCATTCCAGTCTGATACAGATGTAAACGAACGCCTTTTTTCTATCGATTATTTCCTGTATTTGTGGTGTGGCAAGTCATCTGTTTTGTTCGACAAGAGCAAAATGGCAACTTTTGAACGCTATTTTTTGAAAGATAAAGAAACTTATAAGGAAGATAAGGGTAATTATTTCAAACTTCGTGACAATGAAGAAGTATGCGATAAGATATTGGATGCTTTTGGAGTGGAAGGGAATAACCGACATATTATCAATGGTCATGTGCCTGTACATGTGTCAAGTGGAGAAAATCCGATAAAGGCAAATGGCAAGTTGATGGTAATAGATGGAGGCTTTTCACAGGCTTATCACAAAGAAACAGGTATTGCAGGCTATACATTGGTGTACCATAGTAGAGGATTCCAACTTGTGCAGCATGAGCCATTCACCAGCACAGAGGATGCCATTTTAAGAGGCTCAGACATTAAAAGTACCACTCAAATTGTCGAGATGTCTGCTCATCGAATGTTAGTGGCCGATACTGATATCGGTAAGGAACTCAAAAAGCAGATTAGAGATCTTGAGAAGTTGTTATATGCTTATAGACACGGATTCATCAAAGAACACGACAAGCAATAATTGCTTGTTTCGCTAAAATTGCAATTCACCTAAAAAGGAAATAGGAAGAGAGCAGTTTAGCTCTCTTCCTATTTCCTTTTTAGGTGAATTGTTGTTTATCCCAAATCGGTCATTAGAAAATTTCGCTTCCATTTTGTCTCAAAATAGAGCAAAAGTCACGTATTATGTTAGCATACAGATGCTATAACGAGAGTATAACCTGCTATAGTCTAACTTTTTGCATGGAAAAATCTTTAATGACCGATTTGGGTTTATTTTTTCATCGTCTTTACAGTAACTTTTTTACCGTCCTTAAATGTTGTTACCTGAAGTACTATACCTTTATAATTGGCATTAGTGTGTGATCCATCGACAGCGTAGTATTGTATGTCAACAATATCAGTACTGTTGGTATTGATATTGACAATACCCGTAGAAATTTCAGCCTTGGCAGCTTCGCCAAGACCACCCATTTCATTGGCAGCGCGTACAGACCAATTGGCTTTAGTGTCTGTTACAGTATACGTGTTTTCTGTTGTAAAGTCTATTACTTTTCCATCTTTGCAGATTGCCCAGCAGAGCACATAGTTGCTGTTGTTCCAAGTTAAGTTATTACCTTCCAAGCGAACTTGTTCAGGAGCTGAAGCCTGTTCGGTAGCAGCTGTAGGATCCCAATTGTCAGCTCCACCCATTACAGTCTCTAAGGTGTATTGAGCTGCCTCATCCGCGGTTAATATAGGGTTATTGACATGGTTGCCACCAAATGCAGTCTTGCGAGTGCTCAAGTCTATAACACTGCCAGTAGATGTAGTTGAGTTATATTCAGCAAAGCGCGCTGGCCAACCTGTACCCATTTCGTTCCATCCTAAGGGTGATGGGATAGCTTCCATCTTTGTCCCAATAAAGAGGGCGATAGGTGTGCCACTGCCCCAAGGACGTCCCAATGTATAGTTGCCATCTACCTCAGCAGTTTCAGCTTTAATGGTACAATCCTTAAAGATATAACCGTATTTGGCAGGTACAGAAGGTACAGCTAAATATCCTCCTTTTTCGCACATCTGTAAATCTACTGCATTATAGAATACATCGCCTTTACCGCAAAGAAAGTCTGTGCGGCCTCTTAACAGCCCACCTTCAAAGTAGAAACGGCTGCGTTCATTGTTAGAGACATAAGTGTCTTGATAAGCCCATAAGCAAACGTTCTTGCAGATGGTCTTGTTGGACTTGTCGTTGAGTACAATGTTGCGTCCTGTGGCATCTATCATGCCACTTTTTAGTGTAATGTCCTGGAAGTAGGTATTGGTAGCTCCACTTTGCAGTAGCAGTACATCGCCAACGCCGATACCTTCTAATGGATTGGCTTCGCCAGCTTTGCAGGTGGGTACAGTATTGACAAATGAAGTGTTGCCCATATCTTCGCCAATGATGGACACATTAGGCGTGTTGAGTTTAGTGGTAGCACTTGGATATTTCTTTCCGTCATTGCCAGTAACACTCTCTTTTTCGTTGGCAGGTATTATATAGTTACCTTGCTTAACGAAGATACGGAAGCGCTGCGTGTTGTCTGCACGCCTGGCAGCTGCGGCAAGTGCATCGGTAAACGACCCGTCGTCCGGCACAATAAAGTCGTAGAGCGCCTTGGTTATTGTCGGGCGCACTTTGGTCTTGAATGCCAGTGTAATGGCATCTGCAATGGTATTGTCTGTCAAATCGCTTATGCTGTTGCCAGGCAGAGTGAAGGTGTATTCTGTATCATAGTCAAGACCTTTATAGTCAAATTTAACAGTTTTTCCATATACTACGGCTTGCAACTGCTTGTCATTGAGTGTTGCGGTTACATTGTCTGCTGCCAATTTAACCTTTTCATCAAAGGTCAGTACAATACTGCCGTTGGCAGATACATTTTCAGCCCCTTTAGCAGGCACAGAACTTACAAACACAGGAGCTTTACCGTCGTCAATCATTTTTTCATCGCCTGTAATGAATATTTCAGAGATGGCGATACCGTCATTGTTGGATGATGTGCCAAGAATCTCTGATGACAGGTCTGCCTTCCAGCGCAGATAAAGTGCTTTTTGATTGTTGGCTTCAGCAGGAAGTTTAAATTCTCCAGTAGTCCAGTTCTTGGCACCAGGTATAGTGATAGCACCCAAATTGGTCCAATTCTCACCATCCAAAGAGTAGTCTACATTATATTTGGAATAGGCATTATAGTTAAGCGCCATGGCTGCAGACACCTTGATATTCGTAAATGCGCTGGCGTTTACCATTGTTTGCCAATAGTATTTGCCCAATCCTGTTGTTGTCCAGTTAACGGCAGCGGGCTTGCCCTCATATCCACCAGATGATTGACTCTTGTCGAGCCAGCTTGATGTAGTGCCGTCTTCAGTGCGCATAATGAGCATGTCTATATCATTGTCGGCAGCAGCAAAGTCTGCTTTACGGCCGTCTTTGCCAGGACGGTAGAAGTCCCATGCAGCAATAAAGTCAATGGCAGAGTAGTTGGCCTTGAGGTCTTGATTCTTGTCCATGGTGAGCACCAGCTCTGAAGAAGTTTCACCATTGCTCCAGCTGTTGAAAGTCATGATCTTGTTGGAAGCAGCTGTAAGTGTAACCTTTGTGCCTTCTTCAAACATGTTCTTGTTGTCAATTACAGTAGGCTCAGGATTTACTGTTACCATATAGTACTTGGCAGGTTCTGTTACGTCTACGTTGAGAGAATAAGTGTTGATTTTCTCAAAGTTGGCAGTCAGTTCCACATCTTCGTTGAGCGTTATTTTAAACTGTGGCTCAGTTGAAGCTATATTGCCTTTGCCGTCAGTCCAATTGACAAATTTATAGCCGAAGTTACGGGTAGCGGTGATACGTAGTTCTGTTCCTTCATCATATTCACTGCCAGAAGGATAAACACTTACCGTGCCAGCCTCTGCTGGAGAAGCTATTACAGAAATGGCGTGTTTGGCAACATCTTCAAGGGTGCCGTCCACACTTCCACTGATATTGACATTGCTGATACCTATGTTTTTATTGCTGATAGAGTATAGATTGACAATAAGGTAGAAACCGTCTTTTGTATTGAACCCTTCAGGAATGTCATATTCAAAAGCTGTACGGTAGTTGGCATCACCGAATGTCTTGTCGTTTTCAGGCGTTTTGTCGCGTGCTGGTTTGAGTCCTGTACCTAATTCTGCCGTTTGTCCCTCTTCGTTGCGAACTTTTACATCAATCAGTCCACCGTCAGTTCCAAAACGTCGGATGGTAGCACTCACCTTTTTAGGTGTAAAGGTCAAGCCCTTGGCAGGCACTATTTTCCACTCCATTGCGTTGGCATCATTGGCTCCGGCTTCATTGGCTGCTGTCGATGTAAAGCAAGTGTATTTTATGCCATCGTAAGTTTTGGAGCCTTTTTCTTGAATGTTTGTCCCCATAGCAAATGAAGCCATTGTAAATGCCTTCTCAGGAGTGTTTACCGTAGGGTCTGTGGTATTGCCTTGGAACGGATACACTACTGAGGCATCAGCATTGTTAAAGGTTCCGCCTGATGTTTTGGTCACAGATTGTGTTGCCATACTGGTTTTTACAGGCCCCTCTACCGCTGTGGTAGAAGAGAAGTTGTTCCATCCATGTTCGTTGAAATGGAATTTACCACTTGGCACAATTTCCGCAGAAGCGTTATTGGCTGTTACTCGCGTAGAGCTACCATTGGTACCTATGGCTACGCCAAACTTCACAGGCGAAGCGGATATTGCCTCTTGCTCTGTGGGCAGATTGCCATTAGTCAGGTCAATCTTGATGTCTTTGGATGTGGCGAACGAATGGAGATGTCCCATGATTAGCGCACAAAAAAGACAAAACTGTAAGAATTGGTTCCTCATAATTTTGTAGGTCGGTTAGTTTATGTTAATAAAAAAGTAATTTGTCTGATTGTAGTAGTTTGTTGCAATATATATTTTTCTTGTTAAAGAAAATATTTCTTGTCAGTTTGCAAAAGTAATATTTTATGCAGAAAATAGCAATAGTAATTACTGTTTTTTGCTTTTAAGTCTAAAAAATAATGGCCTTTGATATGTTTGAATAAGTAAAATTAGTCATGGAATTTGACTGCTTGTTTGATAAAGGTGCATTGGAATATCTTGATGAGCCAAGTTTTATTGTCCACTTGTTTCTTGTTTAACCTTTAGTAAACAAGAAATTGCACACTTTTTTGTTTGTTTACAAAAATATGATTTTTTATGCCTTAAAACTGCCTTTGCTCTGTGTGAAATGGGAGATTGGAGTGAAATAATCAAAATTTTCATGTGTAAAGATAAATAATTGTTATTCAACTTGTTAATAACGTATTTATGGATAATGTGCAGCTTTTAACAAGCAAAAAGCAGTGCTTTATTTTTGTAAAGCTATGCTTTACAGCGCTAACCCATAGGTTTAGCAGGTGGAAAACAGGTCTTTTAGAGGGCGATTTCAGTGCTTTGGGCTTTCAAAAGCACTGAAATCGCAAGTAAATAGCGGTGGAAAACGCCTGCTGATGCTGCTCAATCATCATCTTTCCCATCTATTTTATGAATTTCTGTTGTAAAGAAATATGCTTGCACACTGTGTAAAAAAATATTGTCTAAAAGCAATGAAAAGAGGTAATGAGGAGAGTTACTCAAGTGGTTGCACATGGACAATATTTCATAATTTTGCCGAATGAATTTAGAGCCTTATAACCAATTATCCCCATCTTGCACAAGAACATCATGAACGACTTCACACCAGAGATACTGATGCGCAATCACGATGCTAACCTCAGAGGCGTGGCTGTCGTGGTGGACGAGATGCTGGTATAACAAGGTTGACGATTCCGGCTTCAAGAGTTTCAATGTTATTGCGGCTACACTCTACGAACATTATGATGAAGTTCTGAACTTCTTTGTCAATAGAACAGCCAATGCCTTTGCCGAGTCATTCAATGCTAAGATTAAGGCATTCAGGGCTGCCTTAAGAGGTGTAACTGATATAAGGTTCTTCTTTTCAGACTCACAAAGCTATATGCTTAATCCCTCTGGTTTATCGGGTGAGCCAGTTCTTGCATTGTGTGGCATTGCCGCTATCAATGTTGTGCTTTTCAAATAAGTAAAAAGCAGCCATAAAGTAACTTCTCTGTTTATAGAAAAATTACTTTATGGCTGCTCATGTTAGACGTGGCTTGAATCTATTGAATGAAATATCCTTTATTCCGCTACTAAATAGAGTATTCGGCTTGCCCAATCATTTTGTTTGTGATAATCCACTATATGCTTGTAAGGTATTTCCAGTCCATTGTCCATTAGGTATTGACCACTGAATTTCTTGCCTTCAAACGACAGTAGTACGTTGTCTATGCGGTTTAGCTCTTTGACTGTATATGTTTTGTTCGGGTCAAGACCAGCCATCTTGATGCGTGGCAGGTGCTGGTTGACAAAAGTCTCTAACTTCCACCAGTAGAATACAGCCTTGTCTTTTGCATCGTCTACATACATGAGTGATGCTACATTCTTGTTGTCGTAAGGTGATTGCAAACGGTAGATATTGCCTAATTGTACGATAGGTCTAATCATTTTATAGTCTGCAATAGCCTTCTTGCAGAGCTCTTTTTCTTCATCTGTCATGTTTTTGGGCTGTATTTCCATACCCAATCGTCCACTCATGGCTACATCAATACGATACTTCAGGGGCACAGTGCGGAATGTCTGATGGTTTGGGGCAGCACTAATGTGTGAAGCCATAGCTATGGCAGGAAAGAAATAAGAGGTGCCCCACTGCATGTAGATACGTTGCAGTGCATCGGTATTGTCGCTGCACCAAAATTCGTCAAAGTAGGGTAGTGTGCCCCAGTTTACTCTGCCACCGCCACTGGCGCAGTCTTGTATTGTCAAGTTGGGGTATTTTGCCCGTATGCGCTGGCAAACCTTTTCAAAGCCACGGTGATAAGCTATGTATAGATGATTTTGCCTGTTGGTAGGCAGATATTGTGAACCGTGGTTGGTAATATTCATGTTGGCATCCCATTTGATATAATCAATTTCAGGATATTTGGTCATCAAATTGTCTACTACGCCAAACACAAAGTCCTGCACTTTAGGATTGCTTAAGTCAAGCACCAACTGTGTGCCACCACGACCCATTTGCGGTTCGCGGTTGGTAGGCTTGATAATCCAGTCGGGATGCTTCTCGTAGAGTTCACTGGTAGAGTTAGTCATTTCAGGTTCTATCCAAATGCCAAATTTGATATTGTTTTTCTTGGCTTCATTGATCAGCCCTTCTATGCCATGGGGCAGTTTGGTATCATCTATCACCCAATCTCCTAAAGAAGAGTTGTCGCTGTTGCGCTTGTATTTGCTGCCAAACCATCCGTCGTCCATCACAAACAGTTCACCGCCCATACTGGCAATATCTTTCATCATTTGTCCCATTTCATCTTCTTTGATGTCTAAGTAGACGCCTTCCCAGCTATTCAGCAAAATCCTACGTAGCTTGTTGCCATTGGCCAATTTATATTCTCTGCCCCACCGGTGGAAAGTCCGGCTTACTCCACTCAGTCCATCATTGCTATAAGTAAGTGCTAATATAGGAGTTGAAAAGGTCTCGTTGTGCTCCAAATAGTATTCAGAGTTTTCTTCGTTGATGCCGGCAAACAGCTCATGAAATTCGTCATCGTGTGTATTAATGCGCAATTTGTAGTTTCCGCTATAACAAAGTGCAGCACCTATTACGCGGCCTGTATTCTCTTGTGGCTTGCCGTCAAGCGAAAACATTACTTCAGAGTGGGAGGTATGTGAGTTGCGTGTTCCGTCTTTATTTTCTATTACGAACATGCCTGGCTTGATAGGCTCTTCAGACAGCTGCGCCTCATTGGCCCATGAGCCGTAAAGATGAGAAAGCCATACATTGCCACGGCGGATAGGCAAGACAGCAGAATCAAAGCGAGTAAGGGTAATAGCTTTCTTTTCGCCATTGGTCATCTCTGTCCATGTCTCAATAATGTCTACATCATCATAGGCTCTATAACATACATTAAGGTAGAAGGGATAACTCTTGTCCTTCATCTTTATGACAGTAACCTTGGCATTTTTTTCTGTGCGTTGGTCTACACCTATAACCTCCATTTGCAGTGTCATGTTGCCATCGGCATGCTTTACCGAAAGTGCAGCTTCTTTGTCGCAGTTGAAACCGTAGACAGGATAAGCCGTTATATCGGCATTTTCGGCATATTGGATACCTGCCAAATCGGTATTGGACAATTTGTTTCCATAATAAACAAATTTGAGTTCCTTTCCTTTGGTTGCATCTATTACAAGAGATGTAGATGAGGTAGAGACACAAATGTTTTCGGCAAAAACACTGCTCATCATAAGCAACGAGCCGAAAAATAATGATAATTGTTTCTTATTCATATTTTTATATTAGATATATTTTGATAGACTTATAACTAACAAGGGTAAAGTGTCTTTTTGATTTAATAGCTTTATTGCATCAAATTTTCTGCCGTGATACTTTTCCAATGTATCTTGCACGTTGCAAAGATAATATAATTTATGAATTTCAAGTAATACTATTTTGTCTTAAATTGGCACATTTCTGCATTGTTGCCATGTTACAGCTAAGTATGTCTTCTGAATTAATGGAAAAATTCTGTTGCTAATGGCAAAGTCGTATATATGCGATTAACTTTGAAAACTTGTTTACCTTAATTCCGCAACACTATATATTAATGTTTTTATAAAATCCTGAGCAAC